>Ga0126371_10002151_pt1 | contig 16908 bp, 21 predicted proteins | sample PanSoiMetaPlot_4_FD_110145 | JGI IMG/M metagenome (GOLD analysis project Ga0126371, IMG submission 110145) | Tropical forest soil microbial communities from Panama - MetaG Plot_4 | ecosystem: Environmental > Terrestrial > Soil > Tropical forest > Bulk soil | place: Panama | collected 2016-02-17 | reverse complement strand
GGGGAGATGATCGACTATCCCACGCACGGCGTGCCGACGGCGGCGACCGACGGGCGGCGGCTATATTATAATCCTGATTATTTGTATAGCCTGAAACACCATGAGCGGGTGTTCGTCCTGGCGCATGAAGTGATGCACGCGGTCATGCGTCACTCCAAGTTTTCCAAGTCTTACCGGCTCGCGGACAATCTGCGTGGGCTGCCGTGGGACCATGATTTCTACAACGTCGTATGCGACTGGATTATAAATAGATTGCTAATGGACGAGAAAGTGGGTCAGTATAACCCGTCCTGGCTCTATAATCCGCATGTCCTGGCAGCCGATTTACCGGAGGATGTCTACGTCAAATGGTGGAAACAGCGCCCGCCGCCTCCCGGTGGAGGCAATCCCGGCAATCCCGGCAATCCTGGGTCTGGTGGCTCAGGCTCGCAGCCTGGGTCTGGGTCTGGCTCTGCGCCGTACACTTTTAAGGACCACGGCACGACGGGGAAAGCCGCGAAATCGGACAAGGTAGCCGAGGGCGCGGGTGGCCGGTTCGACCAGATATTCGAGCCGATGGTCGACCCGGCGAGCGGGGCCGAGGATGCGCCGACGGAGATGGAGTTCAAGGAGGCGATCGCGCGGGCGGCGGCAGCGGCGAAGGCGATGGGTAAGATGCCGGCGACGTTTCAGTCGATGATCGATGAGATCATGGATGCCCAAGTTTCCTGGAAGGATTACATCAGGATGCTGCTTACGGGAAAGCTGGGCATGGGGCGTGAAACCTGGGAACGTCCCAATCGTCGGCGCCTCGTGCTCAACCCTATGATCTACATCCCCGGTAGGCGTGGCTTCGGTGCCGATACCGTGGTCATCGGCCTCGATACGTCAGGATCAATAGGCCAAAAGGAATTGGATAGCTTCTTCGGCGAGGTGGGGGGCATTCTTCAGGACGTGAAGCCGAAACGCATCATCCTCTTGGATTGTGACGCGGATATCGCGCAGGTGCGTGAAGCGCGCTCGGTTGATGACTTCGGAGTGATCCGCGAACAGGGAGCTAAGGGCGGCGGCGGGACCAACTTCCGTCCTGTATTCGAGTGGTGTGAAAAAGAGATGGTCAAACCGGACGCGTTAGTGTATCTTACCGATATGTACGGAGACTTCCCTGATAAGGCGCCTGCTTATCCGGTGATCTGGTGCGCGACGTCGGATGTTAAGGGGCCGTTCGGCGACACTGTGCACATCGAGGTGAAATGACATGACGGTATTGGAATGGCGAGCATGCAATGATCTGGATAACGAAACCTACCTGAAATTCGTCAACAGCCTGCCCTACAAAGTCTATAAACACTATGCCGGCGTCGATCAGATGCAGAACGGTGATTTCGTGTTTACGTTCTATCTTCGATCGGATATCGGCCCTGGCTATGCGGGTGTGGAGCGCAGGCTCCGCATCCCCGCCGGCTGGGATTTGCTGTCGGAGGAGACGGCGGCGCTGGTCAACCTTGAGGTTGCGTCATGGTAGACACGCCCTACAGCATGGTGCTCGATGAATTGGAGCGGCTCGGCGTCGAGTATGAAATTGAGCGCGGCGGTAAACACTATAAGTTTTACTTCGACGGGCCGCAGGGTGAGAAGCGCATCCTCGTCACGTCGGCGACGCCGACGGATAAGCGGGCGATCCGCAATGCACTCGCGATGCTCAAGCGTATGCTCCGCGAAGTAGGAGGGAACACGCATGTCTTCGACGCAACCGAGTCTGTCGTTGGCCCACGACCATGGGCCGTGGATGGATTACGTGCGATGGATGAACTACGAGGAACGACAAGCTTTTTCGGTATTGATACGCGCTTTACCACCAACGGTGTCACTGAAGATGTCGTATTTGCGCCAACTGAACACGAAGGAGAAACCACGATGGATGGTCAACTGGAAAAAGTTCCCCCGCTCGACGACGCTGCCGCTCGGGTGGGGTCTAACGGAGAGGCGGTCACTCGCACTCATAATGTTGGAAGCGCCATGAAAGATACCGCCGGGTTCCCGACCGTCGGGAAACAGCATAATGGTCCGGGGATGGCATTGCGGGCGCCGTTCCAGGAGTTCCTCGACGCGCGATCGTTGCTCGATGTCAGCGAAGGAGAGTTAGCCTCGCGCATAGGCTATTCGATCGGAGCACCAACCGGATGGCGTAAGATGAACGAGATACCGTTGAGCGTATCGCTGGCGCTGAAGTATATCCTCGAAGTCGAGACGGGCAACGTGAAAGAGCGCGTGGTGGAGAAGGTTATCCCGGCGAAGCCGCGCAAGCTGGTCGTGATGCTCGCCGATCCTGCCGAAGAAAAAACGGCAGCAGTGTTGCAGATGATCAAGGCACTCGGACTGAAACCCATGGAGGTGGACCTATGAGTTACCTATTGCACATGCAGCGCCAGACTGCGTGGCTGCATGGCTACGCTAAACAGTTGGACGAGCGAGGTTATTGTGTCCTGGTTCACTATCTCAACACCGAGGGTGGCCCCGACAACGATAACCTCTACCGCTATTTAGTTGGCGCCGTAGAGCCGTTCCTGAAATCGTTTAAGCAGCATCCTGTTATCGTGCACGTCTACCCGAAATTTGGCACGAAACCCACTTACGGGCAGGCAATGCACGAATTCTATAGGTTTTCCGTGCGCTTTCGCGGAGTAAAGCGCCTGAAGCCGATCATAGCGGCGCTTAATATGTATAACAACGGCGATTTTCACTGTATCAAATACAAAACCGGCGATCGTGAATACTCAAGCTACGAGCCTAAGGCACTGAAACTTTTGCTGCAAATCCTGAACATCCCGCACCATCGTGAACTCCTGATCGAAAGGACCCCTGACTGTGCCCAATGTAAAGCCGCGTAGCGAACTCCGGTTTCGACCAGATGGTGGACACGGCTTAATATGGGCAGAGGAGGAGAAAAATGCCTAATTACCGGCTCCATAGAGAAATCTACTACGAGCTAAGCAACCAGATAAATATCTACGCCGACCGCTTCGTCCATGTCGCCGACGAGAAATTCCCGCTGCCCGCCGATGTGGTGCAGCGGATGCTCCTGTCGGAGCGCGAACTGGCGCTGCTCGACGAGTTGCATGGTATGAACTACGTCTTTCCGCGCTACGACAAAGTGTCGTTGCTGTTTACGCCGAGGATGCACGGCGTGCGCCGTGCCGCGACGGTGATCGTCCACAATCCGAAAGGGTTCTGGTTCCGGCAGAAGCCCGATAACAAAGACTTCCGTGTGGCGGAAGCATGTCCGAGCATCACGTCCTCGATGATACGAGGCGTCGAGGCCGAGGTTCCGTCGTCCCTGCGACCCGGTATTGTCAAATGGGTGGACAATGCGGTGGCGTCGATGCGCAGGGGCGAAGTGACGCGCACGTTGACGGGACTGTTGACGCCATACGATCAGAATAAATTCTTCCCTTCCGTCGGACATTGTGCGAAGCGTTGGCCGACCCTGATAAAGCTGGGCCAGAGGCTGCACAATCGGGAGTGGTCGACGCACTTCGCCAATGTCCCTTCGGTCAACCTGAAAATTTACGAGTGGCCGCACAAGAGCAAAGAGAGGGTTGCTAACATCCGCAAAATGATCGATATTGCGGACACCGTGATCGCGGGTGGGATGATGTTGCCGCCGGATGCTCAAGGCCCACAAAACTACGAAGGCTATGTCAGCGCCTGGGTGCGCGACGAGGCGGATTGGTCGCCGGTGCGGGCGATGGAAAACTTAAGGAATCTCGGCCCATGATAATTACGATTGATATAGAAAGTTACTACGACCAAACGACCTATTCGCTCACCAAGCTACGCGAAGCGGCCTATATACTAGACCCGCGCTTCGAGGTGCTGATGATGAGCATCAAGGTCGATGACAAGCCGACGCACATCTTCGAGGGCGATGCGCGCATACGCCAAGCGTTATCACGGGTCGATTGGGAGCGGGTCGCGCTCGCCGGCCATAATCTGCGTTTCGACGGGGCCATATTGGCGTGGCACTACGGCGTCGTGCCTAAACTATACCTCGATACCATGGCGATGGCGCGGGCGACGATCTTCGCCCATACCGGCCGCGTCTCGCTGGAAGCGACGGCGAAATACCTGGGTCTACCCGAGAAGGGCAAGGAGGTGCTGAGCGCCAGCGGCAAGCATCGTGCCGACTTCACGGATGCGGAATGGGCGGCGTATAAAAAATACTGCATTCGTGATACCGACATAACCAAGCTGGCGCTGAACCGGCTCGTATCCGTGCTGCCGAGGTCGGAACTAAAGGTCATCGACGCGACGGTGCGCATGTTCGTCGAGCCGCAGGTGCAACTGGACCGGCAGGTGCTGGGTAAGCACCTGTTCGACGTGCGCTTGCAGAAGAAAACCATTCTGGAACGGGCCGGACTGACGAAAGATTTATTGTCGTCCAACGAGCAATTCGCGAGGTGGCTGGTAGCGCACGGCATCGAGGTGCCGATGAAGACATCGCGGGCGACGGGGCAGCCAACCTACTCGCTGGCGAAAACCGACCGGGCCTTCAAGGAATTATGCCAGCGCGAGGACCTGCCCTACGAGGTCGAAGTGGCGCTGCAAGCGCGCATCGAGGCGAAATCCACGGGGGAAGAGACCCGAACCGAGGCGCTGTTAACGGTATCTGCGCTGGATTGGGGGGATTCCCGACAGTCGGGAAGTTGGTCGCCGGTGCCTTTGCGCTATTATGGCGCCCGAACCGGGCGTTTTTCCGGCGACGGAGGCTTCAATTGGCAAAACTTCAAACGCACGTCGCGGATTCGGGAGGCGATCATCGCACCATCGGGGTACTTGATCGTGCACCGGGACGCTTCTCAGATCGAAGCGCGCATGGTCGCCGACCTCGCGGATTGCAAGATACAGAAAAAAGCATTCCGCGATCCGAAACGGGATATCTACTGCGAATTTGCGAGCCGAGACATTTACCATCGACCTATTACTAAAAACGACAAATTAGAAAGGTTCGTGGGAAAAACCGCGATCCTGAGCCTGGGATACTCCTGTGGGCACCATCGGTTCCGCGAGGCGCTGTTCATCGGCAATGGTGGCGTCGCCGTGTCCGTCAGCGAGGAGCAGGCGCGGGATATCGTCATCAACTACCGGCAGCGGTTTGCCGACATTCCTGTCCTGTGGCGGCGCGGGGATAATCTGCTGAGTTGGATGGCCGCCGTCGCTAACCGGCTGAGCATCGGCAACATGGCCGAGGCGATGCAGATGGGCATGCCCTACTACCCGGTCGTCGATATCGACTACGACGCGGTGCGGCTGCCCAACGGGATGGCGATTCAATATCCCGGCCTGCGGGTGAAACCCGATCCTAACCGGCCCTGGGCTAACGCGGGATTCGCCTACGACGATCCGTATTTGGGCGAACAGTCGATGTATGGCGGTAAGTTCCTGGAAAACATTTCGCAGGCGCTATGTAGGATCATCATTACCGACATCATCGAGCGGGTGCGTAAATCGACCGGCTATTATCCGTTCTTGACGACGCATGATAGCTTAGACTATTGCGTACCTATTGAAGATGCGGAAAAGTTTGACCAACTGTTAGCCGTCGAGTTTGCCAAACCGCCGACCTGGGCGCCGAAATTGCCCTTAGCAAGCGAGGGTGGGTGGGGGAGGACGCTGGCTGCGGCCGAGCGGGGAGAGGGTGTATGACGTGGAGTGCCGAGCGTGTCACGCTGATGTTAAAACTGTATGAAGAGTATCGCGCTAACCCCGTATGGGGGTGGCGGAAGGAGCTTGCCGATAGGCTGGGACTGCGGGAGACGCAGGTGATTGCGAAGCTGGGACGGGCTTATCGTTCGGGAAAGCTGAAACCGATCGGCGGCTGGTTCGGTCCCCGTGCCCCGCGTCCCGAGGTTCCGGCATTGCCCGAGCCCGAGGAGGAGCCGATCGTCTGTGAGCCGCCGCCCAAGCTAAAAGTGCAGGTGAGGCCACCGGCGCCGCCGCCGGCACCTAAGTGCCAGTTTCCACTGTGGCCGAATGGTTTTAGGCCGCCACGCGATCCTCCCTATTGCGACAAACCGGCGTTACCGGGTAAATCATGGTGTGTCGAATGCTATGCGAAATTGTTCACCAAGGCTAAGCAGTTGAATCTCTACGGAGCGGTACCGCCATGAACGTCGCTATCGTCAAGCAGCATACCCGGTTCAGTTGGAGCTACAGCCAACTGACCGACTACGAAACATGCCCGCTGCGCTGGTACCATAAATCCATCGCCAAGGACGTCAAAGAGGAAGAAAGCTCGTTCACCCGCGATGGGCACGCGCTGCATGACGCGTTCAATGCCCGTGCACGCGGCGAGCCGCTGCGGTTTCCATACACGCATCACGAGCCTATTTTCACCCGCCTCGATAGCCGCCGTGGCGATCATTTTCCCGAGCAGAATCTGGCGATAAAGCGGGATTTCACCCCCTGTGCCTGGATGGCGCGGGAGACGTGGTTCCGGGGCAAGATCGACTTCCTCAAGCTGAACGGGTTCTTCGCCACCATCATCGACTGGAAATCCGGCAAGCCGAAAGAGGATTTAACGCAGTTGAAGCTGATGGCGGCGCTGATGTTCGCCCATAACCCCATGATCGAAAGGATTTCCACGGCGCTCGCCTACGTCAACCACGAGATTTGGAAAACCGCCACTTTCGATCGCAGCGATCTCACGCAAATCTGGGCCGAAATCATGCCGCGCGTGAACGCGATGGAGCGGGCGAAGCTGTTCGAGAAGTTCCCGCCCACGCCCTCGGGGCTGTGCAAGCGGTTCTGTCCCGTCACTTCCTGCCAATATCATGGCAAAGGCAGCGGAGACACCGAATGGACTTAACTCTGATGGTTAAGCTGATAGAGGATCAACTCCCCCTGAAAGTGCGGGAGAATTTCTGGGTCGACGTGCGCAAGGACGCCTATGGGTTGCGGGCGACCGCCGCGTTCTACCGCCGCGACAGCATCGAGAAGCTGACCGGGCCGCCCTCGCTCGACGGGCCATTGGAGCCGCTGGTGCGTTGCCAGTTGGAGCCGCGCCGGTGGGGGATGCAGACGGTGCTGGCGACGATACCCGACGCGACGATCGGCCAGCTTTGCCTGGAGAATGCATTGTGAATCAGAAACAAACTAACGATAATCTACAACAATTCCCCGGAATTTCGCAAAGTCAGCTAGCGGCGCAGTGGCTTACGCAAACGCAAGTGACTCCCATTACGGTGCGGCAACCGGCGCTTATCGATATAAAAATCAAGTATGCCTTCACGAAGTTGGCGTACGCGTTGCCCTTTAGGATCGCCGGGAAAATCCGGCAGGTGCGATTCGACAGGGGAGAGCGGCATTTCGTCCTCGTCAGCGAGGGAGGTAACGTCCTGACATTCGAGGCCGAAGGGTTTCCTTCCGATAAGGATATATCTCTCATCTGTTTGGAGCTAGGATAGGCTTCCAGCCAGGGAGGATAACGATGCCGGATATGGGGGAAAATAATTTCGATCTCAGCAGCGGCGATGCGTCGGTGCTGGGTCTCGGCGAAGCGAATGCCGGCGGTTTTTTGGGTGCGCAGATGATCATTGCCGCTGAAATTGGTTACGGTATCGGGCGCGTGACCGGGCTTATTTCGGCGCTGTTCGACCTGACGCCGCAGCAGGCAGCAGTGGCGGGAGCGGTCGTCGGTCCTACGACGGGCTACGGCAGCAACAGCTTTCTCGGCGGGGTGTTCGCGGAGTTAAACGCGCAGGCTAACATCATGGGCGCGGGTAATTTCGATTTCTCGGGGGCGGCAGCTTCATTCGGAGCGGGAGTAGATTGGTGATGATGACGAAGAACCAAAAAGTTCACTGGATCGCGTTCGGCACGACGATCGCAGGCTTCATCCTGGGGAGCCTCGTCTATATAATATGGAGGTAAACGATGGCGACAAAGGCGACGAAGGAGGCGGCGCAGTACACGTCTAAGGGTACTGAGCGTGAACATTGCGGCATATGCCACTACTTCATTCCCGACCGTCGGGAGTGCAAGAAAATAGAAGGGCGGGTGGTGTTCGGCGGATGGTGTAAATTTTGGGAAAGATTGCCTAGAAAGGCAGCGTAACGTGGAAGTCATTTGCTCGATCGAATATACCAGACTTCTCGGTGATGTTGGGATGGTAGATAATGTGCGAGCGATATGCTTGCGATGCGCACACGAAACCGAATCGTTCGGCGACGAGTATAAGAGCGTGCGCCGGTGCCTCGCGTTGATGCGCGAGGAGTGTCCGCTGTCCGAAACTAATTTCTATATAGCGGAGGGAGGAGAGGATGAGTGACCCCGGAAGGTAAAGTCAAAAATAAAATTAAAAAACTCCTTGACAGTCGGGGGGACTACCTATATTATTACATGTCCGTGCCGTTCGGCTATGGTGCGACGGCGGTTGATTTTCTAGGGTGCTATCGCGGAAGATTCTTCGCCATCGAAGCGAAGGCGCCGCATGGTGCTCTGACGGCACGACAGGACATGGTCCTCAACCAGATACGTCTGGCCGGGGGCGTTACGTTCGTGGTCGTGGGTGACGCAGGCTTGGACGCTTTGGAGGCGTGGTTATGTTCATAACTAAAGACAAAGCGCATCTCGTGCTGCCCTCGCGGCCCGAGTTAGTGCATCTGATCCCGCATGCGCGGCCCTTCGCGCACGCCGGACAGAATTACTTGCTGGTGCCCAATAAGCCCGACGAAACGAAGCTGGTCAGGAACCTGGGCTTCGACGTGCCGCCGCCGATCGTGACGCAATATGATTGGTGCGGACAGACTCCATGGGATGTGCAGCGCACGACGTCGGCGCTCCTAGTGGAAAACCCGAGATTCTTCGTGCTCAGTTCGATGGGCACCGGCAAGACCCGCGCTGCGATATGGGCGGCGGACTGGCTGATGCGCACCGGCGTCGCCCACCGCGCGCTTATTACCGCGCCGCTCTCTACGCTGACGCCGGTGTGGCAGCGGGAATTATTCCAGGTGATGCCGCGCGAACCGACGGTGGTGCTGCACCATACGCAGCGGTTGAAACGTCTAGAGGCTCTGAAGCAGAACGCACGGTGGTTTATTATAAATCATCACGGCGTCGGGTTGATGCGCGACGAGTTGGTAGCAAAGAGGTTTGATATAATTATAATAGACGAGTTAGCGGTGTTCCGGAATCAGCGGACCGATCTGTGGAAAACGCTGAACGTACTGATCCGTGCCGGGGACCCGCCGCCCGCTTACGTTTGGGGTATGACCGGCTCGCCGACGCCGCGTGCGCCCACCGATGCTTATGCACAAGTGCGGCTGATCGCGCCGCTGCGGGTGCCGAAATCGTTCATGTTCTTCCGTGACCAGACCATGCGACAAGTCTCGCCCTTCAAGTGGCTGAACCGGCCCGAGGCCACGGCGGTCGTGCACCGGGCGATGCAGCCTAGCGTGCGCTTTTCGCGTGACGATATCGAGGAGTTACCGGAGACGAGTTACATTGACCGCGACGTGCCGTCGAGTCCGGCTATGCGGCAGATGTATGCGGCACTAATGGATCGTATGCGCGCCATGATCGCGGACGGAACTATTACTGCCGCTAACGAAGGAATACTACAAGGAAAACTTTTACAAGTATCCTGTGGATATGTTTATACTGACACCAAGGGTGTGCATAACTTACCGAACACTAACCGGTTGCGGGCGCTGGAGGAAGCGGTCGCTGAGACCGAGCGGGGGGTGCTGGTGTTCGTTCCCTTCCTGCACGCGCTTCAGGGGGTGGCCGATCATCTGCGTAGGGCGGGTGAGGATATCGCCGTAGTGCACGGCGGCACGTCGCGCGCGCAGCGGGATACGATCTTCACCAGCTTCCAGGCAGGCATGAGCCCGCGCGTGATCGTCGCCCATCCGCAGACGATGGCGCATGGATTGACGCTGACGCGCGCCGATACGATCATCTGGTTCTCGCCGACGATGAGCCTCGAAACCTATGAGCAAGCTAACGCCCGCATTACACGCCCTGGGCAGAAATTTAAGACGGTAATACTACATCTAGTAGGAACGCATGTGGAAAAAATAACCTATACACGGCTGCGCAATCGTAGTAGGATGCAAGGTGCATTACTCAGTATGTTCCACGATCAAGACGTTAGTATGTAACAAAGAAAGGGAACGAGATACATGAGTGAAGCGATGGAGAAGCCGTCGGTTAGTATGCCGACGGTCGCGGAACTACGCCAGAAATACGACGCCGAGGAGCTAGTCGCACGCGTGGTAGCAACCCGCAACCGGCTGGCTGCCATGAAGAAAGACTACAGCGAGTCGATTGCGCCTTTTCTCGCTGCGCAGCAGTTGCTTGAGGCAACGCTGTTAGACATACTGAACGACATAGGTGGTGACTCGATCAAAACGAAAGCGGGCACCGCCTACAAGACGACGCATACCAGTGCGAAGGTGGATCGCTGGTCGGATGCGCTGGCCTTCATCATCGAGAAGCAAGCGTGGGAGTTGTTAGAAGCACGCGTGTCGAAGATGGCGGCACTGGAGATGGCTAAGGAACTCGGCGGGTCGATACCCGGAGTGACGATTTCATCCGAGGTGGCCTTGAACGTGCGTCGGGGTTGATGCTTAACTACGAGAACAGGAGATGATGCAATGAAGCAGATGGTGCCTTTCAAGCCCGGTCAGTTGGCGGAAATCTTCAGCGGTTACGTCTCGCCGCTGGCAAAAGCCGGGCTGTCCAACCTGCCGAGCGGCGGCTTCGCCGTGGTCGGTTACAAGGGGCGCGCCTGGAGCGTGCGCTTCCGGGGCAAGACCGAGCAGATCGAAGTGAATGATATGCCCGTGCCCTACATGGAAACCGTGATCGTTGGCGTATCCTCTAATATCAGCAAGCGTTGGTATGCGCGCCGCTACGAGGAAGGCTCGTCGTCGGGGGCACCGGATTGCTGGTCGGCCGACGGCAACGTGCCCGATCCGACTTCGGCGCAGAAGCAGTCGGCGCAGTGCGCCACCTGCGTGCGCAACCAGTGGGGCGCGCGCGTTACCGAGTCGGGCAAGCGGGCCAAGGAGTGCCAGGATAATCGCCGCATCGCCATCGTGCCGTTCCGCGATCTCGATAACGAGGTGTTCGGCGGTCCGATGCTGCTGAGCCTGCCGCCGATGACGATCAATACCTTCGGCGCTTACTGCGCACAGATGGAAAAGCTGGGTATGCCTTTGGAAGCCATCGTCACGCGCATCGGCTTCGACAAGACGGTATCCTTCCCGCGCATCACGTTCGAAGCGGTGGGTGTATTGGATGCCGAGGATGCCACCAAGGTAATCAAGGAGGTGATGCACTCCGATCAGATCGGACGCATGTTCCAGGAGAGCGGGAACGGCTCCGAGGAAGATGCCGCCGCATCGGGGACTGCCGAGCCGGAACCAACCCCGACGCCGCAGGTCGTCGTGGATATGCCGAAGCGCAAAGGAACGGCGGCGTTCGCTGCCGCGCCCACGCCTGCACCTGCACCGGCACCAGCACCGGCACCAGCACCGGCGAAGAAGGCTCCGGTCGCGGCGGCGCCGCAGATCGAAGAGGCTCCCCTCGACGTCGCTTCGGTCATCGACGGGCTGCTTGCGGACGAAGATATGGCGTCTTGATGCGGAGGTCCCGACATGAATACGGCGGGCTTCCTTGACCGGATCATCGGCGGCGGCAACTACGTCGTCGTCTGCTGGAAGAACGAGAAGGGACTGTTCCATCGCGGCTACAGGCGGCAGCAATCCGGTGCTGCCGCCGGCCTCGCGCAATGGTGCGCCGGACAGAAGATGGACGCCTACTTCGCGATGGCGTCTTTCATGCTGGCGCAGGCGACCGGCACCGACGCGCTGGGTGTGGACAAATTTATTGTGCGTCGTACGCACGACAATGCCCAAGGGTTAAAATGCTTTTGGGCCGACCTCGATATCAGCCGGCCCAACGACGGTAAGGACCCGTCGCAGGTTTATGCCGACGTGCCGGCGGCGGTAGCGTGGCTGAAAGCGTTTCGCGATGCAACGGGCATGCCGCTGCCGAACGTGTGGGTGCAGTCGGGCTGGGGCCTGCATGTGTACTGGGTCATGCAGGACACGATGACCGCCGCCGATTGGCTGCCGTACGCGGAAGCGTTGAAGGCGGCGATGCTGGCGACGGGCGCGGTCGGCGACGTGAGCGTATCCACCGATCATGCGCGCATCCTACGCCCACCGGGCACCTTCAACTTCAAGGACCCTGCCCACCCCCAAGAGGTTAAGCTCGTCCGCAACAACCCGCAGGATTTTCCGAACCAGGATATCCTTGACAAGTTAACACCCTATATGGGCACCAAAAAACCTTTCCAGGGAAAGAAAAACGGGGCTTCCGGTCCGACGCCCTTTGGAAAGTCTAAGCTTTCTACGGCTGGCCAAGCTAATCTAGAAGAACATAAGTTTCCGCCGGTTGCGTTCAACGACATTGTCGATAATTGCGAACAATTACGGCACACCCGCGACACGCACGGCAAAAACGACAGCCGCAATCTGTGGCAGTTCGGCACGGTGAATACCTGCGTCTTCCTCGAAGACGGAGACGCCTGGGTACACCCGCTCAGTGACGGGTATCATAAGTACACCCCCGAAGAAACTGATGCCGTGTATAACACCACGAAAGAAGAGCACGAAAATAAAAACTTCGGACCGCCTTCGTGTTCCACGTGGAACACGCATCGTCCCGGCATCTGCACGCGGTGCCCCCTGTGGGGGAAGATCACCACGCCGATGCAGGCACATTCCAGCGGCGATTTACCCCCCAACTACCGCCGTAAGGAGGGCACGATCCAACGTGCCGTCGGTGCGCAGTGGAATACGATCCTGAAAGGGGACGTGAAGCAGCCCGTACTTTACCAGACTATACGTGGATATGAAATACGGTTCCTGTATGAGTTTAACAGCACGCACCAACCCCGTGTTCTGCAAAGCGATTTGAAATATGAACCGAACTCGGCGGCGGCATACTGGACCGGCATGGGTGTGCAGGCCGATCCGGCGCAGGGAAAGGAGATGAGCGTCTTGGTCAACTCGTGGATCGCGCAGTTGCGCAAAGCCAATCTCGTTTCCACCGAGAAGGTGAAGCCGTTCGGCTGGATCGAGGACAGCCAAGGCAAGCTCACTGCCTTCGCGGTCGGCGGTCGCATTTATCGCCCGAGCGACAAGAATGATTTCGTGGCGCACCACGATCCGCGCTTCATCGAGATGTACACGCCGCGTGGCAAGCTCGCCGACTGGAAACGGGCGGCGGAGATTGCTACCAAGGGACGCATCGATCAGCAGGCGATCATCGCCTGTGCCTTCGGCGCGCCGCTGGTTCGCTTCACCGGCTATGGTGGCCTGACTTTGTCGTTCTGGTCAACTTCATCGGGCATAGGTAAGTCTACTGCCATGCATGTAGGGCAGACGGTGTGGGGGTCGATCGACGGCGTGTGCTACCGCAACGACAGTGAGCTTTCCATCAGCGCGAAGATCGCCGCAACCCAGGCGCTGGCACAGTACCTCGATGAAATGCAGTTCGATGAATCAAATTCGAAGAAGACTGTCGGCGCGCTCTACGACATGGCGCAGGGTGCGGGGCGGCAGCGCCTGAATGCCGACGCTACGTTGAAACCCGCCGAGCGGTGGTCATCACTCGGAGTGATCCTGTCTAACGCACCCCTGCTCGACCATGTCGCAGCGCATAAAAACTTCACCGACGCGGGTGCGGCACGGCTGTTCGAGATGGAAATACGCCGGTTGCCGGGCGCCCATATGCCGCACCTCCAGAATATGATCGTCGAAACGTGCAACCTGTCGTACGGCACGGCGGGAGAAGTGTTCGCCGAGTACCTGATGGCCCACCTCGATGCGGTGCGGGCGTTGCAGATGAAATTCGCCGTCGGCATCGCCGCCGAGATGGGAGCGCAAGCCGCCGAGCGGTTCTACGTCGCCGGTATTTCCTGCATCCTTGCCGGCGCGTCGATGGCGAAGCAGTGTGGACTAATCAACTTCGATATCGCCGGGCTGTGGGCTTTCTTCAAAGCGGCGTGGTTGGAATCGCGTGCGAAATACTCGACGCTGGCGCCGATTTCCAAGAAGGTCAACGGCGCTAGCATAAACTTGGAAGCCGTGTTCGACGCCTATATGGGTGCCACGCAGACACAGCGCCTCGTCACCAGCCGGTTCCGCAAGTCGGGTGTCTTCGACAAAGGGTTTCAGGTTTTCCAACCGCTGCGCGGCGGCGACCAGCGGCTGATGGCACACATCGCCCGCGAGGAGGAAGTGTGTTCCATCCACTATCAGGAATTCCTGGGCTGGTGCCGCAAGAATAATTTGGGTGGCACCGAGGTGGTCGACCACATGAAAAAGTCGCTCAATGCGACAGTGGGACGGCGCCACTTCGGCGGTGGCACGATCTACCATGTCGGCTACATCTCGGTGCTCGACGTGCCCTTGAAGGGGCCGCTGGCCAGCTACCTCGATGACGGCATCGACGAAGCCGTGGATGATGATACCCTTAAGGTGGTTTCTTCCCGACCGTCGGGAAAGCCTGCCGCCCCCGGCAACAAACCTAAAGTGTGAGGAGGAAAATATGCTGTCAGCGATCCCCGAAAATTTTTGGGAGCGCGTTAGTGATAAAGTTGCGAAGTTGATTTACGACCGCGAAACCGGCGCACCGCAGCGTACCGTGTCACCGAGCGAAAATAAGATTGCGGTAATGCGGAACGTCCTCAACGAAGGAGCGGATAAGAATGCTGGAGGAGCATGAACTCGATTTAATACTGGCGATCTCCACCGCCGTGAACGCCATCTGCATGGCGCTCATCGAGGTGCCGATCATCAAGGACGAAGACGCGCATAAAATGTTAGCGGCTGCCGAGGAAGTGTTGGAGTGTGCGCATATCTGTCGGGTGCGTAATTCGCAGAGGTAATCGTGGTCGCTTGGCATTACACCGAAGCGCCGGAATCGGAACTTCGATGGAAGCCAAAGAATCCGTGGCGCTGGCGCATCCCCATACCCTACGCGCTGCCGGAATGGTTAGACGACGATATTATCGAGGCTGAATACGAACTAGTCGAAAGCATCCGCTGCACCGGCAAAATCGCTGATCGACTGATGGCGCCAACCTTCACTCCGATCGAGCCGCAATCGGATGACAGCTACAATAATTTCATCCGGCGGAACTCACAATGGCTACGGCCGTACGAATCCGAACTGAATTACCGGCGCCGGATCGGTGAACAACAGAGACGGTCGCGACAAAAGAACGTTGCAAAAGAACAAGCTAAGTGGGAGCGCAAACAGCGCGAACGGCAGCGAAAGATACAAGCCGAAGCCGACCGTGAGTGGGCGCTTGAGGAACGGCGGCGCGCGGCAGTGGAAAAACAGTTGGTAGACGACCGGGCTTTCTGGATCGCACTCGGCCACACGGAAAATGATTACGTACTAATGCGGATCATCGCAACGTTCATGTTGCAACACCAAGGCTTATTCGTTCGTAGCCTGAACATCGGAGACAGGTTGTTCGTGCCGACCAAGTTTGTTTCGGGGATGCTTAATTCCGGCGTCGCCGAAGTGGTCTAATAGTTCGCGAACGCCCCGGCGCTTTCCAGTGTGCCGGCGCCGCGCTTCGACGTTTGCAGACCGAATGCTCCCGTCTGTCGCGCGCTCCGCCGCGCCTCGTTCCTAGCCCGCAGGATGTCCTGCATCCTGATGCGCTCGCCGGGGTACTCGCTGTTGAACTCGATCATTTTTTCCCGTGCACTCGCATCGTTGCCGAGGACGCCCTGAATGATTTCATGCTTCTGCGATTCCATAACCGCACGCGCCTGCACCGCCGCCGCCCGCCCCTCGCGGAACTCGGTGACACGCGACGGCTGGAAGCCGAGCGCCTGATAGGTAGCGTCGAGGCCCGTGATCCGGTCGGGCGGCAACTCGGTTTTGCCGGTGACTTCGGATACAATTCCCCGATTATACAGGTTGTACGCTTTCCACAGATCACGAGCGGGGCGGATTGGCATCAGCCCCATCAATCCCTGTTCGATGTTGCCGTTTAATAACTGCTGCGACGAATTGGCGACGGTCACGGCATCCTGGCCCGACGCACCGAGGGCCGCCGTGCCGACGGCAGCGGCGAAATCCAATGCGCCGAAACTCTGAATCTCCGGAAGCTCCAGCATGTTGCTCATGCCGGTGCGCCGGCGGATGTCAAACCCGGCGGCATGCGGCAGGCCGTTGAGGAGCACGTCAGCCGCTTCGTTGCCAAACTGGCGAGCGACGAAGTTGCGCACGTCGGGTACGAAATCGTACGGCTTGCGCTCGCCGGTCCTCGGGTCCTTATAGCCGCCGCCGGTGAGATACTGGTAAGCCCCTATCGCCGCCTGCGCGAGTTCCCACGGCACGGCGCCGCGCAGGCCCGCCGAGAATATGCGTACCGCTAATGCGAAACCGAGGGCGCGGCGTGCTTGGTTACGTTCCGGCGCCGTCGCTCCCTTGACCGACTCGTGAGCCAGCGAGCCGAGCATGGAAAACTGGTGCAGGCCGTAGTTGCGGAACTGCATGATCGTCGGACCGAGGTACCCGAACGAACCTTGCTCCGTCGCGATGCGCGCCTTATTGTTCCAGTTGGGCTGCGCCCACCGGCTCTCCTCGATCGCGTAGTCGATCGCCTTGTTCACGTCCCCGCCGGATTTTCGCATCTCCAGTTTGTATGCAGCGTGTGCCACCGCTGCGCGGTTCATCATATCGACGGCGTGATTGCCGAAGTTATTGAAGTCCAGGAACCGCTGCCATGTCCCCCAACTGATGTCGTGCCCACCGTTGGCGATGCGCTGTAATTCACGGACGAACGAGTGGTCGCTCAGCCCCGCCTGCTCCAGCCGCGTGAACAGCGTG
>Ga0126371_10002150_pt1 | contig 16911 bp, 11 predicted proteins | sample PanSoiMetaPlot_4_FD_110145 | JGI IMG/M metagenome (GOLD analysis project Ga0126371, IMG submission 110145) | Tropical forest soil microbial communities from Panama - MetaG Plot_4 | ecosystem: Environmental > Terrestrial > Soil > Tropical forest > Bulk soil | place: Panama | collected 2016-02-17 | reverse complement strand
GATTCGCCACGTTCTGCCATATTGAACCAGTAGAGCGCCTCGTCAATGACCTCGGACGTGCGGCAAGAATCATTCATTTTGCAGGCGCGGGATAGGAACTCTATGGCATGAATTCTGTATTGCGCGGCGATACTCATGCCGGTTCTATTGAGCCAGCGCGTTGACCAGACATATCGAGACACTGGATCGAGTTTCGCCATCATGAACGCGCAACAAATATCGCTGTGCCCAGAGTACTAGGACTGGCGGTCACATTGTCCCAAAATCTGTACCGCCGTTCGCCACCTCCGTGACACGACGCCGGGGGCTCTTTAGGTTCGCGTCACCCCGCCTCGGCCCCTTGGCCGCCTCACGGACCGTTTCGTTGAGCTTTCTACATACCGAAAGATTCGCGTGCCCGGAAGCCCTCTCCGACTAAATACCGGAGGATTTCCCAACTTCACGACTGGCCTCATAGTACCACAGCGGTATCCCATGCAGCAAAAATGGCGCATCAAACGAACAAAGAGTACTATCCGCAAGTGCACGAAAAGCGGGGATATAGACGTTACTTCTTCGCCTAAAGCGGACGGACACTCTTCCCACAACTCTCCTGCATAGGACGCCCTACTTGCTCAAGCGCCACTCATGAGAGGGTGGTAGTAACCGAACCTGGCGTTGTCGAGTCTCTCTTGAACGCCCAGCAGTTTGAAGTGTCGGAGCGTTGGGGCCGGCCGGCAAAGATAAAAATGCGCTTGGCGCTTCTCGTAAGTCGTAACGGGATATCCGGGAGACGAAAATATTCAACAGCGATATGTTCAGATTTGCGCTCGGCATGGGCGTCCATGTCCCAAGGCAGGCGTCCGACGGTTGACGAATGCGGGGGCGCTAACTCGATATGTAGTTCAACCACGAGGAGAAAACGATTTCTGCGCGGGCACTTTCGGAGAGGGTCGACATGCAAGAGGGCGGCACGGCCTTCCTCGGATGAAATTCAAACGGTGTCACGAGCCGAGATCACGCGACATTTCAGATCAAATGCGCCAAGCGCAGTCGCCAGTTGGGCCTACGCCGTGCGCCGGCAGATGCGGCAAGCGTCGAGCACAAGTATTTCCCGGGAGGTTTTATAGAAACCGGGCTGTCGTTTTTGCTCGTTTTCGGCTCCACTTGATTCGCACCTTCGACCAACACCGCTGAAAAGCCAGACCCCGTTCCTTACGCCGCGACTTTGACCACTTCGAGGTCCGCCGATACCTGGAAACCATCTCAAGATAACTCCCCAGTCCGTCCGCGTACTAGATCGACCGCCCCGGACGCTTCCACCTCAGCAATTCATCTCTTCTCTGGGACATGAATACCTCCTGACTGGACCCACGAGGCGCGGCGCGAGCAACAAAGATTTATGGTGCCTAGTTGGAGTGGCTTGGGAACACGAAGAATGCTCAGGAAATTCCTGACGCGCGATCTAGAGTCGGCTTAGGACGTTTCTGTTGTTCAATGCACTATCAATGTCGGACCTCCGTGCGCGAGATCGTAGAAGGTTCAAGCGCCATCGCGGTAAAACTCGTAAGTAGCTCGATGACCTTTTTCTTCCTGGGCACATGCTGGAACAGACGCTCGAAAATAGATCGGCCCGACAGCCATGCCAGGACCAAAAATCCGCCCTTGGCACGCTCTAAATATTCCTGGATTCGATCGTCGTGGCCGGCTGCCTGTAGCCCCTTCGATGGCGCCCGGCACGATCTGTGTCGCCCGTCGCCTTCGTTATATTCTTTCTCCTTCACGAACTGGCAGCACTCGTCCTCGACCGTGACGCGCCATCATCATTAAGGCTCTACAAGATAAGTCGATGGCCCCCTTAAGGTTCAACCATCGCCACGCTGTTCGTCCTGCCGACGCGAACGCACGGCCACTAGTGACGTCAATCGCCTAGAGTCTAAGGCGGCTGAGCCGGGGCGGTGCCGGGAGCGCCAATAGAATCCGCAACTGGTACGTCCCCGAGAGTTAGGGTGTCGTTCGGTCAAGGACGAGCTGTGTTCCTAACCGGAACTCTTTCCCTTCATCGGAGTTACTTTGTTCAGCATTCGTGAGGGTACTGGTGACGAAGGCGGATCCCTTTGCCGGCTGGCTCACTGGCGGCGGTGAGATGGGGGAGCGGATTCGAGCTTTCGATTGGTCGACAACTTCCATTGGCTCCCCTGAAACCTGGTCACCCGCCCTGCGGATGATGACCCGTTTTCTCCTTGCCAATCGTTTTCCCTGGTTGCTGTGGTGGGGCCCACGGTACGTATCCATCTACAACGACGCCTATCGCCCCGTGCTCGGCACCAAGCATCCCTGGGCCCTAGGCCAACCTCTGAGCGAATGCTGGAAGGAAATCTGGCACATTCTTCAACCGTTGGTCGACACACCATTCAAAGGCGGCCCGGCAACGTGGAACGATGACATTCTTCTGGAGATCAATCGTCACGGATTTGTGGAAGAAACGCATTTCACCATTGCCTACAGCCCGGTCCCCGATGAGGACGCACCAACAGGGATTGGTGGTGTGCTCGCCACCGTGCATGAGATTACGGAAAAGGTGGTAGGCGAGCGACGGGTTAGCGCTCTCCGCGACCTCGGGGCCGCCACGATCGAGAAAAAAACAGCTGGAGAAGCTTGTTTGATCGCAGCGGAGACGCTTGCGAAGTACACAAAGGATGTACCCTTTGCGTTGCTCTATCTGATCACGTCGGAGGAGAATCAGGCGCGTCTCGCCTGTGTTGCCGGGACTGATCAAGACAGCCGCTTCTGTCCGAAGGTGCTCGAACTTGACCCAGATGCACTCCATCCGTGGTCGCGAGCCTTGAGTGAAATAGTTCGCACGAAGAATATTCAGATTGTCGATGGCCTTGCTGATCACTTTGGTGACGACGTTCCAGCTGGACCGTGGTCGGATCCGCCCCGGCAGGCGTTGGTGCTGCCGATGCGCGCGAGTATCGCGCGTCAAGTGACCGGATTCCTGATCGCCGGCGTAAGTGCTCGCCTCAAGCTCGATGAACCCTATCAGGCGTTCTATGATCTATTGGCGAGCCAGATCACCAGCATGATTGCCAATGCCCGCGCCTATGACGAAGAGCGCAAACGTGCCCAGGCCCTCGCGGAGATCGATCGCGCCAAGACGACATTCTTTTCGAACGTCAGTCACGAGTTCCGTACCCCGCTCACCCTGATGTTGGGACCTATCGAGGATACGCTAAACCGGTCCCAAGGCTTGCCTCCTGTTGATCGCGAGAGACTGGAAATGGCGCACCGCAATTCTGTGCGCCTGCTGAAGTTGGTCAATACGCTTCTGGACTTCTCACGCATCGAAGCCGGACGGATGGAAGTATCGTATGAACAGCTGGACCTCGCCAGATTGACCGCGGAGCTCGCAAGCCTCTTTCGCTCGGCGATAGAACACGCGGGAATGAAGCTCGTCATCGACTGCCCGCCACTTTCGGACAAGGTTTACGTTGATCGGGAAATGTGGGAGAAGATCGTCCTCAATCTTATGTCGAACGCCTTCAAGTTTACATTCGAAGGCGAAATCAGCATTTCACTCAAGGAGCGTGGAACATCGGTGGAGCTCGTCGTACGAGATACCGGAACTGGCATCCCTACCCACGAGATCCCACGGCTGTTCGAACGCTTTCACCGCGTGAAGGACGCGCGCAGCCGTTCGTATGAAGGAAGTGGCATCGGCCTCGCTCTGGTACAGGAGCTCGTCAAGCTTCATGCTGGTTCCGTCCAGGTCGAAAGCGAGATGGACCGGGGAAGCAGCTTCACCGTATCGGTTCCGTTGGGCCTTGCGCACCTGCCACCCGATCGTATTCGGGCTTCTCGCACGCTTGCGTCCACTAGTCTCCAACCGAAAGCATATATCGAAGAACTGTCACGATGGTTGCCGGAAGCGCATCAACAGAACGTAGATGACGACAACTTGTTTCTACAAGAAACCACCATGCCGACGTGGCGTCTGGCGCCTCCTCAAGGAAGTCCGCGTATCCTCCTCGCAGACGATAATACCGATATGCGCGATTATGTCCGGCGTCTTCTCACCTCGACCGGCTATAAGGTCGAAGCAGTAGGCGACGGTTTGACCGCTCTTCGAGTGGCGCAGGAGCGAAAGCCAGACCTGATTGTGACCGACGTGATGATGCCGGAATTGGATGGCTATGGGCTACTGAAAGGGATCCGAGCCGATCCCGATCTAAGACAACTCCCGGTCATTTTCTTATCAGCACGGGCTGGCGAAGAAGCGCGTATCGAAGGGATGCATGCGGGAGCCGATGACTATTTGATCAAGCCGTTCAGCGCGCGCGAGCTGCTTGCAAGGGTGCACGCGCACCTTAGGTTGGCTCAATTGCGTCAAGAGGCAACACAGTCCTTACTATACAGCGCGGCGCAATTCGAGACACTGCTCTCCAAGGCTCCTCTAGGAGTCTACTTGGTCGATGCCGATTTTCGAATTCGGCACGTCAATCCCATCGCGCTCTGCGTGTTCGGGGATATGCCTGGTGGTCTCGTCGGGAGGGATTTTGACGAAATAGTTCACGTTATGTGGGAAAGAGACTATGCCGACGAAATCGTGCGCATCTTCAGGCACACGTTGGCTACCGGCGAGTCTTACGTCGCAAAGGAGAGAGCTGAAATCCGCGCCGATCGGGGCGTAGTAGAATATTACGAGTGGCGAGTCGACCGAATTCAACTTCCTGACGGCAACTTGGGCGCCGTCTGCTACTTCCGTGACATTTCTGAGCTGGTACAAGCAGCGAATACGCAACGGCTGCTGCTCAATGAGCTAAACCATCGTGTCAAAAACACACTTGCAAATGTTCAGGCCGTTGCCCAGCAGACATTGCGGAGCACGAGAGACCCATCTGATTTTGCGAACCGGTTCGGAGGTCGCGTCCAGGCCCTGGCTCGCGCGCACTCGATGCTCACCGAGGAGACGTGGCAGAGCGCTGACCTGCGGGAATTGATCTATGATCAAGTCCTGCGTGGCACGATCGACGAAAGGCGGCTATCGGCACGAGGGCCGATCGTGCGCCTAAGTCCAAACATCACGCTCCACCTCGCCATGATGCTTCACGAATTGGGGACCAATTCCATCAAGTACGGCGCGCTCAGTGGTTCGGCGGGCTCAATTACGGTTATATGGACATGCAACAACGACACCCTCAATTTGCAATGGGTGGAGCGCGGGGGGCCGCCAGTTAAGGCTCTGTCAGCGCGTGGTTTTGGTACGACGCTCATCGAACAGAGTGCCAAAAGCGAAGGTGGGAGCGCGCAGATGCTGGTTGAGGCGAAGGGCGTGAGGTGGAAGATTTCGTTGCCGTTTCCGGTGTCCGAAACCACAAACCCATCTTCGAAAGCGGTTGTTCCGCGGTTGTCCTCTCCCATCGATGAGTTCCAGACTGCTACTAGTGCCAATCTCCTTCTCCCCGGCAAGACTATTCTCGTCGTCGAAGATGAACCGCTCATCGGCTTAGATATCGTTAGCACGCTTGAAAAAGCTGGAGCTCGCGTGTCCGGACCGGTGGGTACGGAAAAGGAAGCAGTGGCGTTGATTGGGCGCAAACACTTCGACGCGGCGCTGTTGGATGCCAACCTGCACGGCCGGAGTGTCGATGTGATCGCCGCCATGCTCAGTCGCCGCAATATTCCATTCTTCTTTGTGACCGGTTACGGCAAAGAGGGGTTACCTGAAGCTTTCAAGCAGGCCGTAGCGCTTCCAAAGCCATTCAGCGAGCGCCAGCTAATTGATGCGGTGGTGAAATTAAATTTGCCACAAACGGACGTGCTTCGACTTAAGCGCTAACCACTAAGGCTGTGTCTTGTAGACGGTGAGGCCTTGCGGAAAAAGGTCCATGAGTTCGCACCGCGCTCTCGTCTCATGTCGCCAACTCATCGAGCAGTACGCATTAGCGGCAAACTTTCCTCGACTGAGGCCAAACCCTCGTCGACATTTACGTAATGAGCGCTAGATCGAGGTCTGGGCTCCGGAGCGCTCAGTGTGTCCCGGGCATCGAAGGGGGCAAAAATCGTCGCGTCATGGCGCAGAAGAGGACGTGACCGTGCCGTCGGCGATCATGACGATGTTCGCCTCAGATCCCTCGGTCCGCGACCGCGTGTTTCAAGCGACAAACGTGTGACGGCAGATCCCGCCCTGGCCATGTCGCCCGTTCGCGAGCATGGTTCGTATCTACGCCAGGGGCGCGGGGCATCCGGCGAAGACACGAACTGCCATGAGAAACCGCGGCCGGTGAGCGCGGTCTGGTCAGCGCGTTAGTTACTTAAGACAAAGCTCAGCGAAAATTGTGCGCCACCTCCTGGAGCACCATTAGCCACGGTGACAGTTCCGGCGTGGGCCTCGACGATGCGTTGCACGATCGAAAGCCCCAACCCCGCGCCGCCAGCTCGACTGCGGTCGCGACGCCAGAAGCGCCGGAACACCAGCTCGCGTTCACCCTCGCTTATCCCTGGCCCTTGATCGAGGACGCAGACCGAGCCGTCTTCCTGCACGACAATCTCGACCGTCGTTCCCTCGGGCGTATGGCTGATGGCGTTCTCGGCCAGATTGCGCACCGCCTGGGATACGGTGTCGGGATTGCCTTTTATCCATACTGGTCCGTCAGCGCCGCTGAGCGCGATGCTCTTGCGTTGCCCCAATGCCAGAGGCGCGATGAACTCGGCGACCTCAGCGCAGACGGCTCGCAGATCGGCCCGCTCTGACGGGTCGAGTACGAAGGCCTCGAGTTCGGCAATATCCAGGAGCTGGCTCACGATACGGCTCATACCAGCGATATCGTGACGCAACGCCTCGACCGCGGTTTGGTCGGCAAGGGTATCGATGCGGGTTCTCAGGATCGCAAGGGGGGTACGCAGTTCATGAGCCGCATCCGCGGTAAATTCGCGCTGGACACGAAAGCCACGCTCGAGTCGGTCCAGTGCTTGGTTGACGGCTTGCACGAGTGGCAAGATCTCTTTGGGAATCTCATTGACGGGCAACCGCACATCCGTTCGGGTCGGGCTAATCTTTCCCGCGTTATCTGATGCCTGGACGAGTGGCCGCAGGGCACGACGAAATATCACGATGTCAATTGTCAATAGCGACAGGAGGATGGGTAACGTGATCCATCCTACGTGGCTGAGGAAGCCGGCAACGATATCATCGATGAGAACGTCACGATGCGCCAGGTCCTCGGCCACTTGAATCCATACCGGCCGTCCATCGATCACCTTAGGAATGCTGGCGCCGGAAATCGTGGCGTTGTCGCGGCGGGTCTCGAGGAACATGGTATTTGCTGCGCGCGAATCCGAGGAGAATATTGGCGCGCCGTCCTTGAGCGACGATAAGAGCACGTGCCCGGCGCTGTCCAATACAGTATAGGCGTAACGCCCATAGGATTCCGAATAGAGCTCTTTGAGTCCGGCCGGAAGCTCAATTGCCCAGCTGCCGTCGCGAACGGTCAGATATCGCGCGATTGTATCGGCGTTCTCCCGCAGAGCGCCGTTGTGCAGGTCATTCGCTGCAGCACTCAAGAGCCAGTAGAGCGCTAGCGGCATACAGATCGACGTGACCCCGACAGCGATGACATGGAGAAAAATGATTCGCGAGAGGATTGAATGAAATCGCACGACGCTCACTTATCCTCGGTGATAAGATAACCTAGCCCGCGCATGGTGTGGATTTGCACTTTGGCGCCATGTTCTGCCAGCTGTTTGCGCAGGCGATGCACATAGACTTCGACGGCATTCGAGGCGACCTCCCCGGAGAGGCCGAAGAGCTGGTCCTCGACGAGCTTCTTGGTGACGACACGCCCGTGCCGCCGCATCAGCAGCTCAAGCACGGCGACCTCGCGGGCCGACAAAGCCTGTGGTTGCTCGTCGATGAACGCCTGCCGGGCCTCGGTGTCGAAGACGAGATTGCCGACTCGGAGCGAGCTTCCGAGCCATCGGCCCGGCCGGCGCAGCACCGCCTCCAATCGCGCCACAAGCTCCTCGAACGCGAACGGTTTGACGAGGTAGTCGTCGGCCCCGCTGCGCAGGCCATTGACACGGTCCCTCACGCCGGCCCGCGCGGTAAGCACAACCACCGGTATTGGATCGTTTCGACTTCGAATCTCCCTGAGGATGCCGAGGCCGTCCTCATCCGGCAAGCCAAGGTCAAGCACCACGGCGCTATAGCGGGTGGTGGTCAACGCGGTCCGGGCTTCGATCGCGTTGCTGACGCGATCGATCGTAAAACCAGCGGAATCGAGGCCCTTGGCGAGCAGACCGGCAAGATCCTCATTGTCCTCAACCACCAGCAATCGCATGCTTTGTTCGCCGATCGTCCGTGTGAAACTCGGTCGATTGTAGCACCAGCGTGGGTCAGCTGCAGCGGCACCGATCTCGGTTTTGAGGCCCTTGTAAGGTTCCTGTAAGCTGATCGCGCCGGTTTCTGTGGTCCTCCGTCAGTCTTTGGGGCCCGGGATCGCGCCCCCAGAAGCAGCCGGTATGCAGACAGCCGACGCCCTTCGTGGCGCCGGCCGTGCGCAGGGTGCAGGCCCATGTTTATCGACCGCAAACGTCGGCAACGGCCGATCGCCTGCGCAGGAGAGGTGACGCGCTCGGGAGCGCCGTGTTTAGCGCGTAGTCTTCCTCGAGAGGTCCAACCGCCTGCGCCTGTTTTCGGGGATTAGTGAGCACGGCAAAATCCGCAGACCCCATCAAGCGGTCGTGCTGCGAAATAAACACGGGACGACTGCTTGCATTCCCATATATCGACCACGATTGGCGTGTGAATTGACATAGGGTCATGGGATCGCGTCGAGGCACCGGGTCGGGGCATGCTTGCAGACGACGCCTGGGACGTAAAATCAATCCACCTGTTCAAGTATATGGCCGACCCACATTTCGCGGCCCTACTGAGTGCTGCCGCGCTTCGGCGCTTCCCGGCACAGGTGATCTTAATCGAGGAACTACAGCAACCAGAATCCTTGCACGTCGTGCTCGAGGGTACGGTGGAATTGTTCTGTTGCCACGATGGCAAGGAGACAATTATCGATGTGGTTCGGCCGATTTCGGCCTTCGTCCTGGCAGCCGTGATGGGCGACTTGCCCTACTTGGCATCGGCGCGCACGCTGGAAGTGTCGCGCATCCTGATCATTCCCGCCGAGGTCATTCGCGGCCTGTTCGGTCAAGATTCCGCTTTTGCGCGCGCTATCGTCCGTGAGCTCGCGGGTGGTTTCCGGGCCATGATCAAACAGGTCAAAAACCAGAGACTGCGGACCAGCGTCGAGCGACTTGCCAATTGGATCGTCCGGCAGAATTTGCTCCACGGCGGGATCGGGCGGTTCACCTTACCTCATGACAAGCGCACCCTCGCGCTACGCCTTGGCATGACGCCCGAGAGTCTGTCGCGCAATCTGGCGGCGTTGAACCGCCATGGCGTTGTGGCCCGCGGGCGCACCGTCGTGATCAAAGACGTCGTTGCACTCACGGCGTTCGCCAAGCCGTCGCCCTCAATCGATGACCCGGATTACTAGGCGGGATAGCGTCAGCGACGACGGCGCTGCTCGGCAACAGACGCATTGTCCGGCTTGCGGACAACGCCCAGCATCTGCAATCTGTCCCCAAGCGCGATATCGAAGTCATTCAGATGCCGATCGGTCAAGTCGGGCAGAATGGGAATACCGACCTTATTTTCGGCAAAACGCGCAGCGTACGCCGACATGCCATTTTTTAGACCAATCCGCAATTTACTGCATCGCGGCCACCATCGGTCGTGATCTGACGGAGTTTTCGAGCAACGCACACATAGACCGACATGTGCAGTTAGCACGCGTTCTTGCGGGCGGTTTCACGGATTCGTTGGAGGTTCTTGTTTCTTGAGCAGCGCTCTGCGCTTTGCTTGGACAAATCGAAATGAACGTTTGGTAACCCTCGTGCGTCGTGGGTCCGCCTCACCGGGCTCTTTTGAGATTCCGCGCGCCTGAGCATTGGAAAAGGTCGATGCTAATGGCGAGCGGGACTAAACGTCCACCATCGATCCATACTGTCCAGAAATGCACCCGTCGCCCCGACGCCGACATCCAGAGCGCAGAATAACAGCCATTCGTCTCCTCGCGGCCACATTTCTAGGTCGGTAGCGTAGCGATTCGACAAGGGATGTTTTGAGCCCTCTGTATGGTTCTGCGTACTCACTGCGCGCCGCGGCGAGATATGGCGAGTATCATGACGCGAATCGAGCGGTCGAAAGGTTGTCGAAGCGTGTGCTGCCGCGCCAGTCCTGCCATGGGCTATCGGGAGGCAATTCCACACGACGGTGGTATGAGGCGAAACCTGGCCGAAGTTTCCACATTAACGTATGTTCTTGGTGGCGAACTGGTATCCGCGTCCATCCGCACACGCGCCAAGCCAGCGACGACGGCGCAAGGGGGAGAGACCGTATGAACCGACGACATTCTCGAAATGTTCGCCGGTATCCGATCCCGGCACTTGCCGGCCTTCTGACCGGCGCGTGTCTCACCAGCTTTGCCGCGCAGGTAAGTCTTTCTGCGAATGCGCAACCTGACCCCGTAACGGCGTGCACGAATTTGGCGGCACTCGCCAGTTTCCCGGTGACATCGACGCGGATCACGCTCGCGCGATTCAACCAACCGGGCGCCTTATCGGCGACCTCCATCCTTAAGGGCATCTATCACATGCTTAAGGACGGGGACAAGTTTCCGACGAACACCTTGTGGCTGCCTGGCCACTGCCAAGTGCAGGGCATCATCAACGAGCGTACTGGCACTGACGGGTTTCAATACGGCGATATGTTCGAGGTCCGCCTGCCAACGCCGGCCGATTGGAACGGCCGCTTCATGTTCCAAGGCGGCGGCGGTACCGAGGGTGGGTTGCCCGGTGCCACTGGGAACGCGGGAACGCTTTCGCCGACGCTCGCTCACGGCTGGGCGGTTGCGAGCCAGGACGGTGGGCATGAAAACAGCCATCTTCCCTACCCCAACGCGTTCTATCTCGAACCGCAAGCGGTGATCGACCACGCCTATCGTTCGATGGACGTAACCACGCAGACTGCAAAGTTCCTTATTGAGGCTTACTACGGTCAGAAGCCGAAGCACTCCTACTTTGTCGGATGCTCCACGGGTGGTCGACAAGGCATGGTATTTTCGCAGAACTTCCCCGACTACTACGACGGGATCATAGCCGGCGATCCGGTCTTTGATTTGGAGGCAGTCTCTCTTGGTGAGGCTTGGAGCGTCGCGCACATCAAGGCTATCACGCCGCCGCCGATACGCAAGCAGCTAAACGGCCATCCGATTTTGTACGCGGCGTTTCCCGAACCTGATCAGAATCTCTTTCAGAGCGCCCTACTTGCCGCATGCGACCATCTTGATGGAGTTGTCGACGGCGTCATTGATAACCCGTCGGCATGTCAGGCAACATTCGATCCAGCCACCTTCGTCTTCCCCAGTGGTGGACAGCCGCTGCAGTGTGTTGGGGCAAAGGCAGCCACCTGCCTAAGTCCGGCACAAATCGACGCCATCAAGAAGATCAACGAAGGACCGAGAAACTCCCTGGGCCAAACCGTCAAATCACCGGCCGGCGGTGTCGTCAAGGATCATGCCGACAACACGGTGCGCGGTTATGCCTATGATGGCGGGTACATGACACCAATCGGAATTCCTCCGCGGAAGATCGGAACACCAACCTCGACCCCGGGAGATTTTTTCTTAGGCCTCGGTCAATTTCCCTATGGGTGGATCTCACCCCCTGATCCCAGCTTCGACCCACTGAGCTTCAACTTCGACACCGACATACCTCGTCTAAACAGCCAGTCGCCCATCGTTACCTACTCGACATCTTTGGACCTCGCAGAATTTAAACAACGGAACGGGAAGATCATTTGGTATCATGGCTTAAGCGATCCAGGACCGTCGGCGACCAGCACGATCGAGTATTACAAGGAAATGGCGGCAAGGAATGACGGCTTCGAGAACACCATGAAGTTCGCCCGGTTGTTCCTCGTTCCCAACATGGGACATTGTGGTGGCGGGGCCGCGACAGATCTGTTCGATCCGCTCACGCCCTTGGTCGACTGGGTCGAACATAGCATTGCGCCGGACACAATCCTTGCGTCGGGGACGAATTTCACGTCCACACCAACCACACGCAGCCGCCCGCTTTGCCCGTATCCACAAGAAGTGCGCTATATTGGTCCTAAAGGGGGCGATCTTAGTGTCGCGACCAACTATAGGTGCGTGGTGCCGCACGGCACAGACGATAAGAAGTGATCGACTTCGACTTAACGAAACTATTGCCTTTCGGCAGCATTTGCGACCTAGTCAAACCTCCATACCCGAGCGGCGCATGCTGAAGGCCGAAACCGTTGCCCGGCCGCGTTCCATCGCTGCCACCCGTCATGCTTGCAATATTGGCAACCCCAGCCAAAGTGGACAGATGTTATCTTCGCTGTCCCGTTTTTTAGGCCTATGATAGGCTCGCAATCTCGCACTTGCATTGGCGACGTTTTGTGGAGTTGCCCTTAAGGCGTGACGAGGGGAGCGTGGACGATGCGTCTTGACCCCGAGTTCCTGTCCCGTATCCAATTCGCATGGGTTGTGGGTTGGCACATCCTGCTCCCGGCATTCACCGTTGGCCTCGCATCGCTGATCGCCTTCCTTGAAGGCGCGCATGTGCTGACCAAGCGTCCCGTCTTCCTCCATCTCTCACAATTCTGGCTACGGATCTTCGCGATTTCCTTTGGCATGGGCGTCGTGACGGGCATCGTCATGCCTTTTCAGTTCGGGACGAACTGGAGCCGGTTCTCGGACGTCGCTGGCAACATCATATCTCCGTTGCTGGCGTATGAGGGGTTGACGGCGTTCTTCCTTGAGGCGACGTTCCTTGGAGTGCTTCTATTCGGGCGAAAACTGGTGCCGCCGCCCATGCATTTCGTCGCCGCTGTGCTGGTGGCCGTGGGTACATTGTCCTCGTCGTTCTGGATCCTTGCGACCAACAGCTGGATGCAGACCCCCGCCGGTTACGAGGTGATCGACGGTCGATTTTTCCCGAAGGATTGGTTTGAGATCATCTTCAGTCCATCGTTTCCATACCGTCTGGCGCACACGGTCAGCGCCTTCTACGTAACGACGGCTTTCGTCGTGCTCGGCGTCGGCGCCTACACGGTCAGGCGGGGACAACAGCTGGCCGAGGGGCGCATGATGCTGCGGCTCGCCTTGTGGTTTCTGGCCATTTTCGTACCGGCACAAATTGTCATCGGGGACTTGCACGGGTTGAACACGTTCGAGCATCAGCCCGCCAAGCTCGCCGCGATCGAGGGGCTCTGGGATGGCGGCCGCGGCGTGCCCGCATCGCTTATCGGCTGGCCTGATGCGGCGGCCGAACGCAACCTTGGTGAGCTGGAGATTCCACACCTCGCGAGCCTTTATCTGACCCATTCTTGGGATGGCGAGGTCAAAGGCCTCAAAGACTTTCCGCCCGATCAACGCGCGCCGGTTGCGGTCGTCTATTTCGCATTCCGGATCATGGTGGGGATCGCCGTATTGATGCTGGGGGTGGTGGCCACTGGTTTGGTGCTGATGGCGCGCGGGCAGCTCGACCACACACGTTGGTATCTACGACTCTGTCAGATCGCAACCTGCTTCGGGTTCATTGCAGTGATCGCGGGCTGGACGACGACTGAGGTCGGACGACAGCCCTGGACGGTCTATGGCTTGATGAGAACGGTGGAGTCGGTTTCTCCCTCACTAACGGGCTCCGATGTTGTTATTTCGCTCCTGCTGTACGTGGTTGTCTATCTGTTGATTTATCCCGTGGGGCTCTCCGTCATGCTTCGTTTGGTCCGACGTGGTCCCATTCCATCGGAGGAGATCGCGCCGATTGTCAGCGGCCGGCCAAAATCACCGATCGAGGCCTTGGCGCCTGCGACTCCGGAGACCGCAACATGATGCCCACCCTCGATCTTGTGCCCATTTGGACGACGATCCTTGCCGTCGCGGTCTTCCTCTACGTCGCGCTGGATGGTTTCGACCTCGGCGTTGGCATGGTTTACAGCTTCGCACCCGATCGGGCGGCTCGCGACGCTATCATGAACTCGATCGCGCCTATCTGGGATGGCAACGAGACTTGGCTTATTCTTGGAAGCGTCGGCCTGCTTGCCGCCTTTCCGGTCGCCTTCGCGATCATCATCCCGGCGGTCTACTTTCCGATCCTGCTGATGCTGCTCGCGTTGATCTTTCGCGGGCTCGCTTTCGAATTTCGTTATCGGGACGCCCCTCACCGAACTTTCTGGGATTACGGCTTTGCTGCCGGCTCGGCTGTGGCGGCTTTTGCGCAAGGCCTGGTCTTGGGTTCATTCATTCAGGGCTTCCACGTGGAGGGGCGGCAGTTTGCCGGCAGCTCGTTCGACTGCTTCACGCCCTTCGCGATTGTTACCGGCGTTGCTTTGATGTTCGGTTACTCTCTACTCGGCACCGGCTGGCTGGTGATCAAGACCGAGGGATCGCTACAGGAGTGGGCCCGGGCGTTTGGCCGGCGTTGCCTCATCGGCACAGCACTTGCCATGGCGGTCGTAAGCTTGTGGACACCGTTCGCCGACGCGCACATCGCGGCTCGTTGGTTTTCCTGGCCGAACGTCGCGTTGCTTGCACCGGTGCCGCTCATAACTGCCGGCCTGATCTGGTACGAGTGGCGGTCTCTCAACGATGGATCAGAATACACCCCATTCATTGCCGCCTTGGGTTTGTTCGGTATGTCCTATCTTGGTATCGCGATCAGCTTGTGGCCAATGATCGTGCCTGGACATTTTTCGCTTGAGGAGGCCGCGTCGTCCCCAAGCACACAGGCTTTCCTTTTGATCGGCACACTGGTTCTGCTGCCGGTGATTCTACTCTACACGGGTTGGTCGTATTGGGTGTTTCGTGGCAAGGTGCGCTCCGATATCGGATATCACTGACGAGTGCGTTGCATGGGGATGCCGGCGAACACCATCAGCTACGATGCCCGACCTGGTCGGTTCGACGGCGCTCGGTCCCTTGTCTTCTAATAGGCCTCGGCAGGCGACGTAAGCAGCGCCAGCCGGACCGTGGTCACAACCGAAGTCGCGTTCGCTGCAAACCTGCGTCAACTCCCCTCGGTGTTCCAGCAAGGCCGCTGCGTCGGCTTGTGGTGGTCAGTTTTGCGCTGATATTTCGAGTACCATGCCCAGTGTGCAACATGCCCGCGTTCGTGAACCTGTGCCAGTACCCCGCTTCGCCACCGGCGCGCCTGCTCCAGATAGCCCTGATATCAATGTTCGGAACGCAAATGACAGTGCCTCAACGCGCGGGGTTTTGAAGCCCCCAATGGCAGAACCTTCGACTGACGACCGGACAACCTCTCTCGTGCTTCACCCAAGAGACGACACGATCAATGATTCCAGGCTCCGTCGGCGCGATTTGGCATGACGGCGGAATAGACATTGAGTAAAAGGCGACCCGGATAGCGCTCAAACCAACGGTAGGGTGAAACGGATGAATTCAGTGGACCGTGTCCGCATTGCATTAAAAGAAGCGGGGCATCCGGATACGATCGCTGGCTTCTCTGCCAGCACGCACACGGCGGCTGATGCCGCGGCAGCTATTGGCTGTACCGTTGCGCAGATCGCGAAAAGCGTTGTTTTTCGTTCCGTGGATCAACCCGTTTTGGTTATTGCTTCCGGCCGCAACCGAGTTGATCTCGCTAAAGTTGAAAGGGTACTTGGTTTGCCGGTGGATCGGGCCGATCCGACTTGGGTGCGTGAAGTTACTGGGTTTATAGTTGGCGCAGTCCCTCCTGTGGGCCATCTCACCCAGCCGCTTACTTTAATTGATCAAGATCTTCTTGCACTAGATCCAATCTGGGCCGCAGCCGGATCCCCAACTCATGTTTTTCGTACGACTGCATCCGCGTTGGTTACCTTGAGCAACGGTAACGTCGCAGATGTAAAGCAAGTGAGCGATCGAACGAATTGAAAGTTAAATGAAGGGGAGCGAACAGAACTTCACGCGCAAGCTCCTTGCTTCGCCCGATTTCTGCTTTTGGCGTTTTAATCGTGCTCCGTCCCTTCAATTGTTCGCAATGCAAGGTCCGGAGGCGGATCGTAGTCGCGCGAAGGGCCTCACTGGTAGGAAATCGGGGGGAAACGGTGCGGCAAGGCGTTCGTCGAGCAGTCTGTCGGCGGCTTCCCGTGTCCGGTTGCTTTCCCACCGGTAGTGTCAAGATTTTCGCACTTTGATTTGGGCTGGCGAGCGTCGATGCGCGGGTTATTCCGTGATCAGACAAGGGCTTCACACGCGGCGGCGGCGCCCTTGGTGCGGATCCGACGAAGCCGGCCAGGTCTTCCGATTTGAAGCCGGCCTGTACCGAGGTGATGTCGGCCAGGTTGCGGCGTAATACCAGAACAGATGTTTCCGCACCGCCTACGTGCCGCATCGGCCTCACCCCGCGATCAGCAACTCGCATCCGCCGCCTTCTCATGGCCCTGCGGGTAAATCGGCGGACTGCGAAGCAACGTGCTCACAATCAACCAGCGCCGCGGTCAATCCGAGGCCAATGTCGGTCGTTGAGCAAGGAGGACAAACCGCTACGCCAGCGCGGCGTGCACTGAGAGGGGATCGCTCTCCTCCTAGTCGATCGGGCGGAGTCGGCGTTGGAGTTCGTCGGTCGTCATCGTGTCGGAGTGCCAGTACTCCAACAGCGCGTCGCGGTTCAACTCCACAAAGCGGCGCACTCTCGCGAGCAGCTTGGCGTCCGGCTTCCTGCCGATCACTTGACTCGGATCCTCGATCGAGACGGAAATCATCCAGCCTCCGGGCCGCGTTCGCAGCGGCGGGTCGATCGCCACCTTGATCCGAGGGCCGTGCTGACCGTGCGCCGGCG
>Ga0126371_10002149_pt1 | contig 16912 bp, 7 predicted proteins | sample PanSoiMetaPlot_4_FD_110145 | JGI IMG/M metagenome (GOLD analysis project Ga0126371, IMG submission 110145) | Tropical forest soil microbial communities from Panama - MetaG Plot_4 | ecosystem: Environmental > Terrestrial > Soil > Tropical forest > Bulk soil | place: Panama | collected 2016-02-17 | reverse complement strand
CATGATATCCGCATAAGAGCCGACACCAAGGCCATCTCCCACGCCGGCGTTGTCGGAGGTGCCCGTACCGTCGCCGCTGCCGATATTGACAACGCTGAACGGTGTTCCCGTGTCGAAGACGGTGATCCCGCTGAGTTGCCACCCATCAAGCAATGTCTTGGCTGCGGCGGCGGGAGACCAGGAGGAGTCGCCAGGCGAGTCGCTCCCACTACCCACCAGGTGAACGAACCCTCCGAGCAGCTTGAGAAAGGGAAGGTTATAGATATAGTTGACATTGAATAGATGCCGTTGATCGAAATCCGAACTGGCGTGGTTGGAGTGGATATCGAGCGAGTTCGCAAAGTTCGCCGAAGCCCGGTCCGACGAATCGTCGAGCGAATGACTGTATGTGTAGGATGCGCCGAGCGTCAGCGCTCCTGTGGTTTGCCGAAGCGTGGCCTGAAGTGCGTGGTACGAGGAATCGGCGACGTTGTTGATCGCGATGATATTGCTGAACCCCGGATGGGGACGTACATTGTCGGCGCTGATTCCCAGTATTGTACCGCCCGAGACCGAGAATCCGACGTTGCCCGTGCACGCCACGACCATGTTCTGGTATCCCGGGGAAAGCGGTCCGATAACCGGCGAACTGCCGATACCGCCGGGCGGAGGCGGATTAGTCGGGTTAGCTCCCGAAGTCGAAAAGTACCCGTAGTTCGCTCCGCTCGAGCAAACGGATGCGGTGATCGGCTGACCCGGCAGAAACGGATTCAAATCGGAACTAAGAGGAGACAGCTGATTGAGATCCTGCACCGCGGTGAGATGTGTGCCCTTCGTGCCCACATAAGCCGCCTGCATGATCAGATTCTTTCTGAGTTCCCGCTGTATCCCGAAACTCCACTGCTGGGTATAGGAATAGACCGCCTTCGTCGGAATCGAAGTGACATTCAGCGGGAACGATGTGCCTCCTGAAAAAGTAGGCACGGTGCCGCATTGTGTCATTCCCTGCTGGCACGTAAAACCAATCGTGTTGTAAGCGCCTACGGTTCCGTTCGCGGCGCTGCCTTCAGCTGGAGCCCTGGGCACATTCGATTGTGTCTCGCTCAGGATGAGCGGCGCGCCCCCGATCAATGAGCCGACATTGGCTTCATAGCCCGTGCCGTGTTCCCAGAAAATGCCGTAGCCGCCGCGAATCGCAGTCTTGCCGTCTCCAAATGGATCCCACGAGAACCCGAACCGCGGCGAGGGGTGGAAGAGCGAATTGGACATGCAGCTTGAGGGCACGCCGTTCGAGCCGCATTGCACCAGGCCGTTAGTAATAACCGGATCGAGATTGTTCAGGTCGAGCGGAACGGGCATCCCGGTGGTGTTCCTCACGAGGTATCCATAGTTTGCGTCAACCTGAATCGACTGGCCCAGAGATGGGTTATAAACTTCAGGCCTCCAGTTATAAGCGGTCTTTTCCGGGTTGTACCAGGCGCCAAAGAAGCTCGCGCGGAATCCGATATTCAATGTCAAACGAGGCAGAATCCGCCAGTCATCCTGGGCATACAAGTCCGCCGCCTTGTAACGTATGTAGTACTTTCCCTGCCCGCTGTCCTGCGTGTAGCTCTTGATTCCCGTCTGCGTGAGTCCAATCACGAGGGCTCCGGTCTGCGGGTTCAGCGGCTGGACGCCTGGCCCGGCCAGAAAATCCGCAAATGCATTTCCGGAGGTAAACCTTGACTGCTGATTGCTGAAGTTGAGCAAGCCCTGCACATCGCCTGAGTTGGCGCCGCTCACGGCGCTTAATTCATTCTGCTGAACGTAAGTGCCCTCCGCGCCGAATTGCAGCGAGTGTTTCCCCAACGTCTTGATTGCATCGTCTCGGAGTGTGTAGGTTGGGTTGGCCTGGTTCCAGGGCGCGTATCCTGTATCGGCCGCAAACCCATGGCCGCCGTAGGCTCCATTCGTCCCTTGAAAGACCAACCCCGGCATCTTATTCCCGCCAAAGCCGTTGTTGAAGATATAGCCCATCGGGCATTCTGTCAGGGTTTGCGTATGATTTCCGATAGTTTGTGTCTGCCCGGTTACCAGGCTGCACAAGGGCGCGCCGGCAATCGCGACCGAGTCCGTGACGTTTGCCTGATTCATCGTCACGGTCGGGGATGCATCATCCAGTATGGTCGGCCGGCTCAGTGAACTGAGACCGGGACCGGCCTGGGGAACCAGCGTGATGGGCTGAACGACGTACGCCGCGGCAATGGAATTCAGGAATCCGTGCGGCAGCGACTGCGTGAGAGTCAGCACCATATCTTGACCTGGGCCATTCAGCTTGTTCTCTACCGTCGGGAAGCTGTTCTGAATAATGCCCCACTGCGGCGTCAGGGTTACCGTGTCCCACGCGTCGTGAACATAGCGAAACGCAAGAATCTCGCTCATGGTCAGGTCATGATCGACGCGGAACAGTTCCTCTCGCCAGTGCGTCGGCGGTGAAACTGCCGCAACATAGCAGCGATCGAAAGGCGTCGGGTTCGTCGTATTGCAACCGCTCACGGCATTGGGTTCCGGGATAATCCCGGTGTTCAGGATGCCCTGGCTCGTATAACTTGGAGTGACGATCCGCTGCGGTATGGTGTTCCCTATGTTCCCATTTCTTGGGCAGTCGGGGTTCTTCGAGGGGTTCAGTGTGTCTGGCACTCCGGGAACCACCGTCGGGCAAACGTCGCTGAAGTCCCCTGACCTCTCCGCCTGCGTCGGCACGGCCTGGTTATAGTCCACCGGCGTCTTCTCGCGCCGTATCTCTTCTGAAAAGAAGAAGAAGGTCTTCGATTTGCTCCTGTCGTAAATGTGAGGAATGAAGAAAGGACCGCCTATGGTCCCTCCGAAGTCCAGCCGTCGGTACAGCGGAGTCCGGTATTTCAACGGTCCTTGGTAGCCGAGGGGTACCGGGTCGGGCTGGTCAAAATAGTTGCGCGCATTGAATACCTCGTTGCGGACGAACCCATAGATGTCGCCGTGAAACTTGTCTGTACCCGACTTCGTCGTGATGAGCACGCTTCCCGAAGCGCTCTTCCCGTAGATGGCGCTGTAATTCGAGGTGAGAACCTTCATGTCCTCGATGGCGTCGATGCTTGGGTAGACCATCAGCGGCAGGCCCTGGCCGCGGCTTGCATTGATGCTTGTGTTCAGGACATCGCTGCCGTCAACCTCGAACGTGTTGTATTCGGATCGCCCGCCGTTGACGACGAACTTGGCGCTGCCGGCAATGCCCACTTTTCCTTCGTCCTTGCCCGACTGATCGCTTACACCCGGGGCCAGCGCCATCAATTGTGAAAAGTTGCGCCCATTCAGGCCGATGCCTTTCACCTGCTGTTCCGACAAAGTGGTCGAGAGGGTCGGATTGGTCAGTTCGACAGTCGCATCGTTACTTCCCGCATTGACTGTAACTTCCGATTTAACGCCCTCGACAGTTAGCTGTGTGTTGAAGGTGTACGCCTGACCGTTCGCCAGGGAAATCACCTGGCTGTTCACGGCCGTGAACCCCGTGCACGCGACGACAATCTTGTAGCTGCCCTGGGGCAGTGAGGGAATGTTGTATGCCCCGGAATCGTCCGTCGTTGCCGCCTTTATTTCCCCGCTGGTCTGGTTGACCACTTGGACATTTGCCCCGAGTATTGCGTTCCCCTGCGGATCCGTTACAGTTCCGTACACACGCGCCGTCTGGCCGAAGGCGCAAATGCTGCCGGACAACACGATCAGGCACAGTAGCAGCCCGCCTCGGGCAATCGACGTGAGCATTCCTCTCCTCACCTTCGCATTGATTTCACGCGTCATCATCAACGTTGTCCCTATTGCGGCAAGTAGTAGCGGAACGACGTAAACCACATGTTCTCGATCGCCTTGGGCGAGAAACCAAGACCGGTGATTGGGCCGATCCCTAACCATGTATGCCGCACCACGTAGGAATACTGAATGCCCTGCTGGAATGTGCCGTGCGTACCCTTGTAGAACCGGAACCAATAACCAAACGTCGGTTCCTGAATGTTTCGCGTGTCCGCCTGGCAGGTGCTGGAACTCGGGCCGCTCGCCAATCCGCCGGAAGGCAGAACTTCCACGTAGCATCCTGAAACGTTGTTTGTCGGAGCGCCATAGCCGCCCAGGATGGGCTGGCCTGTTGTGGTGTCGATGTATCCGGTGCTGTAGTAGGCTCGCTTGGCGAATTCCCCGCCGTAGTAGGCATAGAGATCGAAGCGTGGCGCGGCATGATACTCAAGCGACCCCAGGAAGGAACCGCCCGTTAACAATTCAAGCGAACCATCCGGATGAGCTGTTGCATCCGGCAGAGTGCTGGAACTGTAGCGGCCGATTCCGTCCCCGGCGAGAGTATGTATTGCAAAATCCAGTCGCCGGTCGAAGACTGACACGCGCGCGTTGATGCCGCCGCCACCTCCTTCGGTCTTCGTGGTGTATGCCCCCAGCGCCGACGTCGTTGGCGGTTGAGGCGCATTGGGCGGCGCGGGGCCGTTCGGAAATACCCGGGAACGGAAGAAACGCCCGATGCCATAGACCTCAAAATGGCCCCAGCTTGGCTCATATGCGAGCTTTGCAAGCAGGTCGGGAGCATAGTTGAAGCTGTAGTTCGCTGTCGGATTGTACAAGCCGCCGCTCGTGCCCGGTGCCTGGTAAGCAATCGTGGGCAGGTTGTGCCCGCCGATGTTCAGGGTCTGCGCCCCTTCCAGTGAACCGCCAATCCAGAGTTTGTTTCCAAGCGCTTTTGTCGCGCGGAAACCATACTGCCGCGCCCACGTAAAGCCGACGTTATATTGCGCGTCAATCGTAAGCGGGATTGCTTCCGAGAGGTTCCCCAGGCCATGGCGGTACTCCGTAGCAAGCGACCACATTTGTCCAACGGTGAGATCCCACCGGCTGGCCAACGAAGCCTGGCCCCACAATTGCCGTTGACGAAGGGTATAGCTGTTGCTCTGGTTATTGTTTGAAGTGGTCCCCGCCGACAGAAAATCGGCTTCGTAGTAGCCGCGCAACACGGAGCTGGGCAGCTTGCCCTCGGCAAGCAATGAGACACGCGACTGGCGGCCGCTGGCATTGAACTCGGTGAGCACGGCCGACGTTTGCCCGCTGAAGGGAATCGAATTGAACGGAGTGTTGACGTCGGCAGCGACGCCGCGCTGCCTGTTCACGGTTTCGCCCGCCAGGAAGCCGCCGGGTTTCAGGTCAACCCCCTTGAAGTGAATCGCGTCGGGGTTCTCGAGCTCCTGCGTTCTTTTCTCTGTGACTGCAACCGCGGACGTCAGCGAACCCGACGTCGTCTTCAGCGCCGTCACATCCGTCTGGAGTGTTTTCACTGCGTCCCCGTTCGTCCCGACTGCGGCAAGCAGGTCTGCAGTCTGGCGCTTCGATTCGTCCGCCGCGGCCTGGGCAGTAGACACATCCTTGCGCGCCTGTTCCAACTCCGCATCGCGCGTCGTCAGCTGTTGTTGCAAGGTGTCGAAACGTCGCTGGAGGTCATCGTACTTCTGGCTCAGCTCATCGACTTTACTGAGCTTGTCATTCATCTCTTCGAGCAGACGCTGTTGCTGCGATTTCGGCCGCGCCTTCACTGCCTTTGCAGCCGGCTGCTGGCTTGCGCCGTTCTGTGCAGAGACAACGCACATTCCAAGAAGCAATACACCGAGCATCCTTCCAACCGGATTCATCGAGACTCCTTTGATCAGCGTCCGAAACAACGTGACAACGGGGAAACTCAATCGTGAAAAGCAATGCCGCGCATTGAGCCGCTCCTCGCAGTGGCAATGAATGTCGGCGTCCCAGGCTGACTGTCCTGAACGCCGTTTTGCAAAACTCGGCTATGGGTTGATGGTGAGTGTCACGGTCGAGTTCTGCGACGGATCGGCAGTCGACGTCGCATAGAGCGTAACGGTGCCGCCCTTTGGCGGCGCTGCGGGGGCGGTATAAAAGGTGACGTAGCCTGTGGCGCTTGTTGCGTAGCTCGGCACCGGACCGCTGATCGTATGCTGCGGCGCATAAGTGCCGCACGACGTATCCTGCGTCTGGCCGGGCGGCAACGGCGTCCCGGGCGGCAAGGCGCTCTCGCACGTCACGCTCCAGTTCGCGCCCAGCAGAGCGGTGTCATCTGCGATGGTCACCTCGAGATAGGTGCCCTGGCCTGCCGTCAGCGCTGTAACCGTCGGTTGACTCGCGCCCATCGCATTGGTGAACCCAATCGGTCCCACCTGCGGCTGCCTTGAGCTGCTTGACGAGCAACCGCACGCACCCAGCAGCACGGCGAGAAGCAGCGTCGAAATCATCGGGCTGGAACAACGCGAATGCAAATTCATACAGTCCCCAAATACTCGGATTGAGGAATTCATGTTTTTTTCTTATCCCCGGGCAACGGGATTTGACCGCCTTGAACCGTACTGCGGGCACTCTTCCTTCATGGCTTCGCTCCCAGCTTGCCGTTCTTCACACCAAGCGAGATGGGCGTAACCACCGGAGTGGCAATGCCCACATACTCAGTCATCGATCCACCCGCCAGTAGAACCCACACGTTACCCGCTCGATCGATCGCCAGGTGAACCGGACCGTTTCCAAGACTGGCGGATTGATAGCCTGCGTATTGGCTCAGATCGCTCCCATCAACTTCGGTCACGTTCGCCGAGATCTGATTCAACGTGCTGCCGGCATTCGCGATCCACACGTACCCCGATCCATCGACTGCGATGCCTTGCGGGTTGTAGATCGTCGCGACCGAAGCCCCGCCCCCACTAGCTCCGCCAGGGGGGCAATTCGCCGTGTAAAGCAGCGTTGTATTGGCGGGAGTCACCTCGCAGAACCCAAAGTTCTGCGGCAAGGGAACCCACACGTGGCCGGATCCGCCTGCGGCGATCTGCGTAATGCCGCTCGCTCCCAGCAGAGTATTGATGATCAACTGCCCGCTCGATCCGCTCAATTCCGCCAGGGTAGTGCCCTGAACCCACACATCGCCCGAGCTATCCAGAACGATGGGCCCGATGTCTGTTACCCCGCTGTTGACATATCCTCCAGTCGGAGACAGTTCGGCGCCCAGATTGCTGAATTCGGCCACGCCGCTGCCGTTCCCGATCCACACATTGCCCACTGCATCGAAGGCCATGTCGGTCCCGCCATCGGCGATGCCCTTGTATGGGCTCCAGGGATACGCGGCGCCAAGATCGGTCAACTCCGTCAACGTGCCATTCCCTGAGATCCAGATGTTCCCTGAGGAGTCGATCGCCATGGGTCCGCCGCCCGCGGCAAATCCCGTGGACGGCGAAACTGGAGTCCCCCGGTCGTTCCACTCGATGACCGTGCCGGCTTTGCTGTCTGTTATCCATAGGTCATCCGAGGCATCGATCGCAAAGAAATTGGCGGCGCTCGTGGAAGATAGCCCTCCGCCTCCCGTGAAGTTCAGCGAGAGAGACCAGTCGTTGGGCGCCGAAGGAAGAATCGGCTGAAACGGCGCGGTCGGAGTCGCCAGGTTAAACAGAAGAGGAGCCTGAAGGTACCCGACATCAATGTTGTATCCAAAGGCTTGCCTCGGATGCTGGGCAATATTGAACGCCGCCTGGAGAGAGTCTCCTGGAGCCGTCGATTGAAACAGATAGTTGTAACTCAAAGGATCTGCCGCCGCCAGCAGATTGCCGCAGGGGCTCCCGTCTCCTTCGCTTCCGCCCGACGTTGACGTGCAGGCGTTCAGGATATCCGCCAGCGTATTGATTTGCTCAAACGGCGCCGTGGCATTGCCGGCCGGTACAAAATACCTCGCTGTTCCTGTCGAAATGTCCACCAGGTTGTTTACCGTGGAGAACGCATCCGCCAGTCCAGCCGTGTTGCTGCTGCTGGAGCCAAGATAGAGATAACTGCTCTTCCCCGTAAGCGCGTCGTTGGAGGCAAAGGGAGCCAGCGCCCAAACCGACGCCACCGTCGTAGCTTCATTCACAACGAAGCTCTGTGAGCTGAGGCTGCCGCACGGCCCCAGGCCCGTCATCATCGCCAGGTCGGCGTTCGGCTGGTTTGTGCCGACAGTGCCTCCCGTCGCTATAACGTAGATCTGGCCCGAACTTGCGCACGCGTAGCCGGCAGGAATAGTGAACTTGCCATTCCCATCAGTCACGGGAGTAGAAGTACTGTTCGGAGAGGTCAGCGCAAGCGCCGCCGAACCGTAACCAGCCGTTCCCGCCGCGAAGAGCTGCACGGTGGCGCCAACCACGGGTTGCGAACCAGCCATCACGCTTCCATTCAGCGCTGGCCCGGTGCCGGCAGATGTGATCGCGATGGTCGATTGCGTGTTTGTTGTTGAGTCGGCATGATCCGCCGCAGTCACCGTTACGGTCCCGCCTTGAGGCGGCGTAATGGGCGCGGTGTATGCGATCGGGAGCCCATTCGGCCAGCCCTGCACCGAGGGCGCCGTTACCGCTGGAGCCGCCGGAACAAACGGCGTCGTCGCTGTCGCCGGAATCGCTGGCGTTGCCGGCTTGACGATGAAATATCCGCAACCGCTGCCGCATACCTGCCAGTCCACGCCCTCGTTGGTGAAGTTGGCGGAATCGTTGCCTATCGCCGCTGCCAGATTCACCGTGGCGGCAGGCTGCAACTGGGAGGGAACGTTGCCGACAAATGATATTGAAGCCGCCGTTGCAGGAGTGATATTGATCGCCGATGCGAAAGCGCTGACGTTGAAGTCGGCCGACGGAAAAGCCCTGAGCGTCACCACCGTGCCCGGTGTCGCCACGGGAGGCGCGGTATATGTGGCCGTCTGCCCGCTCGCGGTCTTATATGGCACGATCCAACCGCACCCCGCCACGGTGTTATTGCACTTCAGCGTCCAGGTAACGCCGCCGGGAGGAAGATCGTTCTTGACCGTCGCGCTCACCGGCGCTGAGGTTCCCGCGGTCAACGCGGAAGGGGGCTCTTGTGAAATTGCAATCGTTGGCGCCACCGCCATTGTTGTCGTCGCCGTGGCGGGATTCGAGGGCGTTGTCGGCGGTGCGGCAGAGGAGGCAATAATCGTTACCACGCCTCCCGCTGGAGCCGTGGCAGGTGCGGTATAGGTGGAGTTGACTGAGTAAAAGATCCTTCCATTGCCTTGTGTAAAAGCGGGTGCGAAGGTCCCGCAACTTCCAGCCGGAGCGCACGTCCAGTTCACTCCGTTTGACGGCTTCCCGTCGTACGTCACGCTAGCCGTAAGATTGGCCGTCGCTCCTACCGCGACACTCGACGGCGGCGGAACTGTAAATGCCACCGCGATGGGTGGATTTGTTAGTACCGTGGTTGTAGCCGTGGCCGATACGGTGGGCTGGGTCGTTGACGCCGCTGTAATGGTGACAGTGCCGCCGTTCGGAACAGACTGGGGAGCAGTGAATGATGCGGGGGTTCCGCTAGCCGTGTGTTGTGGTGATATTGAACCGCAGTCAGTGCCGGCGCAGCTCACCGTCCAGTCCACACCCTTATTTAGCGCAGTGTCGTTCGTCACTGTCGCGGTGAACTTGGTCGTACCCACGGTCTTGAGGTTGTAGACGGTTGGAGTGAGGCTGACCGAAACCGGCAGAATTGTCAGATTCGTGCTTACCGCAACACTTGTGTTGTTTTCGAGCGCCGCCGTTATGACGATCACGTTTCCGCTTGCAGGCATGGACGCTGGCGCAATAAAGACCCCCGCTTGACCATTTGCCGTGACCGTTGAGCTGAATGATCCACATGGGCTTGAGCCGCACATTGCCGTCCATGTAATGTTGTCGCCGCCATTGCCGTTCAGAAGCCTGACTTGAAAGTTCGCCTTCCCTCCTAGAACGACCGAGGTTGGCGGATTGACAAGTGAGATCGAGACCGGTAGCGAAACAACAGGCATCGTAATACTGCTCACCGCCGATGGGTCGCCCGCAACCGCGGCCGTGATGGTAACTGAATTTCCGATCGGTATGGTCGCGGGAGTTGTAAATACTGAGGCAACCCCGTCGGGGGTGTGTGCCGGCACAAATGTGCCGCACGCGCCGCCAACTACGCTCCCGGTAACTGGGTTCCCGCCGCACGTAACGGTCCAGTTCACTCCGGCGTCGGCTGTGTCGCCGACAGGGCTCATGTTCACTTGTACTGACGACCCGGCGAATAGCGACTTGAGCTGACCAGAAGCGCCGCCAGTTGGATCGGTAATGGAGATCGGCCCCGCCTTCACAGTGGAACTGCTTGAGCATCCTGAAAGGACCGCGGCAAACACCACCGCGGAGAGCAGGTAGGACAAGTCTGTGAAGGGAATCCCACTTAGCCTTGCCTGCCGGTCACGCATGTTACGGAACAGGCCTCTCCATGCACGCGAACAAGCGCCCAATCTATCTTCATAGAGGTACAGCGGCTTCGTGCACAGGCATCGAACCAGTAACTTGAGCATCCCGTTTGATTCCAGATCTTTCCTTTAAATGTGCTGTTCCGGACCAGTTTCTGCCTTGAAGTTGTCGACCGCGAGCCAATCAGTTCAACCGCAGGTCCTGTATTCAGTCACTCGGCAGAGAACGGCCAGGCGCTCTAAACCCTTCCGAACCACAATGGCCACGCGCTGCGTGCTGATGCCGAGTGTCAAACCGATATCCTGATAAGATCTGCCTTCAGCCCGAAGCAAAAGGCAGTCCCGCTGTTGAGAAGTCAGACTCAGAGCGGCAGCGTTCACGAGCTTCAATCGTTCTCGCAGTGAATACGCCTGCTCGGGATTGGGGTCCGGATCAACCTGCTGCTGCTGTATCCACAGTTGGCTCTCGTCAATCACCACGCCGTCTCGATCCGCGTCTCTGTAGACGTCCATGGCCAGGTTATGAACAACCCGGAACAGCCAGCCGCGAGGGTTGTTTACCCTGATTTCAGCGGCGAGAACACGCACCAGCCGGAAGAATCCTTCCTGAATCAGGTCTTCTGCCTCTGGGTCAATCAAGCCGAGGGTGAATAAGTACGCACCAAGCGACGGACGAAGCTCCTCGTATAAGAGGGACACTTCCGTCCCATGATTGGATAGGCTGACCTGCGGCTCTCCGACATGCTCCACGATGGTTGTCCCGCCTTCTTGCAGGTTGAACAACGGGCAAAAAATACCCGTTGTTCAACCAAAATCGGGCTATCCGCGAGTTCGCGTTGGCGCTTGCGTACGATAAACAAAGGACTTCACGCCCCTGATTTGAGTGAACGCGACACGCTGTCATGGCTTCAGGAATTCGAAGCCATTCCTGCGTGCCGGCAGAATCGTTGATTATTGGTTTTCCCTTCGGCTTGCTCTGCCAGCCAGGAAGCGGCGCCGGATGTACTCACCGAACACGGCAGCAGATCCCAAAAGAGCGAGAACTGCAGTCGGGTCCTCAGGTGAATCCGTACATCCGGACTGGGCATGCAAACAAAGAGGCGACGCAGCCAGCAGCACCATGCCGACCGCAAGAAGAATGTTCTTTCTCCTCATGATTTTCTCCTCAATCGCGATTTGATCTCTTGCTGGCTCCGGTCCCGTTGCAACTCCGGGCATACTTCCACCCCGACGCAGCACAAGACATGATCCAGTCTGATAATGCGCAAAACACCAAGCTAATGACGTTTTGCGCCTGTGGGTTTCAACGGGTCAAGCAGGTTTTTTCGAGGAAGCCACAAGTCAGCGCTGCGCGTTGATCGCTGGTGGACTCCTTAAGACGGTGCCTGATAATAGCACGCACTAAAACAACCAATTATTGCGCCGTCATTAAATTCGGGAACCATTAATACCAGAAGAATAGAGGGCAACAAAATGGAAAATCGCGTCGCCCATCACTTCGAATATCTCAACTTTTTTGCGGAGAAAACAAAGCCCTGCACGCGAATAATTGGGTACGATTGGGCCTATCTGATGAGCGCATTGAATATGAACGCCCCCCGGCGCCGAGTATCTTCTCTAACTAGCCGGAAGGTGCAGATATATCTGTCTGCAAGGAATTCTCCCGCAAGAATCATGGATCGACTTTTAGGCCATTTTTTGTTGCGTAGTGGGCTGCGGTTTGCGCAGAGGTCGCGCTATACTCGGCATGAACAAGGAAAGTGCGTTATGCTTCGAGTCGCAGTGCCAGCCTTCTTTCAGCGTCATCCAACTTGATGGGTCGGCAGGCATGCAGCGTCTGCGGCTTCCCGGCCCGATGAATTCCGAATCCGCACTCTTCAAAATCGAAAACGCGTCGATTTGAATGGATGACCTCGACGCCCGCGGAAATTCTTCCCCTCTCATTCGGTTTAACTCGAGCGATCGTTTTCTATCCCCAAGTCAGTCAGGCAGCGAAGCAGAATTCCCGCCCTCCGTGCGATGGCCCGATACAAATATGCCGCCCATCTATTCTCCAATGCAGCGACCCGAACTCGATCACGTAATCTCTGCGCCCGGGAGCACAACCCACGCACTGGGTGCGTTCAGTAAGAAACTCCGTGAATTGCGAGCCAGGGGACACCGCTTTCGAATGTGGTGGCGAGACGACGACGCGCACTGCGATTCTCTAAAGTTGCGCAGGCTGCTGAAGGCCGCTCAGGGTACGCCGATTGCGCTTGCGGTCGTGCCAGGTTTGATGGACTCGACACTTCCCGGAGTGATTGACGGCGTTCGCGGAACGCACGTGCTGCAGCATGGGTGGATGCATACCAATTGGTCCAGAGTAAAGGCCAATCCTAGCGAGTATCCGCAATGGCGACCGGTTTCCGAAGTGAAGACGGAGCTGCGCAAGGGGCGCGATCTGCTCGAAGCGAGATTCGGAAACGCATTTCTTCCGGTCTTTGTGCCGCCTTGGCATGGCTGCTCTCCCTGGCTGTTGAGATCCTTGCCGGCGCTCGGTTATTTAGCCGTCTCTCAGGACGCTGCTCTCTCCGCGCGTCTGATTCGCCATTCAACATTGGACGTGAACATAGAAATTGACGCGTCAGATTGGAAGAGCGGGGGCGCGTTCATTGGGGTTGAGGCGCTCACCAGGAAAATCCTTCGCGCATTCAACTTCCGCGCACGATGGAATCTCGAATCACCAGTGGGACTGCTTACCCATCACGCCTTCCTGGCCCCGGAGGACTTCGATCATCTCCGGGATTGCGTGTGCGCGCTTGCGGAGAGCGAGAATGTCCAATGGATGTCGTGCATGGATGTCATTGGAGAAATCGGATCAAGGGAATACATACGATTCCGGCGCAACAGCAGCTACTACCGCGTTCCTTGAACGCCCCGCCCGGGCCCGTCAGGAAGTTTTCATTACGTCCAGCTTGCTGCCGGTGAAAGCTGCGTTTAGCGGCGGCGGTTGATTTCGCCTACTTGCTTGACGCCAATGCCGCTCTGGAAGTCGGTTTCAAAATCCAGGTCGCCCTGAATCGTGTAGACAACGCCGCCCACATCACCTCCGCATTCGGGTGCAGCGTGAGGCCCTGTCCTGGGACCGGTGCCGTTGGCGACCGGACCACAAGGAGAACCGATACCGGCAGGCATGAAGTGCGAGCGAATGACCTGCGAATTCCAGGCCCTCGTCGAGCTGGCCACCGGCACAAAGTCCGGCGGGTGCAGGGCATCAGCTGAGGCGCCCAGCGCAACATAGTTCTGAGCCGACTTGGCCAGGTTGCCCGCGGCGGTGCAGGCTGCGCTGCTGCCATTGCCCGCGCACACCAGGCGGAGAAACGACCATATTGGATAGCTGCCGTCGATGACGTGGGACATGGTGACGCCCGCAAGCAGGCCGTTGCCCGCAGTAGGAATGACACCGCCCGTAAATGTGCTTTGCAGCGGATCGACGCCGTCGACCATAAGGTACCTGGCGTCGGCATTGAAGTTTGCTTTGCCTGAATATGCGTTCTTGAAGTTCGCCTCGCTCCAGGAGGACCAGCCGAGAACGGCGGGGAACGGAAGAGCGGCTTCGCTGCCCGTGCCGAACATCACGTTCTCCATCTCACTGGAGCCGATCACGCGGGTGCGAGCGCCGGCTTTGGTCGCGATGTCCATTGGGTTCGATTTCGGCAACGGTCCGGCGCAATTCTGCTGCGTCGCAGTCTGGTTCTCGCCCACGTCCATCGAGGTCTGGTTGTCGCTCGTGTTCGAAACGTTAAGTTCCATCGTGTTGTATGTGCCGGAAAGGGGCTCGCGGATGAGGACCGTGACACCTTGGCTCGAACCGGTCGCTCCCGGAAGATCCTGCGTCCTTGATCGGCTTCCGTCCAGGAACCCCGCGAGGCTGGCGCTGTCAATATTTGTAATACTCGTGTCAGCAAATCCTGCCGCGCCCGCGCCCAACGCAGTTCCATCGGTCTGGTTGATGTGCACGACGATCGGCGCTGCACCGATGCGGTAGGCAGTGTACCCTCCCGCGGGAAGGGTGAAGCTGGTTACGTGGAACGATCCGGAGCTATAGAAACTGCTGATGGATGCGCCGCCGGAAGTGTATCCCAGTCCTAGGAACCGGGTGGGCTCCGCCGAGTTGATCGGAAACGGCAATCCGCAAGGCGCAAGCGCCCGCAGGGTGGCAAACTCTGCGTCTTCCGGGCGCATATCCGTGCCGGCCGCGCTCACCGGAAGGCCGCTCCCCCAGTAAGCAGCGATTGAAGCCGGCAGGGTGCACACCTCTTCGTTTGGCGTCGATCCGTCGAGCGTGCAGGGTGCCTGGAAAACAGAGTTCAGCGTGGCCCCGCCCGACGCACTGTTAATAATGATGCAACCATTGAAGAGGCAGCGGGTGCCGATTACAGAGTCGCTCTGCAGATAGGAGTAAATCTGCGGAGACGTGCCGGGATTCGCGCACGAGGTGCCGTCGTCAACCGTATCAATGCTCCAGGCGATCCAGGATCGGCCATTCTCTGACTGTCCCGTCGTAGGGTCGGTCGCGACAAGGGCGCCGCTGCCTCCGGTCCAGAGACACTGGTAGTTTGTTCCGGAGATAAGTGTCTGTAACTCCTGCGCTGCCGCCTCTCCCGTCTCGAGGTAAAGAGCCGGCGAACCGATCGCGTTGAAGATTACGCCCGCCGGTGTTTGTGTCGTCGCCCCCGTTCCGTACAGGGGCACGGTCTGAGGACTCCCGGAGGCGTTGTCAGAAACCGACAACGAGCCGCTGCGTGCACCTGCGGCGGTCGGGGTAAAGGTCACGCTGATACTGCAACTCGCGTTCGCCGCGACACTGGTTCCGCAGGTATTGGCCTGAGCGAAGTCGCTGGGATTGGTTCCGGTGATCGTAATTCCATTGATCGTTATCGCAGCCGTTCCCGTGTTGCTCAGCGTCACGCTCTGCGCCGCGCTCGTCGTCTCTATAGTCTGGCTCGCAAAGGACAAGCTCGTTGGCAGAAATGTGATGTTCGTGATTGTTGCCTCGCCCGTGTCAACGGTGTATAGAACACCGGCAGTGGAGCTTGTGGTGCCATCCTGCCCGGGATAACCTCCTAGATAGAGATAGCTCCCATTGGGAACAATCGTCGCAAAACTGTTGCCGGACGATCCAAGCAGAGTTCCGAGCAACGTTGGCGCAGTGATATTCGTAACATCGACCGCCTCAACCCCGTACCCCGGTCCGCTGTTGCCTTCCGTATTTCCAAACGGCGAGTTGCTGCACCCGACAAACACCGTGGAACCCTGGAATGCAACCATGTTTTCAACGTATGGGTGTACGCAAATGCTGGGATCGAGAGCTGCGCTGTACACATTCGGACTAACTGGATTTGAAAAGTCAACAATATCGAGCTCATCGTCGTCGCCTATCGACGCTGCGACAGTCGTACCCTGCACCGCGATGTTTTGAGGTGAATGGCCAACCGAAGCACAGGAAACTGGAGCTGCCGGAACTGGACCGCCCGCCAGGCTGTAAGCACACACGGCAGAAAAATGACCGCCGGATCCGTCGGCTTCGGAGGGCTCGCTGGCATACAACACCTGTCCCGACGCCGCCAGGGACGTAGGATTAGTCATGTTCTGAGCGGTGATCTGGCCGACCTCCGAAGGAGATGCGTGATTGGCAATGTTGATCACGTCGATAAAGCCGGTTGTAAAAGGTGGGGAGAGAGCGGGGTTAGCGCATGGAGCATAAAGATAATGTCCGGAGATCACTAACGCTCCATACAAACCCTTGTTAGTGGCGCTGTTACAAGCTGTTGTAACTGACCCCACCGGCGTCGGCGAACTTGGGTTGGTGGCGTCGAAAACCTGCACCACGCTGCTTTTCCAGTAGGAAACGTAGACATACTGGCCGTTCACCGCAATCCCGTTCATTCCCGCGCCCGATCCAGCCGTCTTGCTTAGTTTCGCTGGCGCCGCAGGAGATGAGATATCGATAAGTTCAAGGTTGGAGTTACCATTTACAGTATCTTGCTCCGTAATATAAAGTATGTTTCCTTGCACGACCCCTCGATAGAGCGCCGGATACAGTGACGGCCCTTGCGGCTCAACTTGCAAAGTGCTGACGACCGGGGCGTTGTAGGAGGCGGAAGGATCAATGGCTCCGGCACGGTGATGGTCGTAGCGAGAAATATGAGCCCGGCCAATGCCAAGCATTGCGCCAGGCCCATCGGCCTGACTGCCCACCGGGACCATCGCGCTTACGCCCTGCGCCGGGAGACAAGAGGATCCAGCCAATATTGCGGGGACGCAAAGAACGCAATCGAACAGGTAACGACACCTCATTTGATCGCCTTTTCCTCCACTCGCCGGTACCGTTCGGAATACAGGACTTGCGTTCACAATAGGTAAACGCTTCGTGAATTGCGCGGTTCAGGAAACGACAGGCGGGCAGATTTCCGGTCCAGGGTGTACCCATATCGTGTCCACGACCTGATTTGAAAGACAAGGGAAATCGCTGAGCGTTATAGAAGATGGTGGCCAGGGACGGGATTGAACCGCCGACGCCGGCCTTTTCAGGGCCGCGCTCTACCACTGAGCTACCTGGCCTCAGTGCAGACTGCGTTGCAATTTCCTGTG
>Ga0126371_10002147_pt1 | contig 16914 bp, 26 predicted proteins | sample PanSoiMetaPlot_4_FD_110145 | JGI IMG/M metagenome (GOLD analysis project Ga0126371, IMG submission 110145) | Tropical forest soil microbial communities from Panama - MetaG Plot_4 | ecosystem: Environmental > Terrestrial > Soil > Tropical forest > Bulk soil | place: Panama | collected 2016-02-17 | reverse complement strand
GGTCGCACCACGCGTTGTAGATCGCCATGGTGGCGTGCTGCAGGCCGACGGTGCCGTGCACCAGCGTCATCAGCGGCTTGCCGGCGATCTTGAAGTAGCCGTGGCACATCGCGACGGCCGATTCCTCGTGCGTGCAGGTGAGGAATTCCGGCTTCTTGTTGCCGCCGTAGTTGATCAGCGACTCGTGGATGCCGCGATAGCTCGACGCCGGATTGGCCGGCAGGTAGTCGATATCGAGGGACTTGATCACGTCGACCATGAAGTCGGAGCCGGCCCTGCCCTCGGCCTTGGCGACATCGAGCGAGCGGCCGCCGTCGGTCGCCGCGAGCCGCGCATCGGGCCGCAAGCCCGCGGGCAGTCGCTGCGGCGCGGCCGGCGCCGCCTCGGCGGGATGTCCCGCCGCGCTCGCCGCCGCTCCCGCGACCGCGGCGCCGGCGAGGAATCCGCGGCGGCTCACGCTCGCAGAAGAGGCTGTTTCCGACTTCCGACGTGCCATCAAATCCTCCCTCGTCGCGCGCCCGTCCTGGCGCACGGGCGACGCAAAAATGCGGACGTGGATTCCGCGATGATTGGGGGCGACGTTAGCACGCGAGCGCGGCGCCGCAACACCGGGCCGCGTCACCTGGCCGCGTCAGCGCATGTTCCAGCGAATTGGGTTACCGGTTTGCCGAAAAGAACATGCGCAAGACGCTAATGCGTCCACGGAATGCGGCGCGCGTACGAGAAATTATCCGAATAGCTGATGCCGCGGCGCGCGCGCTCTTGCGCCTGCGAGATCTGGTAAGGAATGCCCTGGCGCTCGCAATAGGCGATCGCCTCTTCCTTGCTCTCGAAGCGCAGGCGCAGCTGCTGGCGCATGTCGCCCGAGGAGGTCCAGCCCATCAGCGGCTCGACCTCGCGCGGCTCCGCCGGCTCGTAGTCGAGCACCCAGTCCTTGGTCTTGGCCGTGCCCGACTGCATGGCCGTCCTGGCCGGCTTGTATATGCGCGCGACGCTCATCGTCCTTCAGGTCTCTGTCTGTCCGTCGTGATGTGTCCGTCGTGCACGCCCTGGTCGGAGCAGCAGGATTTGAACCTGCGACCCCCTGCTCCCAAAGCAGGTGCGCTACCAGACTGCGCCATGCTCCGTTCAGGGCAAGCCGCCATTCGATACACGTTCGGGCCGGCGCGAGCAAGGCGAGCGCCGCCCGCCTCGCACACTGTCGTCAACGCCCGTTGAAGATCGGGTGACCGACCTTGTCGCCGGGCGCGATGCCGTACCTCGCGGCGGTGCCGGCCGCGACCTCGAGCACGGCGCGCACCAGCTCGCCCGACGGGATGATGTCCTCGGACTTGATCTTGGTGTTCTCGGCGATGCGCGCGATGGTGCCGTCCTTGCGGATGAAGATCATGTCGAGGGAAACGAGCGTGTTCTTCATCCACATGGTGACCATCTGGTCCTGCTTGAAGTCGAACAGCATGCCGTAGCCATCCGGCACCGACTTGCGATACATGAGGCCCTTCTCGCGCTCCTCCTCGGTGACCGCGAGCTCGACGTTGAATACGCGCACGCCGCTCTTGGTGGCGATCTCGAGCGTGCCCTTCTCCATCGCGAGCGCGCGCGGCGCGGCGATGACCGGCACGAGCATGAATGCGAGCGCGACAAACAATGCGGATCGGCGGAGCATCACGGCCCTCCAATGCAGCCCCGCGGCTTTATAGGCGAGGCGTCATCGCGTGGGCAACCGCACCGATCTCGGGCTTGCCCGGGATCGGCATCAAACGATGCGCCGATCGGGCGGGCCCGACCTGCGTTGCACGCGAGCAACAGGTCACAAAAAAATGACGGGCGAGGCGCCTGCGCGGCCTCGCCCGTCGTAAGAAGCGTAGGGGGTCAGTGTGAGGCGGGGCCGTGCGTGCCGCCGTCAGGACGCACCTCTGTCGCCATCATGCCCTTCGGGCCGGGCCCGAAGCGCACCAGCACGGTCTGACCCGGGCGCAGCTCGGTGATGCCATAGCGGCGCAGCGTCTCCATGTGCACGAAGATGTCGGGCGTGCCCTCGCCCCGCGTGAGGAAACCGAAGCCGCGCAGGCGGTTGAACCATTTGACGAGCGCCCGCTCGAGCCCGCTCGTCGGCGTCACCGTCACGTGGGTGCGCGCCGGCGGCAATTGCGCGGGATGAATCGCGGTGGACTCGTCCATCGAGACGATGCGGAAGGCCTGCAGGCCCTTCGGCCGCGCCAGCGCCTCGCACACGACGCGCGCGCCCTCGTAGGCGGTCTGGAAGCCGTCGCGGCGCAGGCAGGTCACGTGCAAGAGCACGTCCGCCATGCCGTTGTCCGGCACGATGAAGCCGTAACCCTTGGAGACATCGAACCATTTGATGACGCCCGTCACCTCGATGACGGTCGTCCCCGGCTCGTGCAGCAGATCGCCGAGCACGTCCGGTCCGGACTGGAGGTCGATGAGAGGGCCCTTCGGGCGCATTTCGTCCGACGCCATGACGACGAAGGCTTTCTGTTCAGGAGGCGCCGCGTGCCGGGCGCTTTCGACGAATCTCTAAGAGAAGGATAACACCCCGACGCAGATCAAAAAGTAGAAAATGCGATCGCGCAATGGCGATGACGCTTGCCTGTGAACATCTGCCCGGAAAATCGAGTCGCTTTCACGCCGTGCGACAAATCGAATCAGTGCGTGATGAAGCGGGAGAGCACGGTACCGATGTCCTGCCGGATCACCAGGTCGGCGATATCGTCCATTTCTGTTGCATCGCGGTTGATAATGACCAGTTTGGCGCCATTGCGCTTGGCCAGGCGCGGGAAGCCGGCGGCCGGAAAGACCACGAGCGAGGAGCCGATCGCGACGAACAGATCGCAGGCGAGGGTGAGCTCGGCGGCGCGCGCCATCGGGCCCTCGGGCATTGTCTGGCCAAAGGAAATCGTCGCCGTCTTGATGTAGCCGCCGCAGTCGACGCAGTCCGGCGAGCGACCGTTTCCCGTGAAACGCTCCCGGATCCAGGCGAGTTCGTAGCGGCGGGCGCAGTCGAGACAGGTCGCGTAGGTCGTGTTGCCATGCAACTCGACGACCGCATCGTCCGGAATCCCAGATGCTTGATGCAGATTGTCGATGTTCTGGGTGATGACCGCCGGCACCTTGCCGGTCCGGTAGAGCGCGGCCAGCGCCCGATGACCGCGTCCAGGTTGTGCTGTGGACAACTCCCGATCCATGGCGAAACGCCGCCGCCACGACTCCTGGCGCATCTCTGCGCTCGCCAGAAAGTCCTCGAACCGGATCGGTTGGTATTTGGTCCAGATGCCGCCGGGCGAGCGGAAATCCGGGATGCCGCACTCGGTCGAGATGCCGGCGCCGGTGAACGGCAGCACGGCGCGCGCGGCTTCGATCAGGTCCTGCAGGTGGTCGGCATCATCGGACGGCATGGGCGGAGGTCACAGGCATTGGGTGGCCACGCAGGGCGTAAGGGCGCCGTGGGACGGGTGTCGCACGGCCGCGGTGCGCCATATAATAATGTGATCCCAGTCGTTGAACGAGCCGCTGGGCGACAGATCTGAACGTGAGGCTTTCATGCGATATCTTCATACCATGCTGCGCGTGCGCGACCTCGATGCGGCGCTCGAATTCTATTGCAACAAGCTCGGGCTCAAGGAGACCCGTCGGCGCGTCGACGAGAAGAACCGTTACACCCTCGTCTTCCTCACCGGTCCCGAGGACGAAAGCCTCGTCGAGGCGAGCAAGAAGCAGGGCCGTCCGGGGCCGGAGGTCGAGCTCACCTACAACTGGGATTCGGAGGACTACGGCGAGGCGCGCTACTTCGGCCACCTCGCGTTCGAGGTCGACGACATCTACGCGACCTGCGACCGCCTGATGAAGGCCGGCGTCACCATCAACCGGCCGCCGCGCGACGGCACGATGGCGTTCGTACGCTCGCCCGACAAGCATTCGGTCGAGCTCCTGCAGAAGGGCGCCGCCAAGCCGCCGCAGGAGCCATGGGCCTCGATGAAGAACACCGGAAAGTGGTGAGAGAAGCGCGGCGCACGGCGGTTGCTCTCCCTCTTTGCGCCCTGCCCCCCTTCCCTTGCCCGCATCCGCAAACGCCTCTATACGTCCGCTCGCTTTCCGCGCCCTTCGTCTAGCGGTCCAGGACGCCGCCCTTTCACGGCGGAAACACGGGTTCGATTCCCGTAGGGCGCGCCAGAAAAATCAATCACTTAGCGGATTGTATACAACTCTAAAACAACCTTGGTGTAACTACGGTGTAACTCAGCAGGCGAGAAACCTCGACCTGCGGATGATTGTCGCGCAGTGTGCGCGGATGGCCGATCGTGGACGCAGACGCACCAGCGCGGAGGCCTTGTTCAAGGCCACGCTTGAGGCTTGCCTGCGCGGCGAGCGCGCCGCAGGCGAACGCCGCGTCATTGAACGCTGGCTTGCCGATCCGCGCGGTGGCGAGGTCTGGCGCAAGATCGCCGCTGCTGCCGAGCGCCACGACGGTGCCCTGCTCGGCACTGCCGAGGCGGCGCTGTTCACCGAGCATGTGTTGCGCGCCCGCAAGGCGGCCGAGCTGGTGAGCAAGCTCGCCGCCGACACTCCGCGTATCCAAGCCGAGCTGGCGGCTGACTTCGCCAAATACAAGCGCAGCCTCGCGCGCATGATCGAGGGCGCGCAGTCGCCGCTGCAGTTGGCGTTCATGCTGGCCCCGATCACCAAGGTGCTGCGTCGTGCCCCGCCGCGCTCCAGCAGCGCGCCCACGCCGATCATTCGCAGCGACCGCTCCGGGGCGCGCGCGCGGACCATCTTTATGCGCGACATATCCAACATCACGCACGACCTCACCGGCTGCTGGCTCGACGCCGAGGTCGCGATGCTGACCGACATCGCCTTCGATCAGCAGGACGTGAGCGCCGACGCCGTCCGCAAGGCGCGCCATCGCGCCGACCTAACCGGACATCTCAACCCACGAAATCGGAATCGAGTCGGCCGCTGAGATTTCGGCCACGCGATTTATGCATGCCGCCATCCACGTCCACGCGGACAACGATGGAGGCATCATGGAAAAGTTCGCGCTCAACATCCCCGAGGCCGCCGAGGCATCGAACACCTGCAAGAGCACAATCTACGAGGAGATCGCGGCGGGCCGTCTGATCGCCCGCAAGCGCGGCTCGCGCACGATCATCCTGGCCGAAGATCTGCAGCATTGGCTGCGCCAGCTCCCGACGATGAAGACCGCCGATGTGACGCCCGAGCAGTCGGAGGTGGCGTGATGGCAACCAAAGACGAGCTATTCCAGCGCGTGCTCGCCAGAATCGACCGTCGGCTGCAAAACCCCGCTTACGCAGGATACGCCGTAAAGGACGCGCTACGGGCTCACCGCGACTCGCTGTTCGCGGAGGGCGGCGACCTGGACATCGACAACCTCAACCACTGCCTGCGCAACATCGATCGCGCCGTGAAAAGGAGGGCGCGATGATCCGCTGCATCAAGTTCAAGCCGTACGTGAAGAACACGTTGAAAGGCTTTGCCGACCTGGAGCTGACCCGCGTCGGCATCACGATCAAGGACTGCACGCTGCACGAAAAGAACGGGCGCGAGTGGGTGGGCTTCCCGGCGCGCGCCTACAAGGACAAGGACGGCCACTCGCAGTGGTCGCCGGTCGTCGAGTTCGCCGCGAGCGCGGGCTCGGCGCGCGATGCCTTCCAGGAGCAGGCGGTCGAGGCGATCCACAAGGCCGCCGCCGGGGCCGCCGATGACGACGCCGCTTGAGCCGGATCGCGATCAGATCGGGACCTTTGTCGACGCGATCTTCCGGCACGCAGGCCCGCGCGGCTTCGTCTCTATCCGCTCCTTTCTGGAGGAAGAGGACAAGCCGTTCCGCATCAACGCCACGTCGCTGGCGGGCGGCCTGCCGTTCCTCATCGACGTGGCCGAGGACGACGCGCGGCGCGCGGCGCAGAATCCGAAGCCGGTGGTGTTCTGCCCGCCGCTCGCCGTGTTCGTCGACAAGGACCACGCCCGCGAGCAGGACCTCGTCGCGGGCTTGGCACTGTCCGTCGAATGCGACCAGCACCCGCAGGAAGCACGGACGCGCCTAGAAGAGCTGCTCGGACCCGCCACCATCGTGGTCAGGAGCGGCGGTCGGTGGGGCAACGGCAGCGGCAGCGAGGACAAGCTCCACCTCCATTGGCGCCTCGCGCAACCCGCGCAGGGCGAGGACCTCGCCAAGCTCAAGCAGGCGCGGGACCTCGCCGCTCGCATCGTCGGCGGCGATCCGAGCAACAAGCCGGTGTGCCATCCAATCCGCTGGCCGGGCTCCTGGCACAGAAAGGCCGAGCCTCGCCTCTGCGACATCGACACGATCTACCCCAACGCCGAGATCGATCTCGACGACGCCCTCGACGTGCTGATCAAGGCGGCGCCGAAGGTGGCCGAGCCGAGCATGCCCGGCGCGGCCGACACGTCGGTGCAGGAGGGCTGGCCGAAGCTGGTGGGCGACATCATCTCGGGCGCGAGCTATCACGCCTCGCTGGTGTCGCTGGCGGCCCGCCTCGTCGGCAGCGGCATGCACGACGGCACCACCGTGAAGCTGTTGCGCGGCATGATGGAGGCCTCGACCGCCGCGCACGACGCGACGCGCTGGAAGTCCCGCTTCGACAGCATCCCGCGCATCGTCACCTCGGCGCGCGAGAAGTATGCGGTCGAGAACAAGCCGCCCGCCGCGCAGACCCTGTGCGCGGGCATCGTCAATGCGAAAGACTTGCGCATGAAGAAGTTCGACCCGATCGCCTTCATGGTACCCGGCTTGATCCCGAGCGTGGGCGTCACCCTGATCTGCGCCAAGCCGAAGGTGGGCAAGAGCTGGTTGCTGCTCGACATCGCGATCGGCGCGACCACAGGCCGGGATGTGCTCGGCGGCAAGAGGCCGATACAGGGCGACGTGCTCTACCTCGCCCTGGAGGACAGTCAGCGGCGGCTGCAAAGTCGCGCGACGAAACTGCTGCCGACGTTCACGGGCGAGTGGCCGGAAGGGCTGCAGTTCGCCATCGAATGGCGGCGCGTCGATCAAGGCGGGCTCGACGGCATCCGCTCCTGGGTGGAGCAACGTCGCGCCGCCGGGCGCAAGGTCGCGGCCGTGATGATCGACGTGCTGAAGATGATCCGGCCCGCGATGAAGAAAGGGCAACCGGCCTATGACGCCGATTACGACGCAATCACCGGGCTGCAGCGGCTCGCCAACGACCTGGGCATTGCGATCATCGTCGCGCATCACACCCGCAAGGCCGAGGCCGAGGATCTCATCGACAAGGTGAGCGGCACGTTCGGCATCGTCGGCGCGGCCGACACGATCATCGTGATTGAGAAGAAGACCTCGGGCGCGATCTTCGACGTGCGCGGCCGCGATGTCGAAGGCGACGAGCTGGCGGCGCAGTTCAACAAGGAGACGTGCCGGTGGTCGATCCTGGGCGACGCCACCGAGGTGTTCCGGTCGGAGACGCGCAGCAAGATTTTGGCCGCTCTCGGTGACAGTGACACGCCGGTGACACCGAAGGCTGTCACCCAGCTGACGGGCCTGTCACCCGACAACGTCAAGCAGACCTTGCGCAGAATGGCCCAAAATGGCGAGATTTCGCACACCGGTGGCGGCAAGTACGCGACGGCGCGGCCCCGGTGAGCACTCCCATCTATCTCCTGTCACTCTGTCACCGAGAGAGATCCGGTGACAGAGTGACAGAGTGACAGAGCAACCAGACATGCCGCTCCTCAAGAACCTCAAGCACGAGAATTTCGCGCAAGCGATGGTGCGCGGCGCGGCCGTCGGCTGGTCACCGGCCGATGCGTATCAGGCCGCCGGGTACAAGCCGTCGAGTCGACACGCCGCCGAGGTCTGCGCCAGCCGATTGTTGAGCCTTGTTGAGGTCCGCGACCGGATTGCCGAGCTGCAGGCCGCTGGAGCGAGAAAAGCCGTGGTCACCGTCGAGACGCTGCTCGCCGAGCTGGAAGCCGCCAGGGCCGCTGCGACGAGCGCCGAGCAGTTCAGCGCCGCGACGGCGGCGATCGTCGCCAAGGCGAAGCTCACCGGCCTCATGCGCGACCGCGTCGAGGTCGGCGGGCCCGGCGCCTTCGATCGCTGCGGCACGCCTACCGAGGTCGTCGACCAGCTCCTGGCCCAGCTCGGCGACGGCGCCGACGTGCTCGGCAAGCTCGACGAGCTGCGCGAGCTGGTCGAGGCGCGCCTCGCCGATCGAGCCCGAGCCCTTCCACAGTGATCCACCGGCGTCGAAGTTTCACCGTGGTTACACCGCGCGGACTATCTCAGCGCTAAACCCCTGTTTTCCAAGCCCCGACGCGCGACTGTTTCCGCCCTGTGGGAGCGGTTGCGATCTCCCAGCGCATCAGCGCTCCCCCGCGTGGCAGCGCGAGGCATCGTGGCGAACCTCGGCGCCTCGATCGCGCCCAGCTCGACGAGGTACAGCAGCTCGCCGTCGAGATGCAGCTCGGCGACGTCGCGATCGAGTCGCCGCCGCACATCACCGGCAATCCACGCTGCGGGCGATGACGGCGCCGCGCTCATCGTCGCCGCGCCGATCGGGTCCGGGGCGTTGGCCGGGAGGGCCGCGCGTGCAGCTCGGCCGCTGCGGCCGCTGCAGCGCGCTGGTGGATTGCATCACATCCGCATATGGGACCCACCGCTATGACCGGGGCCCCACTTTGGCGGCGGCGCCTCTCAAGTGCCGCATGCAACATCGCCATGAGTGCGGTGACGCGGCGGGTGGGGCGAGTGCTGCTGGGGGGGCGATCTCGTCGGAATTTCGACAAGATCAAAAGAGATTTTCCAGCTCTTCCAAAGCGATAGAGCGGCAGAGGTCGCGCGGGACCATAGAGAAGGGCGAAGGGCCCCGCCATCACCCTGCATCGCTCCCACGAGACCCCTCATCGCGCACTGGGCCCCGCATCATTCTGCTGCATATCTGCATCACGGCGGGAACCAAGCTCTTGAACTCCGTGGTGCGCGATTTTCTGCGGGCTGTCCGCGCACCGATGATCGCGATCAGCTCACCAGCGAGTTCTACACGAGCTTGGGAGATCCATCCGCTCGCGCCAGACCGCGATGCGGTCGTCGTCGGAGTCGAGGCGATCGAGGAGAGGACGGATGTGTGCCTCGCGTGATGGAACCTGAAGCGAACAATTGTTCGCCTTATCGCCAAACTTGGCAGCCGCGATCAGGTGTTCGGCGTGGCGGATCGTGATCTCCCACCGCTCCTCGCAGTATATGCGGTGGGCCAGCATGACCAAATCCGACGTGGGCACGTCGCATTTGAGGAGCCTGAGCGAAATGGACGGCGACACCGAACGCCTACTGCACCTTGAAGATCACCTCGGCGATGTTGCCGACGAAATCGGTGGCGAGTTTCTCCAGGCGCTGGTCGTCGGCCTCGGATGTTGGGCGGCTGCTGCGGATGAGCACGTCCGAGCCCGACTCGCCGGTGAAGTCAAACGACAGCCGGTAGTCGGGCCGATCAACGACGGACACCCGTACGTCGATATGAAACCTTACATCACCGCCGTCGCGCAGCAGCTTGTCGATGATCTTGTCAGCGTCGCGCACTACCGCCATGGCGGAGGCTTTCGCGCGCTCCTCTGGTGTTTTGTGCTTGCTCATGGTGTTCCTCCACGTTGAGGGCACAGATGCCAGCACGCTGAAATTCTGAACGCAAGTTTCCAAAACGGGCACAGCGATTCCTGCAGTTTTTCACCATCTCACCGCCGCCCGCCGCGATCAGCGCGCCGCAACTCGATCGAGAGGAACGGAACCCCGGCGGCATCGCGCTGCCATCCGGCGACGAGGAGATGATCGCCCGGCTGCACCATCTCGCGCTCGACGGTGATCGCGCCGGGTTCCGTGTGAACAATTGTGTGCGCGCCTTGATGTGCGGCCAGTGCAGGCGCTACGTCAGAACGTTCGCCTGCTTGACGGCAAGCTACGATGCTCGCCTACGCCCTCATTGTCTTCGTCATCGCGGCCAGCGGCGGCCTCACCCTCGCGGTCGGCTGGGCTCTCCAGGGCAAGCTGGCACCCTGGGGGCTGTCCCTGCTGCACGTAGCGTTCGGGGCTCTCGGTCTTGCGCTGCTGATCCTCGCCGCGCTGACCGCCCGCATTTCCGGCGGCGCGCTCGCGGCGCTGGTGATCCTGTTGATCGCGGCGCTGGTCGGCTTCTACCTCGCCTCGATCCATTTGCGTGGCGAGGTCGCGCCGCACGGCGTCGTCTTCGTCCATGCGGGCGTCGCCGGGATCGGCTTCCTGGTGCTGCTCGGCGCCGTGATCGGCCTAATGTGATGTCCGCTATGCCCCCGACAGCGGCCCGAGAGCGGACATCGTCGGAGGTCCGACATGCGCCAGGAGCGCGCTCGTGAAAGCCGAATGCGCGCTACCCAACCTTGCCGATTTTCTCGCGTTGGTCACTTCCGCATTTCGGACATCCTTTGTCTCCGCAATCGCTCCGATCACAATACACTTTCTTATCGACCGTGCATCTGAACACGTATTGTGGATCCCAAGCGTTTCTTTTTCCGCAATGTGGACAACGTTCAAACGACGTCATGATCCCCTCCCGTTTGTGGCGCAATCCTGCGTGCCCAGTCGCTCAGTGCCCGCCTTGTTCCAGCAGCCTCATCGGCGCAAGGCAACCTTAAGTTACGTAGCGCTATAATGCAACAAATTACATTGAAATTGATGCGCAGGCTGCTAAGGTTCTCGGGGCATACTCATCAGCAGGAGGGGAAGCGATGAGGGCGCATGTTGAATTTAAGCCGTACTTGGAACCGAAAGAAGTGCGAAAAGCCAGCTTGTTTCGCGCCGCACAAGAGATCCAGATTCAGAAATACAATGTAAAGGTCTCGGTGGAGTTCACAGAAGAAGAGCGATCGATTTTAGACGCGTTCAATCTTTGGGGGACGGTCGCTTGGAGCATTCCGATGACGCCGCTAACGCCCCAGCAGCAGGCGCTAGCTGCCGCAAGTGGATCCCACTGGCCTACGGAGCTTCCCGTTACACTTAAGTCTCTTGCCGAAAACGTCAACGCCAATCGCCAATTCGATTCTTCGGAGGAGGCCATTGACTTTAAAAATGAAGTGAAGACAAGGTTTTTGCCGCGAATTAAAGAATTAATCGTCAAACATCAAAATCTTGGCAACGGATCAGAAACTCTGGAGCTTTGACGACACATAGTTATGTCGCGACCTGCGCTTCAAACGCGAGAGGGCGCCGCCGCTCGCGCAGCCTCGGCGGCATCTTGGTCGCCGCCATCAGGGCAGCGCGCGCCAGCACCAGCGCATCGGCGTTGCCGAGCTTGAGCAGGGCGTAGATCGCGTCGGACGCCCGCGCGATCTGATCCTGCGAGATGCCGAGCTTGGCGATCTTGCGCTGCGTCGCGTGCGGCTGCGGCGCCGAACTGCTCGCGGTCGCCCGCCGGTAATGCGCCCAGACTGCGCTCGGATGGTTGAGCCTGCGCCGCCTCTCCTCGGGCAGCGTCGCGCGCCACGCCTCGATCTCGGCGAGGCGGTCGTGGACCCAGAGGGCACGGTGCCGCTCCTGGCCGGTGATGCGATCGAGCCCGTGCTCGCGCAGCCATGCCGAGATCACGGCGACGAACCTCCTGCCGAACGGCTTGTTCGTCTCCGCCGTCGCCATCGCGTGCGCGCGCCCGATCGCCAGCGCCTTCGCCACCGTCACCCAGTCGTCGAAGGTGGCGCCGCGCTCGATGCGCTGCCATGCATCGCGTGCCGCGCTGATCGTGTCACTGTTGGTTGCTGTCATCCCTGAAAGACCGCCGGGCGCAAGCACACACCCGGCGGCCCATTCCACAAGGTTTGCGGACGGCACGCGGTGAAGATCCCGACGGTGAATCCGCTTGCCGCCCTCGCGCACGGGCGAGGTGCGCTGATTCTATTGTACAGATTTTATCTGTGGAATAAAATGAATGCCAGTTCGGATCTTTGGAGACGCCAATGGCCCACCAACAGCAGCGCGAAAGCGACCGCGCCAAGCGCGTCATCGCAGCGCGCGAACAGGTCGAGCGGGTGACCGCCGCCTATGCGGCCGGTCGCGCGAGCTGCGAGCAGCTCAACAAGGCCAACGCCGAAATGGCGGCGGCGCGCTACGCGCTGAACAATCCCGACGATCCGGTCTGCACCGGCCGCGAGCGCTGACGCCATCGTCGGCGGATGAGCCCATGAGCGACGCCAACCTGCATCACGACGGACCAGGAGCTGCACCGAGCAGGCTCAACGGCGACGCCGCGCTGCGCTTCCCGAACAAGTGGACCCTCTGGGTCGACGACGAATTGAACGCGGCGGTCGAGCTTGGCGCCGCGACGGAGCGCGAGGCCAAGGCCGCGTTCATCCGGCGCGCCGTGCGCTGGTACGTGCGCCAGCTCGGATTGATGGAGACGAACAATGGTCGATAACTTCTTGTCCCAGACCTACCAGTCGGCGATGGCCGAATATGCGCGTGAAGCGGCGGAAGCAGAGGGCGATCTGCTGCGAGCGCAGGCGGATGGAGATGCCTGGTCGGCGGGCGAGGCGACGCGACGCATGTCCGACATCCGCATCAGGGCGCAGGCGTACGATCAAATGGCGCGCGAGCACGCCGCCTCGCTGCGGCCGCGCGATCCCCGCACCGATGTCGACCTGACGCCCGAGGAAGCAATGCGGGTGGCCGGGCTCGACCCGACCAACGCCAACGACGTAGCCACCTACAATCGCGGCTGGCACCGCCTGCAGCGGCTGAAGAGCCAAGGCATGTACAGAGAATAACGCCATGGCGATCACCTTCCGCTCTTCCGTCGAGGACGAGGTCTGTTTGCTGGAAACGGTCGACGGTCACGCCCGCTCGGTGACGGCGAAGCTCGACCCGACGTTCCACACCAATGGCACGCTCGGCGGCGAGCGATGGCTGCTGGAGCTGGAGCACCGCAATGGCTGGACGCGCACTGACTCGGTCGTCGGAACGCGCGAGGACGCGATCATCGCCTCGGCCGAGATGTTGCGTGAGACGCGCACGCAATTCCGCACCGAGGCGCGCAACGGCCACCGCCAGCCGCTCCAGCTCGACCCGATGCACACCACCGCCGCCACGCCGATCGGCCCGGTGATCAGCATGCCGTCGCACGCCACGAGGTACCGCAAATGAAACTCACCGGCGAAAGCCTACGCGGGTATGCGATGTCGGGACCGGACGGCCGCTCGACCAAGAAGGCGTTGAAGTTCTGGACCGACCGCGCGACCGAGAACACCAAGATCGCGCCACGCGCGCGTGACGGCGAGGTGCGCAACTTCGACACCGGCTCGCCGACCAAGTCGCCGCGCAAGAAGGGCTGATCGATCCATGGCGGTGCGGCGCAAGTACGTGGCCGATCGCGTCGGCAGCGAACCCGAGCCTGCGGCTGCAGCCGAGGCTGTATCTGCGGCCGCATCTGAAGCAGATAACCCGTTCACCACGCACCTGCGCGCCCTCGCGGCGGCCGAGGAGCAGCAGGCCCGAGCCGCTGCCGTCGCCCGCCAGGAGGCCCAGCTCCTGGCCCAACACATCGACACGCTGCAGATTAGCGAACACAAGAAGGCCTTCCTGCGGACACACCCTGAACTGCTGCATCCGCAGCTCGCCCAGCTCGCCGGGCAGCATCATCAGGCGGCTCTCGCTCGCGGCGTCGAGGACGACACCGCCGAGATGAACGACGCGATCCTGGCCGGTGTGCATGCCGACGTACAGCGCGCCCAGGCCGCCACCTTGGCCGAGCAGCCGTCCCCCGCCGCGACGGCTCCGCCGACGCCGACCGCAGCCGCGATGCCAGCACTGCCACCGCGTCGCGGCCCGCCGGTGTCGGCGCCGGTGTCGCGCGGCGTTCCGGGCGGCGGCAGCTATGGGCACGGGAAGGTCGAGCTGTCAGCGGCCGAACGTGAGGCCGCCAGGATCAGCGGCATTTCGGACACCGACTACGCCCGCAACAAGATACGCCTCCAGGCCGAGAAGGCCGCCGGGCGATACTTGGAGCCATCGTAATGCCGCCCGAGCCCAGCACCGAGGAGGTCGAGGCATTTATCGACCGGATGGTGCGTGCCAACGAGCGGCCCAACAGCGGGCCGCCGATCGGGCGCGACGACATGATAGACATCGTGCGCGCGTTCATGGGCCCAGCCGCCGCCGAGCACGCAGCGAAGACCCTGCGGCTGCACTGATGGCCGACCCGCACCGGCACCGCGTCCTCGACCGCCGCAAGCAACGGCACGCGGCGCTGAACACCTACATTACCGAGCGTGGTGGCTGGCTGATCTCGATCGCGGGTGATCCACTCATGCGGTTCGAGGCGCCGCACGGCTCGGCGCTGCCTGAGGAGCTGCGCGGCAAGGGCTACGTCGTCACGTCGATCGGCAGCACGACGAGGATCGATCCGCACGCGACGGCGACGATCACGCTGACCGAGGTCTACGAGCTAACGCTGCCGCCGGGGGCGCTGCCGTAATGCCGCTGATTCCAAACGCCGTCATGTAGCTGGATAAATCCGTGGATACGAACGGGCGGGCGGCACACCCAATTGCGCGGCAATGCGATCGAACAGCCACTCGACCTTTCCATACTCTTTGTCGGCAATCGGGCTTCGGAGCTGCTCCTTAAGAGTTTCAAGGATGATCCGAAGAACCTTCGCGCCCTCCAATTTGTAGCGAACTGGTGCAGCAGGCAGACCTGCGGCCGCCAGCACTTCCTTCGTATGCAGAATCTCTCCGTGATCTAGGAACTCGATGTACTCCCTTCTGAAGGGGTCAAGAAACACCACGCCATCTTCCTCAACGGCAAGATCGCCTAGATCTCCAAACTCGCGTCGAACATCCCTGTCGAGGACAATCCGCGCTGACCGCGCCACTGTGCTTTCAAGTTCGTAAGCGCGATTGAGTCCCGGCCCAAACACAGATTCACTATCGTGGTGAACATCCCCGATCGTGATGCCGCCACGCAGGAAAAATCCGGTCATAGCCGCTGCAAGTTGGAAATTTGCCATCTGCTGGAGCAACAGCGGCGTCCTCTCACCTACCGGCTGCGTCACCGCAATATTGTCTGAGAAGGTGCTCAGCCTCAGGGCAAACTGCTCTCGAAGGCTGATCGCGCGCGATAACCTCACGATAACGCGGCGGAGTGCTCCGATCTTCACGGGGTCGTTTCCCGCTGCCGCGATGTGATTGCGCCACCCCAATACGTCGCAGAACACCACCACACGCCGGTGATAGCTGGGGTTGGAATAATAGTCTTTCAACCGTTCCGGCATCTCCTCCCCGGTCTCAGGCTTCTCGGCATTGGTCATAGTTTCCACCGTGGCGATTCGCGCGTCATCGTACGCCCTTTTTTGCGCTCTACGGGCGCCAGCCTGCCTTCGCTTGCGGCTCCTTGATCACTCAATGGCAAAGCGCGAAGATATCCCGATCATCGTCGCAACCCGTTCGACGCGGCGGCCACACGGACCATCAAATAGAGCGGGGAACATGACCGAGGTAAGCAAAACAAACCAGCAGTTCTGGCAGCGGGTTGGGGTAGTTGCCGCCGGAGTGTGGGTCGGAATCATTATCCTCTTGTCGGCTACCCAGCGCGATTTTGAATGGTACCGTACCTACGTATACGCCTCCCAGTCTCATATTGGCCCCGCCTTCGTCGTGGCGGTGGTCGGCGTCTTGATCATCGCCTGGCTCGCGGTCGGCATCCCGTGGATCTTGGCCAACAAGACCACAAGTCAGCAGCGCTGGTTCCGGCTTGGAATAGTCGCCGCTGGAGTGTGGATCGGCACTGTCACCCTGCTGTCGTCCACGCAGCGCAATTTCGAGTGGTTCCCAAACTCCTACATTAACGAATACAGATCGGTGATCAATTTCGGGCCCGCGTTTGTTGTTGCAATCGTTGGCGTGCTGGTGATCGCTGCGGTCGCGGTCGGCATCCCGTGGATACTCGCAGCACGGAAGTGACCTCATCTTCGCTTCACTATCAGCAGATGCACCATGAGCGAAGAACGGAAGCCGTACTACACGCCGGAGATACTGGCGCGAATCGAGGAGAAGGTGGCTACGGTCGGGAGCCGGGCGGACAAAATGCTCCTTGCACTGATGCGACACAGCTTCTGCACCGACCGAGGCCGTGAGTACGCGTATCAAGGCTTCTCAAGGCGCGTCGGTGTGCTCCGGCGCTGCATTGAAAACCTCTTTGACATCATTCCTGCGGACCGTGCGGATGTTCCGAGCAGGGAGGAATTGCGAGATGCTGAAATCAATATTCAGGCGTTCATCGCCAACTGCTACGGTTGCGTCGACAATCTTGCGTGGATCATTAATTTCGAGAAAAAGCTCAACCTGGCACGGAAGAAGGTGGGCCTGCGCTCACATAACGCTGAGCTGCGCGCCGCCGTGTCGCCGGAACTCCGAACCTACCTAGACGGCCTGGAGCAGTGGTTCGGCTACCTTGTCGACTATCGGGACGCGCTTGCCCATCGGATTCCGCTCTACATCCCGCCGGGAATGGTCCCGCAGGATAAGGTAGATCAATACAACGAGCTTCAGCTACAGATAAACGACGCACTGCTCAGGCCGTATGAGTATCGCCGCCTGTTGCGCGAGCAGGAGCAGCTACTCGTTTTCCAGCCCTTCATGGCTCACTCGGCGAAAGAGCACTCGGGGCTACCGTTCTTCCACCCACAGATGCTCGCCGACTTCGCCACGGTGGAGGAGCTTTTTAGCAAGGTGTTCTCTGAACTGGCTGCGCGGGCGCAATAGCGCATCGATGCGCAGCTCCAACCTTGCACCGGCGACGAGCGCCTGCTACGCCTGCACCTGCATCAAGAGCAGGGCTGCGGCCCTCGCCAACCTGCCCGACCTGGGAAAGGTGGATCT
>Ga0126371_10002145_pt1 | contig 16917 bp, 20 predicted proteins | sample PanSoiMetaPlot_4_FD_110145 | JGI IMG/M metagenome (GOLD analysis project Ga0126371, IMG submission 110145) | Tropical forest soil microbial communities from Panama - MetaG Plot_4 | ecosystem: Environmental > Terrestrial > Soil > Tropical forest > Bulk soil | place: Panama | collected 2016-02-17 | reverse complement strand
CGGCGGGCTTCGGCGGGCGGAAGGCCAGCGCGAAGGTTCTCGGCAGTTTGCATGGCGATGTGGTCTTCGATTTCGGCCCGCAGGATTTCTTCATCCCGCGCAGATGTCGCACACGAGGTCCAACGCAGAAAAAGCCGCCTCAATTTTTTCATTTCAGGTCCTGCGCTTTCACGGCGAAGAACCGCCCGATGATCGCCGCCGTCTGTTCCCAACTGCGCGCCTCCTCTTGCAATTGCTTGCGGCCCTGCCGAGTCAGCCGGTAGAAGCGCGCTTTGCGGTTATTCTCGGATGCTCCCCATTCGGCCGCGATCGAGCCTTCCTGCTCCAGCTTAAGCAGCACCGGGTAGAGCGTCCCCTGATTGACCGTCAGCAGATCGCCGCTGATCTGCTCGATCCGCCGGGCGATGCCGTAGCCGTGCAAAGGGCCCAGAACATCCAGAGTCTTGAGCACCATGAGCGCCAAGGTGCCTTGCCGAACATCGGTTTCTTTCATCTCAATTGGGATTCCAACAGGAAGGATGCCATACTTCCTTTGGGAAAGCAACAGGGAATTGTTATGTGGGCTACATCGGGCAGAATCCGAGCCGGCTTCAGCTCGACCCGGAGTCCGGGGGGAAACTCGCGTGGCAGCTCCGGTCAATCCTGCTGCGCGCTAACGGCGGCCGGACTCAGCGGTTGTGGCTAATCAGAAATTTTCTTCGGAGGGATGACAGTTTTGGCGGGCGCTTTACGCCCATGAATAAAGAGGGCAATTGCGGCTCTGTAATGTTCCGAATGCCGCGGTTGCGTGAGTCCAGACTGGCGCGCGTGCTTGTTAGAACGCTCGAATACCGGAGGAAAGAAAACGATGAAACCGTGGTGCACAAGGCGCCACACCTCTGTTGAGCCCCTTTCGGCTTCTCTGGCGCTGGCGCTTCTTGTGATTGCTTTTGTCCCGAGTAAGGCTCAGGCGGATGTGGTTTCGTACACAGGGGTCCTTTCCAATTCGACCGACGTCGTCGAGATAACGTTGACCTTGACTGCGCCCGCGGCGATAGAGCTTCAAACGTGGGGTTTCGGAGGGGGAGTCAACGGCGCGGGCAGTGTGATTTCGGCGGGTGGAACGGACCCCTTCCTGGCGATTTTTTCCGGCGTGGGGAGTGGAGCCACGATGCTGACTGACGGATTGGGCAATCCTTTTGGGACCTCGCTCGATCTGTCGAACTATGGGAATCCAGACTTCCTGGGCTGCCCGCCGGCCGGCACGCCGGTAATTGGCGGATCACCGCAATGCGGCGACGTTACGATGGCGTTTTCGTCCTTGGCTGCGGGGACGTACACGGTCCTCCTAAGTGACGGGCAATACATTCCGCAAGCCGTCTTCGACGATGGCACCCTCGGCGAGGGCTTCGACGATTTCACCGGCGGCGGGTTCTGCAATATCTTCATCAACGGTGTCGGCTGCCCTGACCCGCTGGGCGGTGCGTATGCGTTTGATATCACCACCAACCCGCTGGTCTCGGCAGTTCCAGAGCCGGCATCCCGAGCCCTGTTGTGCACCATATTGTTGGGCCTGATGATTCGAAGCTCTCTCGAAAAAAAGAAAACTAATCGGGAAATTAGGAATGGAGATCGATAATGAATTGGCTACGCAAGACTTTCATGGCTTTGGCAGGCGCCGCCTCGATCGCGCTCGTCATCTCAGTGGCCACTCCCCGCACAGCTCGCGCGGTCACGGCGATATTGGTCCAAATGACGAATACTCTGGCAAACCCGGGGGTTACACAAGACATCACTACGATGAACGCCCAGAACGTGGAATTGCATTGTTCGAATGTTGTTTTTCTCTGCTATCAAGTTCTGGCCGATGGGAGCACCTCCACCGCTGCTTATACAACCCCATTTGGCAGTGCGCTGGTGATCACGAGCGTCGACATTCTTCCCAACCCCCCAGGGCCCCAAAGCTTTCCTGTTTTTGCGTCCCTCTGGGAGAATGCGTCCACCGGCCCTAATGCGCGCGAAACCTGGGTGATCCAGACTGATACCTCAACCTTGCTTCAATTCCCGACGTCGGGCATTGTCTTGGGCTCCCCAACAGTCCAAGTGGCTCCGGTCTTTAAAGCCCTATTTTCAAACGGCAGCAATACTGGGCTTCAAAGCTACACTGCGAACCTGCACGGCTACCTTACGTCGAACTAGCGAGCCGGCCAATGATTGCTCGAGCCGCCTTTCCCGTCGCCACAACTTGCCCCGCCGCTTCATGATCCGTCAAAATTTCAGGACCCGTGCTAACCGAGGCCCGGATTGGCCCACATAAAGGCGGTTGCCGGGTGGCTCACGCGCCTACAGAGCACCGCTTCCGAGTCTGTAGGAAGACCCCGCGCTGACGTGTCTGTGTGAAAACTCGGTCCACGAACCCCGCCCTCACGGGCGCGGCTGCGTAACTGTTTGAAACGAAGTGGCAGCCTTTCAGCCCTGTCGCTGAGCGCGGGGTTTTCACTCGGACACTGACGGGGGGTGGATAGAAAGCCAGCATGGCGGCGGGCAAGGGACAATAACAGGGATGGCGATCCCAGATATTCTGTTCGGGCGGCCTCTGGCGACCTCCGAAGCACGGGCCGAAAGGATCGGACCGCTTGCCGGTATTCCGATCTTCGGGCTGGATGCGCTCAGTTCCGCGGCGTATGGTCCCGAGGCGGCGCTGACGCTACTGATTCCTTTGAGCGTCTCGGGCATTGCGTACATTCTGCCGATCACGAGCGCGATTGTGCTGCTGCTGGCGATCCTCTATTTTTCGTACCGGCAGACGATCGCTGCATATCCCGGAGGAGGCGGCTCGTATACGGTGGCGCGGGAGAACCTCGGCGACGGGGCGGGACTCCTGGCGGCTTCGGCACTCATGATCGACTACGTGCTGACAGCGGCGGTCGGCATTTCCGCGGGAGTCGGAGCCCTCGTATCGGCAGTCCCCGGCTTACAGCACCATACCCTGGCCCTCTGTCTCGCGATCCTACTTGTCGTCACGGTGGTGAACCTGCGCGGCGTGCGCGAGGCCGGTGTGGCGTTCATGATCCCTACGTATTTGTTCGTGGGTTGCCTGTTCCTGATGATCGGCGTGGGCGCGGTGAAGGCGCTCGCGGCCGGAGGGCATCCGATTCCGGCGGAACCAATGCCGCCGATGGCGCCGGCGACTGCGGTGGTCAGTTTCTGGCTGCTACTCAAAGTTTTTTCGAGTGGCTGCGCGGCCATGACGGGCGTCGAAGCCGTCTCCAACGGCGTGAAGGCGTTCCGGGAGCCGACGGCTCCCAACGCGCAGCGAACGCTGACCGTCATCATCATTATCTTGATGGTGCTGCTGGCGGGCATCGCGTGGCTGGTAACGGCCTATGGAATCGGCGCCACCGACCCGGTAAACCACTACGAAAGCGTGCTTTCGATGCTGCTGCGGGCGATCACGGGGAAGGGCGTGTTCTATTACGTCTCGATCGGCTCGATCCTGCTGGTGCTCTCGCTTTCGGCCAATACCGCCTTCGCGGATTTTCCGCGGCTGTGCCGCATCATCGCGCGCGATAACTATCTGCCTCACTCATTCGCATCCACCGGCCGCAGGCTGGTCTATTCCAACGGCATCTATATCCTCGCGCTGTTGACAGGAGGGCTTCTGACACTGTTTGGCGGCGTAACCGACCGTCTGATTCCGCTGTATGCTGTAGGCGCGTTTCTGGCGTTTACCCTGTCGCAAGCGGGAATGGTGAGGCACTGGGCGCGCGAACGGGGCGGCTTCCACAACATTGCCGTCAACGGCATCGGCGCCCTGGCGACTGCGGTAACGACCCTGGTTGTGTTGACGGCCAAATTCGTAGAAGGCGCCTGGGTGACCGTGCTGCTGATTCCTTTGATGCTGGCGGTCATGATCTGGGTGCGGCGGCATTACGATGCGGTGGCTGCCGAAACGGAGACGCCGGAGCCCGCCGATTTCAAGAATCTCAAGGATCCGATCGTGGTGACGCCGATTGCCGGCTGGAACAAAATCACGCGGAAAGCGCTGCGCTTTGCGTATACCCTGTCGCAGGAAGTCCGAGCGCTCCACATCTCGGCCGGCGACGAAACCGAGGACTCATTCTGCCGGAATTGGAGTCAGTTCGCGGACGGCCCGGCGCGTGCGGCGGGGCTGCCTCCACCGCAGTTGGTGGTTGTCGATTCTCCCTATCGCCTGGTGATGACGCCGATCCTCGACTATGTCCTTCAGGTGGAGAAGGAAAACCCGGGGCGCCAGATTGCTGTCCTGTTGCCGGAAATGGTCGAGCGGCACTGGTATCACTATTTCCTGCACAACCAGCGTGCGGAAATTCTGAAGACCTGGCTGCTGCTCAAAGGCGATCAGCGGATCGTTCTGGTGAATGTCCCGTGGCACCTGAATGCGTGACCATCTCGACACCGGCGATTTCATGCTGTAAAGTAATCTGCAAAAGGAGACCGCCATGAACCCTAGGAAACAACGCTTCGCCGCCGCACTGGCAGCAATTTTCCCGCTGGTTTGCGGACTGGCACCGGCGCAGCCCAAAACCGCCGAGGGTGTGGTGACTGCCAGCTACAAGACGCCGAATTATCAGCCGCCCCGAACCCCCGACGGCAAGCCCGATTTACAAGGTGTCTGGGCCAACAACAACGCCACCCCGCTGCAACGGCCGAAGGGTCTGGAAGGCAAAGAGTTCCTCTCGGAGCAGGAATTGACTGCGATCAAAAGGGCGGCCGACGACCTGTTTAAAGACGGCAAGTCGGATGCTGCCTTCGGCGACTCGGTCTTTCTGGCGGCCTTGGCCAATACGCAGGGCAAATCGAAGGGCTATATTACCGCGGACGGCAAGGTTGGCGATTACAGCTCGGTGTGGACGGTCAACCGGGATTGGACGAACCGAACTTCGCTGATCATCGATCCCAAAGACGGCCATCTCCCCGCACTGACGGCGAGGGCGCAAGAGTTGGCGAAACGTCCGAGTTATGTGGAAGACGATACGGCCTTCGGGCAAGGTCCCGGTAAGCGTCCGGACGGCCCCGAAGACCTCGGGCTGAGCGTTCGGTGCATCTCGTTCGGCACGCCTCGTATCGGAGCGGGCTACAACAGCTATGTGCAGATCGTCCAATCGGCCAAGACGGTGGTGGTGCTGCAGGAGAACATCCACGACGCGCGAATCATTCCTCTCGATGGAGGCCCGCATCCACCGGCCAACGTGAAACTGTGGAACGGGGATTCACGCGGCCATTGGGAAGGAGACACGCTGGTAGTGGACACGACCAACTACCGCGCGGGAGCACTCATGGACAACAGCGAAAAGCTACATGTCATCGAGCGCTTCCAGCGCACAGCCGGCGACTATCTTACCTGGGATGTGACGTTCGACGATCCGGACACGTGGGTGAAACCGTGGACCGTGGAGGTACCCCTACGGCACTCCGATGACCCGCTGATTGAATACGCCTGCCATGAAGGCAACTACGGAATGCAGGGAATTCTGGCCGGCGCCCGCGCCGCAGACAAGGCCGAGGCGGGATCGAAGTAGAGGCCGGCGACAACGGTCTTAGTGGCGCAGCACCTCTTCCAGAAACGCCACCGCGCGCGGATCTTTCGAGCGGGCGAGAGCGGAGACGGATTCGCGGCGCACACTGGCATCAGGATCTTTGCGCGCCAGGCTGATTAGGAAATCGGTCGCAGCCGGGTCCTCGGTCACCGAAACCGCGTAGATCGCGCCGTGACGCACCGGGTCCCGCTGGTTTTTGACGGCGCCGGCCGGGGCATTCGCAAACGTTTCCAGAAGCATCGTGCTTTCGGAGGGCCGCACATCGTCGAGCCAGTGGACGGCACTTCCACCGGCGTCGACTTCGCAATCGGGCGAGAGCACTCGGATGCGCGTCACCGCGCCGGCCTCGGCCCGAAACAGAATCACGGCGTGGTCCGGCGGTTCGAGGTGGATCACGCCCGGCGCCGTCCGGCCTCCCGGGCTGACGTAATCGCAGCCCAGATTGAGGCCGCGCACAAGAGGCACGGTATAGCCGATCCACCCGGGTTGCGCCAGCAGGGGCCGGAACGCGCGTTCCAGGCCGCCGGCGGCGGACACCGTGTCCAGCTGCGCGTTGACCAGAAGCTTGGGCGGCGCCGCCAGCGGCAGCACAGCGGCCAGCGCCCAGACCGCCGCGCTCACTTCAACAACTCCATCAGGTAATCGGTGGCCTCTTTCGATTGCATATTCGAGAGGCGCCGCACGATTTCCTTCTTCATCTGCGGGTCGCGCTCCTTGCGGGCCAGGTCTACCAACGCCTTGGCGTCTCGCTCGGCATTCAGCGAGTCCAGAATCGCGTACTTGACCTGCTGATCCTGCTCGGTTCCCCAGATCCCGACCAGCGCGTCGGCGGCGTTTGCCTTCGACCCCAGCATCCGGATCCCTTCCGCGCGCAGTTCCGCGTTCTTTTCGGCTTTTACGGCTTGCAGGATATGGTCGGTGTCGTCCGCCGAACGCAGCGACTGTAAGATGGTGCGCTTGACGTTGATGTCGTTGCTCGCCACGTAGATGTCGTAGAGGGGCTGCGTGCTGCCTTTGCGGCGCGAGGTTACGCCCAGGTACGTGATGGCCGTCACCTGCAGGTCGGGATTGCCGCCGCCCCGGGCCACCTGCTCCAACAGTTGCTGGGCGCGGGGCGCATCGGTCTGGCTCAACACGAACAGGGCCCGCTGCTTCAATCGCGGCGTTTGTGCGCTCTTCAACAGGTTCTCGAGCAGCGGAAACGCGCGGTCCGGATCGGTGCGCACCAGCGCGTTGACCGCCATCAGCTTCAATTCTTCGTCGGTCTGATTCTCCGGCGACACGTTCTGGCCGGCGGCCTGCTGGATCTCCATGTCGAGCGCGTTGGCGTCGTCCAGCCATCGGCTCATGGGGTAGGTCTTGCGCAAGTCCGCGATGGCTGCCCGCGCTTCGTCGCGCCGTCCCAGCTTGTTGAGCGTGTAGGCTTTCCAATAGAGGGCGCCTTCCGCGCGCGGCCCCGCGTTGGAGACCACGCGATTGAAGTTGGCGAGCGCCTCGTCCCACTGGCTACGGTCGAGTGCGCGCTGGCCCGCGCTGTAGAGGCCGTCATCACCGCGGCGTGGTCCGCGGCCTGGTCCGCGGCCTGAAAACCTGAATTGTTCGGCCTGCGCGCGGATCTGGTCTGCATTGATCCGGATCTGCGCCAACTGGTCCTGAAACGCTGGCCCGAACGCGAGGTCGAAATCCACGGGGAAATCCCAGTTAAATGCCGGCGGAGCTGGGGCGGCTGGAGGCGCCGGTGGTGCCGGTGGCGCGGGACGGACCGGCGGCAGCGGCGGCGCCGGCTGCCCGAACATACTGCCGGCAGCCAGTATCAAACTGATCATCAGAATGAGAATTCGGTAAGTGCTCATGGGTATTTGCCTCATAGGGGTTTCCGGGCCGGTTCTTCTTCGTTCCGCACGTTGGAGCTGAGTACCCGGAGTTTAAACAGAATGCCTTCGGCGCGAAGCCGCAGCCGCAGCTCATCCAGCTCCGCGGGAGAAAGTTTTGAGGGCGCATGCTCGATTTCGAGCAGGACGCGCTCAAGTTCATCGAGAACATCGGCGACCAGCGCGTCTCCGGCGCCGGTGGCGCTCTGACGGAAAAGCCGGTTCTCCCCAAGCAGGTTGGTCGCCCGTTCCTGCTCGAAGGAAATATCCAAAGGCCCTGCCGCGCTCGCGTTCGCCAGTTCCGTCAGCATCATCTGCGACCGCTCCAGATGGTTGCCGACAGCGGTCAGCAGGGCGCGTTCCTCGGACGAGAAGTTGCTTGCCATCGGGACTGGCCGTACGACCGGCGCCGATGTGCGCCCGGCAAAAAACGCGAGCACCAGCATTACTGCGAACGCCGCGCCCGCGGCCTCCCAACGCCACATCGGCAGACCAAGCCAGAATCGGCGCCGGGCTAGCGCCGGTTCAAGACGTGCCCAGACCCGGGCCTCGTAACCGAGACCTCGTTCCGGAACCGTGAGCGTGTCCATGCCGGCCAGCGTGACTTCGAGCGATTTGTAGAGCGATTGGCAGGACGCGCATTCGGCCAGGTGATGTTCGACGAGGATCGCGTCGGCGCCCTCGGAGTAATAGTGCAGGATCAAGTCCTCTTCAGAAGGGTGTGTCATTTTGCGGTACTCACCAGCGGCTCTAAGGCCCGCCGCAATTTTTGGACAGCTCGAAACACACTGTGCTTGGCCGCGCCCGGCTGACAGCCGAGGACGCGGCTCACCTCTTCCATGCGCATGCCTTCGAAGTGCCGCAGCACGAACGCGGATCGCTCCGCGGCGCTGAGGTCGTTCATGGCTTCGGCGACCCGCTCGCGCAGTTCACCGCTCAATGCAAGCCGGTCCGGTCCCGGGTGGCTGGAAATGGCCGTGTTCACCGGATCCTCCCGGCTGTCTTCCGTCTGCTGCTGTTCACTGCGGCGCTTCCGCGCTCGTACGAGGTCGAGGGCGCAGTTGACCGCGATCCGGTACAGCCAGGTGCCGAAGCTGGCGCGCTCGTCGAATTTGCCGAGCTGGCGGTAGGCGCGCAGGAAACTCTCTTGCACGACGTCTTCGGCATCTGGTTCGCTCCCCGTCATACGAAACGCGAGACGGAACAGGCCCCGGCTGTGCAGGTCCACGAGCGCGCGAAAGGCGTCCGCGTCCCCGGCCCGCGCTTTCGCAACGAACGCCCGGTCGGCTTGTTCCATCCAGTCTGTTCCTTAGACTATCAGGGGAACAACCGGTTAGCAGGAATCTATTCCGAATCGTCGCTTTCGGAGGAATTGGCGCGCCGGACCTCGGCTAGGCTCGTACGATATTGATTCTGCAGCAGTTTGCGATAGCTGCGGAGGGAGCGGCCGGAGCTTTCGGCCGCCGCGGCCAGTTCCGCTTCCCCTGCCTGCAGCCCGGCACCCAGGGGCGCGCCTGCCCATTCCGAAAACTCGGGGCTCGATTCGAAGCCGTAGGCCCAGATGGCCGGCAGGGGGTGGGCGTAATTGTCCGGCAAGCCCAACTGCGCGAACGGAAAGCCAGATGCCCAATCGGTGTGATACCCCACCAGCATATTGGAAGGGTTCACGGAAACCTGAGCGTGGGTCACGCAGTGATCGGCGGGAATCTTGTAGACGCTGCGCAGCATCTCGGTCAGCATGCCCACCGCGCGCAGTTGGCCCGGGCTCAGTTCCGGATCGTCCGCGGCGGGACGGTTCTCCGCCTCGATGGCAACTCCCAGAAAACTCTGGTTGAGGTTGATGTAGAGCCACTCGTCGTCGGCCCAGACCGAGTAGCCGGCATGATTTGCCGAGTCGGTTTCGGCGACGACCCGGTACACACGGCCGAACCGATCAACTAGGAAATGATAGGCGCGTTTCCGCTGGACGTATTCGAGCAGTGATTCCCCGATTCTTTTCAGAACGCGATTCTGGTCCGCTTCGAATGGCGCCTGCCGGCTCTGTGTAGCGTGAAACACAATGCCTATGGGCTCCGTGCGGCGGATGCCCTTAGTGCCATCCAGGGGAAAGGCTAAATAGCTTCTCGGGCGGTTAGACACGCGGAACTGGTCATCAATCCGCAAGCCGTTACTGTAAATCTCCGAGCTGGCGGATTTATCAACTAACCAGACGCTGTTCGCCGGCACGCTGATACGGGCGCGGGTGGCGGTGACGTGCTGGAGTGGTTTGGAAACGGGCCGGAGGTATCCTCCCGTTTGGACGAGGGCCAGAACCGCTACCAGAGCTGGCAGAACAACCGCGAGCATCAGTTGGGCCAGCCCTGATTTCCGGTGCTCGACCAGTTCCGGGGCGGGCGCCACCATCTGCAAGAAGCGCAAGCGAGTGACCGGATCGGGGATGCGGCCCGCCAGCCAGTCCACCCAGGGCTTGGACGCGGGCTGGGACTGTCCCTGGAGTTCCACGTCCGGCTATCGGATGGACGGGAAAAGATTCTTAGACGCGCGAAATTTTTCGCTGTAGCCGTGAAGTTTTAACGGATTTGGCCGATGGACAAGTCGGTAAGAGGATTTTGAGCGCGTAGGAGCTTTAGATGTTAAAGAAATGGTTTACACTGCCCACTCTGGATGAGGCCGCCCCGCAGCCGAAACCGCTGCAAGCCACGCCTGCCAAGCCGTCGGCATCCTCCGAGGAGACTTCCGCGGCGCCACGAGCGCCCACCGCGGTCGTTACCAATTCGCAAAACAGCCTTCCCAAGTATGGCCCGTTCGAGCAAATCTATCAGACGGCCGCGGTGAAGCCACCTCGCTTGTCGTATGGAATCTTGAAAGTTGCGGAGATGGTGAACAGCGCTCACTTAAGCGGAATGTCACCGGAAGCAAGGCGCTGTTCGTTGTTGATGGCCTTGGAAGCTGCGGGCGCCGAAATCGAAGATCTGCTTCAGGATGCGGTGGTGCGGCAGCGGGCGTTAAACGACTACGAAGAGGGGCAGAGCACCCGGTTGCAGAGCTTCGAGCAGAACAAGCTGGACGAGAACAAGAAAATCCAGCAGGAATTGGACCGGCTGACCGGGCAATATCTGGCGCGGATCCAAGCCAACTTGGACGAAGTGGCTCGCGAGCAGGACAATTTTCACGTCTGGCAGCGGACAAAGCAACAAGAAGCGCAGCGCATTACCGAAGCGGCGGCGTACTGCGTGCCGCAAGGGAACTCGACCTCAATGAGCAGTCTGACGGCCGTGCTGGAACGCGCCACGGTCGTTAACAAGTAAGGGGCTGCCGTGCTGGTGGCGTGTGGTTGCCTGATGATTCTTCTGCTGGCGGCGTGGTATCGGGTTGGCGCCAAAGAGCCGCCGATGGACCGCGACGTAGTCCGCAGGATCCGGAGCATGGCCGAGCGCAGGCGGCGCGAAGAACTGTTGCCTTATGAATAGCTCCTTTCGAACGCAATGCGGAGAAGTGATCGATGAACAAGAATGAAATCGAATACACCCAGCCGTTAGGCTTGGACGTGGGCACCAGCCGGATCGTGGCGGCGCGGAACGGGGACCGCAAGTATCAATACGAAGCGGAACTGAACGCCTTCATTACGATGCCGCATTCCAAGCTCGCCGAGAGTCTTCTTCAGCGCGAGAACGTCTGCCATGAAGTCCGGGATGGTGAGCTGGTGGTGGCCGGCAACGACGCCCAGAAGTTTGCGGAGGTCTTCCATTCGGAAACCCGCCGGCCGATGAAAAAGGGAGTCCTCAACCCGCACGAGCCTCACAGCCTGGCCGTAGTGCGGAAGATCATCGCGAAGTTAATCGGGAAAGCCGGTATCGAAGGGCAGAAAGTCTTCTTCAGCGTTCCGTCCGCGGGCTCGGACGAGGAAGGCGGCATCGCTTATCATCAAGCCTCGATTCGCCAGATCTTATCCGAACTCGGGTACGACGCGACGCCGATTGAAGAGGGCTTGGCCGTGGTTTTTGGCGAACTCGGCGCTTGCAACTATACCGGCGTCGGCATTTCCTGCGGCAGCGGCCTGTGCAACGTATGCCTGGCCGTGCTCTCCGTACCAGTGATCAGCTTCAGTGTTCCGAAAGCTGGCGACTATATCGACGCCCATGCGGCGCGGGTGACCGGCGAATTGGCGACCCGCCTGCGCGTGCAAAAGGAACAGTCGTTTCAGCTCAATGGTATGAACGGTGACCGCATCCATAACGCGCTGAATGTCTACTATCAGGACATGATCACCAGTCTGGTGGATGCGCTGCGCAGCCATATTTCCGCCACTCAGCGGCTGCCCAAGCTCGACCAGGCCATCCCGCTGGTGGTGAGCGGCGGTACAGCCATGCCCAAAGGATTCATCGATCAGTTCGGCCGGGCCCTTCGCGCCAGCGATTTCCCCGTGCCGCTCTCGGAAATCCGCATGTCGGCGGATGCTCTGAATTCGACTGCACGCGGTGCACTTATGGCCGCGCTTTGCTAAGGGAAAGGAGCGTGCCGTGGAGACAGTGGTATTCCCGCTCGCCGTGCTGTGCAGCCTGGGATTGGGCGGGGTCGTGCTCAGTATCGTCGCTATCGCTCACGCGAAGTCGTCCGCGCGGTATCTCGACCGGCGCTCCCAGACCGCCCAGGCTCGGCTGAACGCGGAACTCGAAACAGCCAAAGAGAAGGTCAGTGAGTTGGAGGGGGAAGTCTGCCAGATGCGTGAGCAGACACCCCAAACGCCGCCTCCTCCCCGACCCGGATTCAACCTCAGCACCCGTTCGCAAGCACTGCGGATGCACCGACGCGGCGATAGCCCCGGCCAGATCTCCTCCACTCTGCAGGTGCCTCTTCAGGAAGTGGAACTCTTATTGAAGGTGCATCGGATCGTGCTGCAGAATCTCGTAGCGACCGCCCGGCCCTGACCTCGCGAGCCGGAGACCGGGGCGACTCGTGATAGCATGCGAGCCATGCCCGATGTCGACGTACCGGTTTTGATCGTGGGAGGGAGTCTGGTCGGCCTTTCCACGGCGTTATTCCTGGGTAACCAGGGCGTGCGCTCGCTGGCAGTCGAACACCACCCAGGTACCGCGATTTACCCGCGCGCCGCCCAGATTTACCAGCGCACGATGGAGATCTTCCGCACGGTGGGGATCGAGCAACTGGCGCTGGAGAAATCCGAGGAGCAATTCGTACAGGACGGCGCGGTGATGGCGGTGGACACACTGGCCGGCAAAGAGCTTGCCTGGTACGTGCCCAACCTCAATGAGGGCATTCGGGATGTGAGTCCTTCGGTCCGGGTATTTCTGACCCAGAAGCTGCTGGAACCCCTGCTGAAAGCCCACGCCGAGGAGTTAGGCGCGGAACTGCGATTCGGCACCGACATGGTGTCGTTCGAGCAGGATGCCGGTGGAGTAACCGCGGTGATTCGCGAGCGGGAGAGCGGCAAGTCTTCGACCGTCCGCGCGCAATACATGGTGGCGGCCGACGGCAGCCATAGCCGCGTCCGCGAGCAGTTGGGAATCCGCCTGCTGGGGCACGGCTTACTCTCCAAGAGCATCACGATCTATTTCCGGGGCAGCGTCGGCCACCTGCTGCGCGGTCGGAATCTGAGCGTGATTTACGTTTACAACCAACACCTGACCGGATTCTTCCGGATCGAGAAGCCGTTCGATTCCGGATTTCTGGCGGTCAATTCGCTGGGGACCCCCGAACAACCAAACATGGATGTCTGGGCCGGGCTGAGCGACGAACGATGCCAGGAACTGATTCGGCTCTCGCTGGGGGTGGAAGACGTCCCGATCACGATTGAAAACGTAATGAAGTGGCAGGCGACGGCCGACTGGGCGGAACGCTTTCAAGAAGGCCGCGTTTTTCTAGCGGGGGACGCGGCGCACGCGATGCCGCCCACGGGCGGCTTCGGGGGCAACACTGGCGTGCAGGATGCGCACAACCTCGCCTGGAAACTGGCACTAGTCCTGAAAGGCAAGGCGGGCGCCGAACTGCTGGCGACTTACGACGCCGAGCGGCGTCCGGTGGGCGAGTTCACCGTTGAGCAAGCGTACTCGCGTTATGTGACGCGCTGGGCGCCACATCTCGGCACGGCGGGCCTGCAACCAATGGCGAACGATCTCGATGTCGACCTGGGCTATCGCTACCGGTCGGCCGGTGTGATTCCCGATGGGCCCGATGATGGGCGGACGGTCGAGCCGGTCCGCGAGACGAAAGGGCGGCCGGGGACGCGCGCGCCGCATCTGTCGCAGGACGGCACGGCGCTCTCGACGCTCGACTGGTTTGGGCGCCGGTTCGTCCTTCTGGCCGGCCCGCAAGACAGCGCCTGGTCTGCCAGCGGGGCCGAAGCAGCGCGCCAGACGGGCATCGAACTGGATGTGCACCAGGTCGCGGATCCGGCTTTTGCTGAAGCCTATGGCATCACACCCTCGGGCGCCGTGGTCGTGCGGCCTGACGGCTTCGTCGCATGGCGCGCGCAGACCGGCGAGGGCGCGTCGGCTGCAACGATCCATCGCCTGCTTGCGGCCCTGACGGCCAATTCGTTTAACTCTGGGACAGTCCACGTAGCCTGAATTCCAGTAGGATCAATTCAAGGGGGAGGATTGGCTCAAACATTTGACGCCATCGTGATTGGCACCGGCCAGGCCGGCCCGTCGCTGGCGGTACGCATGGCGAACTCGGGACTGCGGGTGGCGGTCGTCGAGCGGAAGTTTTTCGGCGGCACCTGCGTGAATACAGGGTGCATTCCGACCAAAACAATGGTGGCCAGCGCCTATGCGGCACGCATAGCGCGCCGGGCGGCCGAATTCGGAGTGACGATACCGGGCCCAGTCGCGGTGGATATGCGGCGGGTAAAGGCTCGCAAGGATGAAATCTTCATGAAGAGCCGGACCGGTGTTGAGAACTGGTTGCGCGGCACGCCAAACGTCACGGTCTATCTAGGCACGGCGTGTTTCGAAGGGCCGCATGAAATCATTGTTGGCGCCGACCGGCTCGCGGCCGACAGAATTTTCATCAATGTTGGAGGACGCGCATCGGTTCCGGCCTTAGCCGGGCTCCAGCAAGTACGTTTTCTCACCAACTCCTCCATGATGGACGTCGATTTTCTGCCGGAGCACCTCGTGATTGTTGGCGGCAGCTACATCGGTCTGGAATTCGCGCAGATGTTCCGGCGGTTCGGCAGCGAAGTCACGGTTATCGAGATGGGACCGCGGTTGATCGGCCGCGAGGATGCGGATATCTCGGAAGCGATCCGGCAGATCCTCGAAGCGGAGGGAATTCGCGTGCGTCTGAACGCGAAGTGCATCGCGCTAGCCGGCGGGAATGGTGTCAGCGCGAAAGTGGATTGTTCCGAGGGCGCTCCCGAGGTGCGTGGTTCCCATTTGCTGCTGGCGGTGGGGAGGCGGCCCAACACGGACGATCTTGGACTCGAGAAAGCCGGCATCGAGCACGACGAGCGCGGCTACATTCAGGTCGATGACCAATTGCGCACCAATGTGCCCGGCGTGTGGGCGCTCGGAGATTGCAACGGCAAGGGCGGGTTCACCCACACGGCGTACAACGATTATGAGATCGTGGCAGCCAACTTACTCGATGGGGAGCAGCGGCGGGTGAGCGACCGCATTCCGGCGTATGCGCTGTACATCGATCCGCCGCTGGGGCGGGCCGGATTGACCGAGGCGGAAGTGCGCCGGAGCAGCCGGCCGGCGCTGATGGCGACACGGCCCATGACAAAGGTGGGCCGGGCGGTCGAGAAGGGCGAAACACTGGGATTCATGAAGATTTTGGTGGACGCGGAGAGTAATGCCATTCTGGGCGCTGCGATTCTGGGAACCTCCGGCGACGAGGTAATCCATTCGATCCTCGACATCATGTATGCGAAGGCGCCCTACACGGTAATGCAGCGTGCCGTGCACATTCATCCTACGGTCTCGGAACTGGTGCCGACCATGCTAGGGGATCTGAAACCCCTGGGCAGGTCGGAGACCAATCGAACTACGGTTTCGTGAATTCGGCGCGCATGGCGGCGCGGTCCAATTCTTTGCCACGCAGATAGACGCGGTCGATCTTCCGCGTGTTGTTGATGTTGTCGAGCGGGTTGGCATCGAGCATTAAGAAATCGGCGCTCTTGCCGGGCGCAATCGTGCCGATCTGATCGAGGTGCATGATCTCAGCCGCGGTCTTGGTTGCGGCGACCAGCACCTGAGCCGGCGTCAGGCCGGCGGCCACCATGTCGGTTATCTCCTGGTGATCGTTCCAGCCGATGTCGGTGCTGGAGTCGGTGCCGAAGCCACTTCGCGGCGCAGGTGGTCGATCAGGTTCTCCTTTGTGTAGGTGTCGGCTCCCATCCGACCGGTGCGGAGGACATCCCCGCCGACGTGAGTATGGGCGTCGACCAGGGACGGCATCACGGTCTTGCCCGTGAGGTCGACCCGCATGGCGCCGGCGGGCGCGGTGATCTGACCTTTTTTTCCGACGCGGCTGAACTTATTGTTCTCGATCAAGAACGCTGAATTCTCTACTGGCGCGTCGCCGTCACCAGTAATCAGCCGTGCGCCTTCGACCAGGATCGCGGGCTGCGCGGCCGCGAGCAGGGGGCAGAGTATGAGAATCAATCGCATACGCATCATTGGAGATTGTAACCGAGCCAGCGGTTGCCGCGGATGGATTGCGCCTGATAAGATTCCACACATGAAAATACTGATCATTCTTGCTGCACTGCCCTTGATGGCAGCCGACCCCTCGGGCTTCGCCGCCTATACGAAGGCGGAGATTCAGTCGAAGGCGAAAGCCGCAAAAATCGATGAACACAAGGTGGGTCTGGACCGGGTCGCGAACTGGGGCAATCACGGGCTGTTGCTGGTGCACCGAGAAGGGGACGGCGAAGTAGAAGTCCACGAAGCGCAGGTGGACGTAGTGACCGTCATTTCGGGCGAGGGCACGCTATTGGTGGGCGGGACGTTGGCTGACGGTCACCAAACCGCTCCGGGGGAGATCCGCGGAGAAAAGGTAACGGGCGCGACCAGCCACAAGATGGCGCCGGGCGACGTGTTCCACATCCCGGCGAAAGTGCCGCACCAGATGCTGGTTCCCAAGGATCTGGTGATTCAGGTGGTGAAGGTCGACAGCAAGTAGCTCGCTACTTGCCGCAGGCTTCGATCTCTTCGAACAGGCGCGCTGCACCGTTTCCGGTCAGCGTGCCGATCACGTGGCTCTGGCCTTTCTCGACGGTCAACTTAATCTGGTAGGCCTTGGCGCGAAATGTCGAGACCTGCTCCTGCATGGTCTGCCGCCAATCGGAATCCAGTTCGCCAACGTGCATGTAAAGGCACATTTTCGCGAGCGCATTGACGCGCTGCGTCGTAGCGTCGGGCAGGTAGCCGGGGAAGCCGATCACGGAAACAAAGTATTGGGGGTATGAAGCGGCGATGTGGAAGGCGCTGATGCCGCCGTTGGACATGCCGGCTATGTGG
>Ga0126371_10002144_pt1 | contig 16920 bp, 20 predicted proteins | sample PanSoiMetaPlot_4_FD_110145 | JGI IMG/M metagenome (GOLD analysis project Ga0126371, IMG submission 110145) | Tropical forest soil microbial communities from Panama - MetaG Plot_4 | ecosystem: Environmental > Terrestrial > Soil > Tropical forest > Bulk soil | place: Panama | collected 2016-02-17 | reverse complement strand
TGACCGTCTGGCGCACCGTTTCCTAATCCGACTACAGAAGGCATGTTCGCCGTGGGAAAGTGGCCTCGCTCAGGTCTGTTTGGTGGTGTATCGGCAGCGCTATTTGCAAATGCGCCTGCGACCAGCGTGGCTGGGGCCAACCGGCCGCACGCCAACAAGGGTAGTGTTTCGCGTTCATTCATTCATCTCCCCTTCGACGTGCAATGCGGTCAAACTGATAAGAGGGCGCAAAGTTTGGATGAAAGTCCGAGCGCCACGACAGGCCTGGCACGCATTCTGGCCACTTCCTTGGACGCCGCTCTCCGTTTGCGTGAGCCAATCGGGCATCATTGCGCGCAGATTCCACGGCCTGTCCTAGCGCGGGTGAAACAACAGGCCCCTGTAACCGTCTGCCCAGCTGCTAAGCGCCCTCGACCATTCGCACGTCCCGCTCCACGCTACCTTCGAGTAGCTTCTTCGCCGCCTGATAATCCGGGCTCTCGTACGTGACGATGGCCTTTTCGAGGCTGTCGAACTCAATCACAACGCACCGTTGGTTCAGCCCCTCCTCGTAAGCTTTTGCCGGCGTGCCGCGAACCAGGAACCGGCCCCCACCGGCCGCTATCGCCGATCCAGCCGCCTTTCCATAAGCGGTGAGAGCCGCCGGATTCGAAACCGAGCGGTAGAACGTGATCCAGTATCCTTTGCGCATGGGTGCTCCTTCCCACGATCGGCCTCGCCCAGTCTATCTCGGTATCCCGGATCGACGAACGAGCGTCAAAGTGCCAAAATGTTCCTACCAAAAACGTCAAGGCTTTGCCGACCCGCCCGCTGTTGGCCGCCTGAGCAGCGTCATGGAAACGTACGCTCCCATCCAAGAGCCCGATGCTGCAAAACCGACATAGACCCAGTTCTTCGTATAACTGATGACGGCGAAAGCCGACAGAAGATACCAGACGCTGCTCCATGTCGCTGCGGGAACTCGTCGCTGCGATGCCACTGCCGCATTGAAAAGGACATAGACTGCATCGGTTGCAGCTGTAGATAAGAACACTCCGAGTGCCAGCCAGGGTTGAACTCGCAACATCCTCGTCACCTCTATTCTTCCCCACCTGTTGGGGCCCTCTTCAGTATCAGACAAAATCGAGGTCAACTCGATTAACATGGGGAACCATCCAAGTCGAATCGAACCCGAAGATGTAGGGTAAAGCCGGGAGTTAGATTGTTTGTTCAATATGCTCCTGCGGTAACTGCGTCGTGAGCGCTCAGTGATGATGTATTAAACAGCCGGTCGCGCGGTGACACTCTCGTCCTCGAGCTCACATCGGAGAACCCGTGATGGCCTACCGAGCCTCGGAGCCGGTTGAGGCGTGTGAAGAATTTGGCTCAAGGTATCGAGCAATTTTGGGACCGAGGCCTGCATCCACATTGCGGGAAGCCAGAACTTAAGCGTTCCTCATGTATTTGTCATTCCCAGATTGTGTTGCCTGGTTGTGGCGGCGCCTCAGGATTTCAGATACCTCATGAACAATTAACGCAATTGAGGATGAAGGTCAGAAGCGATTCGAGCGCAGCGTTGAATGCAATGCGGGACTAATAAAATGCTTACCCGCAAGAACAGCCTCGATAGCGGACAGGACTTCCTGGTTTATTTCAGACTTGTGCAGGTATCCCTTGGCTCCGTTGCTTAACGCCGAGTGTACGACATCGGGATGATTAATCTGCGAAACAAAGATGATTCTCGATTGGGGTGCAACCCCGCGGATTCGATGGGCGGCCTCTATTCCGTTCAGTTTGGGCATGGCAATATCGAGTAAGACCAAGTCCGGCTGTAGCTCCGCAGCCTTCTCCACGGCATCGAGGCCGTCTTCGGCTTCCATGATGGTCCGGAATCCGTTCCCCTCCAGCTTTGATCGCAGAAACTCTCGAAACGCTGTAAAGTCCTCAGCGATAAGAACCTTAATGTCCTGGTGCTTAGAGGGAATACGCATCGGAGATGCAAGCCGATCCGATTATCCGCTCGGCACACCCAGTGAATCAAATTCTGATACTATTTAGTATCGCATGAACAGTGTACGCACTTCCTTGATCATCCGCTGCTTGCACCAAGATGCTGCCCGGATTCGCAGTCAAGCCCGTTCCGAGCACCGTTCTTTGAGCGGTTATTTGCTTTACGTGCTGGAGCGCAGTATGTGGATTGAGGATAAGATCGCTAGAGGCCTTTCAGCGTCTCTTCTGCTAACTCAAGCGCGTTTGATGAAGATTGAGCGACTCGGACAGGTCCGCACGGCGGTCCATTTGTATTGCACGGTTGAAGAGGCGGCAAGAATCCGCGAATCCGCGGGTAGACGACAGATGAGCATAAGCGATTTTGTGGTCTTTTCGCTGCGACGCTCCTGGGGCGCCATCAAGCGCCTGCAACTAGGTTGAATGGCTGGGCTCACAAATGCTCCAGGGAATTGGCCCAAAGGCGGATTACCTTCCGAAGCTCTCAATCGCTGCTCCTTCGTTGTTATAGCTGTCGAAAACGGTCATCAATTTCGTGATCTGCAAGACTTCATTGGAATTTGCTCCTAGGCCGGCTAGCTTCAGCGTGGCGCCCTGCGAGCGGGAGGCATGAAACGTCGCCACCAGCGTGCCGAGACCAGCGCTGTCGATATAGCTGACGTTTGCAGCGTCCAGTACAATTTTTTTCTTGCCAGCGGCGAGCAGGCTTTTCACTTTCTGGCGGAACGAGTCGCTCTCCGCCAAGCACGATTCGACCCTCGAGAATCAGTACTCCCACTCCATGCGCATCCCGTTCGGTTATTCGAAGTGCCATCGTCATATCTCCTTGGATTGTGCTAATCCTTTCTCGTGAACGTTATTGGGTAGGTCGGCGGATGCTGGCCGCACTGGCGCTGCCCATCGCGAGCTTCGTCGCACGAGCCAAACGCGCGGTCTCCTCATGGACACACCTCCCGTGCTAGAATCGCGGCCGGGCCGGAGCGTTCCTGCCGGAACGCGGGGCCTGTTTCCCTCAGACCGACCCGGCACTCTTCCTTCTCATCTGTATAAGTGCAAATCCGAGGCAAATTGGATCATCCTTTTTCAAGAATTTGCGCAGAGAACACCGCGAAGGACGGCTACGCCAAGCGGCCGGCCTTGGCTTTTTTCTCAGTGAATTGACGGAAGTGTTCTAAGTAGTTAATCTTTGCCCTAACAAATCGGGTCCTTGACGGAGTCTTGTGCCGCACGACCTCTCCCAGTCGGTCGACGCGCTACTGGCCACGTGGCAGGCCGGTGATGAGGAATCTCTGCGCCTCGTCAAACAGCAACCGATGCATTTTGAAAATCGCGCGCATTTCCTGGCCGTGTGCGCGCAGTGGATGCGGCAGATTTTGCTGCAGTATGCGCGCCGCCGCAACGCCGCCAAACGAAACCCGGGCTACAAGTTAACTTTGGACGATGCGCTTACCCCGGCTAGAGCGCGAACCCTCGGCCTGGCGGTACTCGATGACGCTCTCAAGGAACTCGCCAAGCTTGATCCCGAGCAAAGCCAGATCGTGGAGCTGAGATATTTTGGCGGCCTTTCCATCGAGGAGACGGCTCACGTCGTGGGCGTTTCGCCGGCGACTGTGAAGCGGCACTGGATGACAGCGCGAGTGTGGTTGCACCACCAAATCATCAGGGATGAACGCGATGACCCCTAAAGAGTGGCAGAAAGTCAGGGACCTGCTGGCCGAGGCGCTCGTGCTCAAGCCGGAACACCGCGCGGTGTTTTTGGACCGGGCCTGCGCACCAGATCATGCACTGCGTCGGGAAGTGGAAATGCTACTTTCCTCGGACGAGCAGGCCAGGTCGCAATTTCTGAAATCGGGTGCGGGGGGAGAGGCGCTGACAGCCGCGCCCGACCTGGGTGCCTTGACACTTGTGCCGTCGGATCACGCGATTGCTTACGGAAGCACTCTCGAAGTTATTGCTCCGGATTATTCGCATCGCTCGGTCCAAATCACTGAGCTGCCATTCCTCATCGGCCGCGCCAGCGAGAACCATCTTCAGCTTTCCGACCGGCGCATCTCGCGCCAGTGCGCAGCCATTATCCGGGCAGCGGACGGCTACTATCTTGAAGATCGCGGCCACCGCAAGGGAATCTTCGTCAACGGCAAGAAAATCGAACAAGTTGCTCTCAGCGACGGCGACACGATCACATTCGGATTCGACGATTGCTATGCGCTCATCTATCGATCATCTGCCGACGACATCCCACTTCAGAATCTCCTGGAGAAGATCGGGAATCTCGCTGGCGACGAATCTTCATCGGCTGGGCTTCAAAAACTGAATGTGCTCCTACAGGCTACCTCGCTGCTGCACTCTCGGTTGCCGCTTGATTCCGTCCTCGGCAGCATGCTCGATCATACAGTTGCGGTCACGAATGCCGATCGCGGGTTGCTGCTCGGTGCGGATTCTTCAGGCTCGCTTCGCGTCCGCCTGGCCCGGGGCAGCGGAGGCGCTCGGTTGCCGCTGGAGAGCGTTGCTCCCAGCCAGACCGCCTTGCGGCAAGCACTTGAACAGAGGACGAGCATCGTCACCGAAGATCTGAGTCGCGCCGAGGCTGCTCTTCAGATGGCGCAAAGCATCATCGCTCAATCCTTGCGAGCTGTTATCGCCATACCTCTATACGCCAACGCATATGCCGTCTCTTCGGCATCGGCCAGTGCAGCAGAAGGCGAGCAGTTACTCGGTGTTATCTATCTCGATTCCCGCCGGCCAGCGGCTTTTTCAAAACTCGACCGCGAAATCCTAGACGCTCTGGCCGTGCAGGCCGCCAGCATTATCGAAAACGCGCGGCTCGTTGAGCGGGAGCGCGAGCGCCAGGTCTTGGAGCAGCAACTGAACGTCGCGCGCCAAATTCAGGAAGCGCTCATACCCCGCGGATTCCGCGATTTTCCGCACTTCATCGTCACCGGGGTTCACGCGCCTTGCCACGCTGTGGGTGGCGACTACCTCGACGTCTTTCCCCTGGACGCGGATCGTGCGGCGATTCTCGTTGCCGACGTTTCCGGGAAGGGCCTCGGCTCAGCGCTGCTTGCCACCATGCTCCAGGGAGCACTGACGGGAATGACCATTGGCGCCGATCCTGTCCGGGTCGTGCAACAAATCAATCGTTTCCTCTGCGAACACGAGCAAGTGGAGCGTTACGCCACAATGTTCTTCGGCATCCTCCACGCCAATGGCCAGCTCTTTTATATCTGCGCAGGACACCCTTCGCCACTGATTCTGCATTGTGGCCAAATCGCCGAGGTTGTGACTCATCGGTGTCGTCCGATCGGTCTGATGCTCGATGCGGAATTTACCGCTGCGACCACGAAACTCGAACCTGGCGACACTCTTGTTCTATTTACCGACGGCGTCACCGAGGCCATGAATCCCGAAGAAGAAGCGTTTGGTGTAGCTCGCCTCCAAGACGCGCTTGCCGGGAAGGACAATCGACCACTGGAGGAGCTCCAGAACGCGGTTCTTCAATCTGTGGAGAACTTTACCCGCGGCGCCCGCCAGTCGGACGACATCACGCTGTTACTTGTGCGTTATCGCGCGACCGTGCCAGCGCCGGTTGTCTCGAAATAAACGAAGAGGGCGTTTCTGGCCGATGGAAACCGTAATGGGTGTTTTCGCTACGCGTGAACGGGGATCGCCAGGCGCAGCTAACCAACTCGAACGTTTCTGCTACGCTGAAATCCCTGTTCCTGGGTGCGCGAAAGGTGAGTACATTATCGGCGCTCAGTCCGATATAGAAAAACTGGGTTGGACGGCATCAGTTCGAATCGTCCTCTGAAACTGGGGTCCACGAAGGGTCCGGATTGAAACGATCCATCTTGGTGAATTCATTCAAGGTCGCTGGCCCGAAGTCCCTTTGGTAGACCACCCCGTCCTGGCTGACCATGAAGGTTTTTATCCCTGTTTCACCGTACTCAGCGGGGGCGGCTACCAAAGCAAAACCTCCAATCATCACGCCCTTTATGACGTAGTCCATCTCTCCGAGAGGCGCTGCGGGGCCCTGGCCCTTCAGGATTTTGAAGAAATATCCGTGATAGGGCTGTGCATCGGGGGAGTAACCTTGCTCGATTGCTTGAGCGATTTTTTCTCCGATGGGACCGCCCCAAGTTCCATCCGCGTTTTGCCACGCCAGCCCATCCTGCTTGCCGGGAGTGCTGATGATGCGCTGAGCGTACTGATTCACGTTGTAGCCTTCGCGGGGCTTGAGCGCATATTCATATTGCGCCTCGACGTAGCCGTCGCAGATATCGATGGCATCCAACTCGTTGCTACCGATACGGCGATAGAAGAGCTCTTGCCTGCCTGCTTGGGCATCGAAGGACCACTTATCACCGACCTTTACAATGGGCACAGGGAGTGGCCAGTCTTCGTTACCTACGAGAAGGAACGCTCGGTTCGCTTTTTTCGGATCCAGCGAAACACTCTTCTTTTCACGTGCCTCCGCAGCGAAATCGAAAGCCCGCTGCCGGTCTTGCGGATATTCCCCTGAAAGAACGATGTCGTCACCTTCAGGGCCGAAAATTTCTTCGAGAGCATTGATATCAAAGTTCTCGGCTGCGTTGACCAGCGCATCGGCAGCCTGCTCGGGCGTGTCGAACGTTTTGGCACCTGTGCCAGTGGCTGTCGGAGTCCCTTTCGGGGCGGTTTGTTGGGCAAAGAGCAGGGCGCCCGTCAGCACGAGCGAGCATGCAATTGTGAGCGTGAAGCAAAGCATGACTCGTCTTCGAAATACGGATTTCATCGGGGTGCTCCCCAAGTCTCTTTAGTGCGGCTCATCTACGCCTTCCTCCGCCGCCACGACTGAAACCTCCACCGCCGGCCCCTCCGCCACCCCCTCCGCCACCCCGAGATCCCATACTCGAGGCGCCGCGGCTACTGCTGGCGAGGGCGCTCGATCCGTTGTATCCCCTCGAACCCCTAGAACCGCCTCCGAACGCATCCCTATTTCCGCCTCCGCCGCGCGAGAGATCTCGGCCCCCGATGCCATTCGGCCCTCCTGCAGCGCGATTACTCACGCCTGCTCCTCCACCAGTTCGGTTGCCGAGGCCACCACCGCCAGCTCGATTGCTGGCCAGATTGCCACCCTGTCGACCGAGCTGTTGGCGGGCGCTAGCCTGCCGGTTTGCAAGAGAATCGCCGCGAGTCGTGCCCCCAAACCTGTCTGCAGTCGCACGATCCCGATAAGGGGCACCGCCGCGATGTGTAGGATTGTGCTGCCACCGGTTGCCACCGCCGGCGATTGGGTTAGAGGGACGGTTGCCACCGCCGAGGTTGCCGCGATTGCCGCCGCCCGCGATTGGGTTGGAGGGGCGGTTGCCACCGCCGATGCTGGTGTTGCGGTTGAAATTGTTATTGCGGTTGATGGTGATGTCATTGTTACCACCCCAGCCGCAGCCCCATCCCCAGCCGCCACTCCAGAATGCGCCCATGGCCACCCCAACGCCGAAGGAGATCGCTATCCCTGCGGGGTAATACCACGCCGGCGGGTAGTAAATCGGCGGGTAGGGATACACCGGCGGACCGTACACGACGACAGGATCATAGGAAGGCACATACACGACCTGAGGATTGGCCTGTTCGACAACGATCACGGTCTTGTTCTCGACCACTTTGGTTTCCACTTTTTGTTGTTCGTTGGACTTCAGATTGCCCTTGTCCTGAGCCTTCTTGCGCATGCGCTGCACGGCATCCATGACATCGCTTTGCTGGGCCAGGAAGGCGTTACCTAAATCCGTGGTCCACTGGATATCGTCTGTCAAACGCTTTACCAAATCGGGCAAGGCCGCCATGGCTTGAACGCTCGGGTCCCACGGCTGTTTCGCTACCGCATCAGCGAGAGCCTTGTCTTTCAAACCCGGATTTTTCTCCAGCCACTGCTTGAGTTGGAGCAATTCGAGGGGATACGTAGATGCCGCCAGAGTCTGAGCCAACACCGGATCTGGATAGAGGGCAATCGGTGCGACCAGTGAGTCTAGCTGGTCCGCTGGGATTTTCTGAGCTTGGTCTTCTGGTCTGGACGATGCGGAACCCCCGGAATATCCCAAGACGTTGCTGGGCAGAAGAACGATAGTACAGGCCACGGCCACGACGGATCGGAAGATTTGACCCGTAAGCGTTTGCCTCGGATTCATCTTCATCGCTTTCCCTGTTTTATAAATCACAGCGTAGCACGAGCGGTTTCGCAGCTGACGCTCCAAACTAGTGCAGATCTTCACGCTAAGTTGTACGTGTGACGGTTCACCACTGGCAAAAATGACAGTCAAATGAAGCGCTCAACCTTCGCGGCCTAAACTAGACCCCTGATGCAACCAGTGGTCGACTGCACACCGGCTAGGTCGTGCAAGGAGTGACAGCTCGGCGAGAGTCAGTTAATCCAACCCGCTCAATGCCGTCCTGAGCGATTGCAACTCGCCAGGCGGAATTACGAGTTCGGCTAAGCCATAGTCCAGGCAGGCCAAAATGCTCTGACAAACATATATCGGAAAAGCCCCCAGCCGTTTCAAATCAGCAAGGCTGGCCGTGACTTCCCCATCGAGCTTCTTAAGCCGTTCCGATCCGCATGCCTTACACGTGAGGCTCACCGAGCCCTCTCATGGAATGACGATTGGTCTGGGAATTTTGAGCACGTCGCTTCCCCCGCGTTCGACGGACTGGCAAAACTGTCAGCAGCCGAGCTGCCACTTCTGAGTAAGCTACTAGGCTTGTTGACGGGTACCTCCAGGCGCGCACTTGCTGGGAGTGCGAATTGAACAAAGTGAAACTCCTTCTCGCGGATGACCACCCGCGCTTCCCGCAGCCGGTGGAGCACCTTCTCCCCTCAGAGTTTGAAGTCGTGGGAAAGGTTGCCAATGGTCGATCCGTATTCGAACAGACAATGAAATTGACGCCCGATGTTGTCATCACAAACATCTCCATGCCTGATCTGAACGGTATTGAGGCTGCTGATCAACTGAAAGCATCGGCATGTAAATCGCGGATTGTATTCCTGACCGTTCATAGCGATTTTGACTCTGTGCGCAGATGTCTGGCTGCAGGTGCCCATGGCTTTGTTGTGAAATCCCGAATCGGCGGGGAGCTCCTCCCGGCTATTCGCGAGGCCTTAGCTGGACATGTCTTTGTTTCTCGTGGCCATCAGCGCTCGTGAGAGTTGGGCCATTCCCAATGAGGATCGAACGCATGACACGGCGTAGCCCCGCGAACACGCTTCGATCTGTTTTCGTCACATGTGTGTAGTCTTCGTGTTGTGTCCACTTCCATTTCTACTCTGGCATTTAGCGCGGCAGCATGAAGAAAGCCAATCTGTATTCCAAAGTTCTATTGGTCACGATGGCCGAGTTGGGAGAAATCTGAGAAGTCGGTAACGGTTATGACGGCACGAGACTACGCGTGCTTCTGTAGAGTGAGTTTTCGTCGCTGTCCAATTGAATTCTCAGGTGCCGCAGAGCCCAAACTTTAACGCCCAGCTGAGTTTCAAGGGAGAATGCCAGCCATGCACACTTTATTCACGCTGTCCGGTGTGGTCGCGCTCGTCACGCTGACTTCCCTTGAGATCGTGCTCGGCGTCGACAATATCATTTTCATTTCGATTCTCACGAGCAAGCTTCCCTTGGCTCAGCAAGGCCCGGCTCGGCGAATGGGACTCTTGGCCGCGATGGGTATGCGTATCCTGCTTTTGGTTTCCATTTTCTGGATCATCAAACTGACGGCGCCGTTTTTCTACGTTTGGGGACGCCCTATCTCCGGGCGCGACCTCATCTTGATTGGTGGTGGCCTGTTCCTGCTCGCCAAAGCGACAGTCGAAATTCACGAGCGTTTGGAGGGAGAAGAAGGTCGCAGCTCGGCGAGGGTGCGGCCTTCCTTTGCCGCGGTCATCACTCAGATCCTTCTGCTGGATATCGTATTTTCGCTGGATTCAGTTATCACCGCCGTGGGCATGGCCAATGAAATCATCATCATGGTCACCGCCGTAATCGTGGCCGTGGGCGTGATGTTGTTTTCAGCGGGACCGATCAGCTCGTTCGTTAATCGCCACCCAACAGTGAAGGTGCTCGCGCTGTCGTTCTTACTGTTGATAGGAGTCTCCCTGGTCGGCGAGGGCCTCGCCATGCACATACCCAAGGGCTACATCTATTTTGCGATGGGCTTCTCAGTGCTTGTGGAATTGATCAACCTGCGCGTTAGGAGAATCACTGCACCTGTACACCTGCATGAGCCCTACGTCTGAGCGCTTTTCAGTCTGTTCGCCGAGCCATCAGCTGGTTCCGACGTGACCGCGTTTCCCAAACCACGCGAGATCAGAGTCATAGTTAGAGGAGTTCGAACTGGCCCGACAGCCCACCGCCGAACATGTTGATCGCTGGCCAAGCGAAGGCTGCCGATCGTAACTTCGTCACACGCAATCAGGCGGTTTCTGTTGCCCGACTAGCAGGGTTTTCGCCAGGCGGCCTGCCACACGGTCAGTGCTGGCCTTGTTGTGAGGACAACGGGGGCCCACTCACTTGCTTACCCAAGAGGTGAAAGCTCACGTCAACATGGTCGGCAATCTTCATGAAGGGAATGCCCTTGTTCATCCCGTAGTCCTTGCGGTTGAAGACCATGGTTCCTTTAATCTGGCCTGAACCAGTTCCTTTGTCGGAAATGGCCAGAGTCAGCTTCTCGGGGTTTGACACTCCCCGGATGGTGAAGTTGCCGTCCACTTCGTATGTTTGATGGCCGGTCGGGACAATACGGGTCGATACAAATGTGATCTTCGGGAAATTCTGAACGTCGAAGAAGTCTTTGCTTTTCAATTTGCGGTTCTTCATCCCGCTTCCGGTGTCCACACTATCCGCCTGAATTTTGATGATAAGACTGGCAGTGGTTTCATCAGGTGAGGTAAAGGTCAAGGAGGCATCCCACTTGTCAAATTTACCGGCGATGGAGACGGAGGCATCCACATGGAACCTTATCCAGCTTTGCACAGGAGTGACCAGGAAAACCGGAGCTTGCGCGGGACTCAGCGAAGCGAACAAGGCGAGCGGTGAAAGGCACAGGATCGCAAGCCACCAGCCAGTCTTGCGCCACCGGCGCTCATTGCTTTGGGTCATGAGGTCGTTTGTGGGGCAAAATGCCACAGGTCCGAGAGAGGACCGGCCCGACAGCTAAGCCCTTTTCATTCAATGGAGTTGCGTGCAAAGAGATCTCTCACGAGCGTGGATGTATTTACAGCATAGCACAAAGGTTTTCGATCTATGAGGAGTCGCCCTGGCGATCTGAGAGATGCAGGTAGACCGTGATTTCTTCAGATCCTAGCTGCTTTGTCGGACGGGCTGACCGAGAGGAGAAGCCGGGAGGCAATTCGCGCTAAGGGGTCTTACCGACGCATTAAGAGAGAGTAAGGGCTAATCTCCCTCTAGCGAACGGGGTGAGCGTCAACACGGATGGTCAAGCCTCCAAATCGGAACGAATCGTGCGATGCAGATAGATGCGGGCCTTCTCCCATTGCCGCTGCGCAGTACGCTCGGAGATGGCCCTTAGCGCGGCGATTTCCGCAAATGTGAAGCCACAGAAGAACTTCAAATCGACGATTTCAGCCAGAAGGGGCTCGGCCTTGGCGAGTTCATCGAGGGCTTCGCTGACCTGAACAAGCTGGCGATCGTCAACCGCGCTCTCCGCCCCCGCTAGGGTCGTAATCTCAAATTGGCCACCCCGTTTCTGGGCCTGGCGGTTGCGCGCGTAGTCGATGATGAGTCCGCGCATGACCCGCGCGGCGTAGCCCATGAATCTGGCCCGGTCGGGGAACGATGCACCATCGCGCTCTGCGATGTCCAGATAGGCTTGATGCAGGAGTGTCGTTGCACTGAGCGTGACGTGAGCCGCGTGGCGGGCCAATTCACGCTGTGCTAGACGATGAAGCTCACCATATAAGACGCAGAAGAGCGATTCGGCGGCGGCCCGGTCTCCTCGTTCGGCCGCGGAAAGCAAGCACGATACCGAGGAGGCCAAATCCCCTCCTGTTTCCTTCAGAGTAAAGAGTTTGCGCCGGAAGCATCTCGCATTTCGAAAAGCGAGTCAAGAACCCGTGGGTTTGTAGGCCAGTTCTGAATTCCGCGGGGACGGTATGGGCCAAGGCAGCCACTTGGCCAAGCGATAGTAGATTGGCTCGGGTTGGCCGGTCAACAGAACACGATTACCAACCACGGTGGATAAACCACGGGTTGTGGCTAGCATGTGGTACGTGTAGCATCACCAACGCCGTGCCCTTTTCTGACCTTTTGCTTTCGAGACGTTTGGAGCGTGCAGAAGGGCATGCATGCGCTCAGCACGCAGAGGCTAGGCGCCGCGTAAACCCCGACAGTCGCGCCGAGTGGATTGAATGCGCCGGGGCATACGCGGTCTTCGACGGCCTCGACTCGCCTGTCACGCAGAGTTTCGGGCTGGGCGTATTCGAGCAGCTCAACCCAACTGCACTAGATGAGCTCGAGCACTTCTTTCTCGACCGTGGGGCGCCGGTACTTCACGAGGTGAGCCCGCTCGCGGGGGTTGCTGCGTTAGACATGCTCTGTGCACGGAACTACAGACCGGTCGAGATAAGCAACGTCCTCTATCGTCCGGTCGAGCAAGCCCCGGCTGAAGGCCGGGCCAATATAAGGGTGCGGATCATCGATCCGCAAGAAGCTCCGCTCTGGACTCAGATAAATGCAAGAGGCTGGGCTTACGAACACCCGGAACTTCTGGATTTTCTGCTTCAACTCGGTGGCATCATAACGGCGCGCATGGACACTCTGCTTTTCCTCGCTGAGCTTGATGGGAAGCCGGGCGCCGCGGCCACGCTCTGTTTGCATGAAGGAGTTGCGCTGTTCGGCGGCTCTGCCACAATTCCAGAGTTGCGACGCTGCGGGTTGCAGACGGCGCTCCTGGACGAGCGTCTACGCAACGCCTTCGACAACGGGTGCGATCTAGCGATGATCGTGACTGAGCCGGGCGGCAAATCCCAGAGAAACGCTGAGCGCAGTAGGTTTCAGATCGCCTACACCCGGACGAAGTGGCGGTTAATGACTGAGTCGACCATGCCCGACTTAACGGGCGCTGACATGTAAATCTGGAAGTTTTCCGAGCGAGACCAAGGAACGGTCAATCGGATGATTGGTTTGGACTCTCCGCTTGGGCCGATGCGTATTGTGACAGGAATTGACTGAGCCGAGCCCTGTCGCTCGGCTGCATTTGCACGAATTGGACTCCCATGCCCTTGCCGGGCTGAGAATCGCGCACAACGGCGCGGGCGCGGACCTCGCCAGCCTTCAGGTCGAAGAGCAGCTCGATTACGGTTCCCAACGGCAGCGGGCTTAGGGTGTACAGAAACAGCCCACCCATACCGATGACCTCAGCACGAGAAACCCCGCGATGGCTGGCTGACTTCCAGCCAACCGACATCCCCCTCGGTGCCTTGTGCCGGGGATATTTCCTTTGGCCGCTCAGGGTTGATTGCACGGTCGTAGTCTAGTTTGAGCCTACCACGAATGGTTCCGATGATACGCAGGCGTCAGGCCGGCCGGTGACGTTCCTATCAGTCCCAGAGCGTTATTTACGGCGCGCGGCCTTCGGTAACACCGCGCGGCACACAGGGGATACCCCGGCCCAATACGCCAGACCGAAAAGTGGTCTGGGAAACCAACGGGTTTGGCTGCCGGCCCACGTCTCGGCGCCGCAGGAAGCTGTGAAGTCATCAGCCGGCCAACGGATCAAGGGACTCGATTCGATTGTCCAGGTGTTCTGAGCGCGGGCAGTCTATTGGTCAAGGCAAAACCAAACGCGCTAGAATGTCGCGTCTTTTCGGGCACTCTTGCTGAGGAGCTACGGGCATGCGTAAGGCCGAAACAACGAAGCGAAGCGGCGGCGCGCGGGCTGCCCTGCTGGGAAGCATGGTCACCATGGCGATCGTTTCCTGGGCGACCGTGGGATCGACGCAAAACGTCTCACCGCGCGATCCCGTCGAGCCACTACAGGGCGCTCCGCAGATCAAAGTGCTCGCACGGCCGACCGGCGCGATTGAACGAGCCTCGATCGATGAGAAATCGATGCAGGAATTGATCCGTCAGTTGGTTGGCTGCGAAACGCGCCTCACGCTTTCCTCGTGGACGGACCCCCGTCGCGGGATTGGCTGCGCCAGGGATCGCGTCGCGTCGCGTTTGAATGAGATCGCTAAGGCCAGTGGCGGGAAGCTACATGTGATCGTGGACAAATTTGAAGCAAGCGCCGAACGAACCGCCGGAAAAGCGGTGCCGCTCGAGAATGTGTATGCGGTTCTTCCCGGCTCGGAGCCGAAGTTTGCCAGAATGTTGTTCATCGTTTCCGGGCATATGGATTCGCGTCCGACCGACGTTATGGACCCAACTGCCGATGCACCCGGAGCCGATGACGACGGGTCCGGGACAGCGGTGAGTGTGGAGTGTGCGCGCTTGTTGAGCACGCTGGTGGCGAGCGCGCAAGCCTCGTTGCGGGCCACCGTGTTGTTCGCCGTGGTTTCCGGAGAGGAGCAGGGCGAGTTGGGGAGCGCCCGTATGCTGGAATGGACAAAGCAGCACGGGTATATCGTTGAGGGGATGTTGGATGACGATATAGTCGGTGCGGATACGGCGCCGGGCCGACCTCATCGCGTGCGGCTCTTTTCCGCCAGCGGTGATATCGAGGACTGCGACTCACCCTCACGGGAACTAGCGCGGGCCATCGAAGAAATCGACGGGCGGGACGCGATTCGGCTGATTTTTCGTGTTGATCGCTACGGCAGAGGAGGCGATCACTTCCCCTTCTTAAAGGCGGGATTGCCGGCGGTACGCTTCACCGAGCCGAGGGAAGATTACAATCATCAGCACCAGACACCACGGACCGAGAATGGCGTCGAATATGGCGATTTCGAAAAGTATCTGGATTTCACCTTCATGGGCAATGTGGCACAGGATAACGCTGAGGTGTTACGGGAACTGGCGATGGCGCCGATGCCGCCGTCAAACGCCCGATTGAAGGGAGCAGTAACGCCGGACGCTAAGGTTTCCTGGAACGGGGAAGAAGATCCGGAGCGTGCGGGCTTTGAGATTCTGTGGCGGGAAACGACCGATCCGCGATGGCAAGTCTATGCCTTCACGACATCCGCGGGGGAAACGATTTTGAAAGGCGTGTCCACGGACAACCATTTCTTTGCCGTACGCGCAGTGGGGAAAAATGGTGCGCGCTCGATCGCGGTTCCCGCCGAAATGAAGTAACTTGCCCTCCAGGACCTCTCAGCGAAGCTGTCTTGGTTAGCGGTGAGCAATGAGAAGTCCGGGCGCTTTGACTTCGCTTCGGTGCCCGCCGCCAACACTGGCCGGTTGTCAACCAAGGGTGATGACGGAACCTCAAAGACGCAGTTTCCCTAGCGCCGGACGCCTCAATCAAAAAAAGCAGATTGGCAGAGTGTCAATTAACCATGGACGATCTTGCCTCCGGCATGAGGGTGTGTTGCCGAACTTCTTGATAACACCGACCATACCGTTTGTCGCACCGGCGAGGCCATCCAGAAGCCGACCGATAAAACAGGATACCGACACCGCCACTGTTGGCCCTGAAAGCTGAATTTTGGTCGGAAGTCGGAGATTCTCGAACTCAAGACGATCAGGTGCGGGACTAGCCATGTGCTTCTCCTTCGAAAGGCTCAATAAGCAGCGGGCGCTACGTACACGTGCGTTCCCACACTGTAGGGCGCCCGCTGCTCCATGGGGCTGGGTTGGGATCCCGTCAGCGCACGCATTTTCTTCCTGAGCGGCAAGAGGTTCAATGCAACGGAGGTCCTTTGTGGATAAAAGGTAGCTAAAGGCGTAAGGGATTGACGCTGCAGTGCTTAGCCCCTGCCACGGTGCGCTGTCTGAAGCCGAAGGCGATCGCCTGTCTGCCACCCAAGGCTGCCGATGGCCGCGGTGATACTTACTCGCTCGGCGTCCCGTTCTACGAGCTTGCCAGTAGCCGGCGGCTGTCTTCGCCCAGTTTGGCAGGGCCGGCTTCGCGCCTCCTCACCCAGCCGCCAGTGCCAGGTCTACCTGGAAGGGAACGCGAACGTGAATAGTGGTTCCGGCCATCGGCTTCGATTCAATGTCAATCGTGCCATCGACCAATCGAACTCGCTCCCGCATGCTGGTAAGGCCTAGGCCGTGACCTCCCATGGCTGACCCAACGTCGAACCCTCTGCCTGGATCGCTCACGATGAGATCGACTTCATTTAACTGTTCTGCCAGTTGCACGTCGATCTATTTCACGCCCCTGTGCTTGACGGCGTTGTGCAGAGCTTCCTGCAGAACTCGAAACAAGCAAAGCCCTACTTCGAATGGGAGGACGCTGGACACGTTATTTCTGAAGTCGATCTCTACTTTCTGCCGCTCGGCAAACTCCTTGCACCAGCTCTTCATGGCTCTACCTACGCCCAGATACTCCAGTTTTGAGGAATGCAACTCGTGAGATAAGGCTTGCACATCGCTGGAGAGCGCAAGCGTCTCTGTTTGGAGTTCTCGCAGGCGCCCGGGAACCTCGGGGAGATTGTTTTGTAATTGTTCAAGCTGAATCGCCAACATCGCCAGTCGCTGCGTAACATCGTCGTGCAGCTCTCTCCCAATTCGGGCCCGCTCTTGCTCCTCTGCTTCGATCAGCTTTCGGGTCATCGCTGAGAGAGCCTGTTCTGCTTGCTTGCGCGCCTCTTCCGCCATCTTCTGTTCAGTAACGTTCAATACCTCCCCCACGAAATATTTGGGTTCGCCACTGGGAGTTCGAATCAATGAAGCACTGCTTTGGGTATAAACCGTGCATCCGCTCTTGTGCCGGCAGCGCTTTTCGAACCGCTGAAAACTCGCTCCGGTTGCGATGACTTCTCTTAGTTTTGCCGAGAACAGCGGCCAATCTTCT
>Ga0126371_10002143_pt1 | contig 16921 bp, 16 predicted proteins | sample PanSoiMetaPlot_4_FD_110145 | JGI IMG/M metagenome (GOLD analysis project Ga0126371, IMG submission 110145) | Tropical forest soil microbial communities from Panama - MetaG Plot_4 | ecosystem: Environmental > Terrestrial > Soil > Tropical forest > Bulk soil | place: Panama | collected 2016-02-17 | reverse complement strand
GCGCGGGCTTGACATGGCCAGCTGCAGCAGGCCATCGATATCGGCGTCGCGCTCCGATTCAGCTGTTGCGCGGTCCGACACACGGTCAGAGTAAGCCCATATCGTCGCATTAAGGCACGACGCGCGAAAATTAGTTCTACTCCGAGGTCCTATTAGGGCTTTCTACCTAGATAACTCTTCGTGCGAGATAAGGTGCACAAAGTAATAGTCATCCCTGATTGGGTGAAGCTTTGCAAAAAGCATCTTGGATGCGGTATCAAGCCGTCGGGTGCGCCATCCGTAGGATTACCGGCGGCGGGCGCGGCCGCCCCCGTCGCCGGGTCAAATCGAACTGACCAGGTGTCCGGTTCGGGCCCATCCATGTCGTTCAGTCTGCGGAGGGTAGTGCAGCATGACCGAGCCGGGCGATTGGCGCAATGGCCTGAGGCCACATGTCGCCGATGAGATCGAGCACATCGTCCGCGCGTTTCGCGACCGGCCCGACGGGGCCAAGGAGATCACCGTCGTCCCAGTGGACGGCGGCGTCGACCACATGTTCGCGGAAGGCGAGATCCTGGTACGTGAGGAACACCTCGACCGCGTGCTCGAGGCAGTGGAACACCCGACTCGGCAGGAACTTGAGCAAGCCGGTCGGCTCCAGCCAGTCATCGCCGGCCACGTGCTTGTGACCCTGGGCGAACCGCACCCAACGGTTTCTGCTGCACTCGACCGAGTCGAGCAGCGGCACGGCCGCGGCATTGCCTCGCCGAACCATGTCCTGACGGTGTGCCCTGACGGCGCCGCGCACGCCTGTCCGGCGACGGAACCGGAGGAGGTGTACTACCACGTCGAGCCCCACCCAGGGGTGTGCTGGGACGGTGACGGGCGCGGCGTGCTTGTCTATACCGCCGACACTGGGCTGCTGAGGGATGCGGAGACTCATCCCTGGCTCGCCGGGGTCCAGGTCGCAGATCCTGCGCGCGACTACGATCCGCACACGCCGATGACCGGAAGCCCGCCCGCGATACCGCCCTACACCGGACACGGCACCTTCGTCGCTGGCGTGCTGCGTTGCATGGCGCCAGCCGCCGACATCATCGTGACCAACGCGTTCTCGTTCGCGGGCAGCACGGTTGAGTCAGACCTGGTGCAACGGCTGGAAACGGCCTACCGTCACGGGGTCGACATCTTCCACCTGACTATCGCGTGCCCGTCGAGGCACGATCTGCCGTTGCCGGCCTTCGGCGAGTGGCTGAGGCGGCTAGGCGCGTCCAAGGGCACGGTGTGCGTAGCTGCGGCAGGCAACAGCGGTAAACGCAGGCCAACCTGGCCCGCGGCGTTTCCTGAGGTCATCTCGGTCGGCGCTCTTGGTGCTGACTGGCGGAGCCGGGCCTCGTTCAGCAACTACGGGCCGTGGGTCGATGTGTACGCGCCGGGCCGCGACATCGTCAATGCATTCGCGACTGGCGCCTATACCTGTCATGTCGGCCCTTACACCGGCCAGGTTAGGAATTTTTACGGCATGGCGAAATGGAGCGGTACGTCGTTCTCGACTCCGATCGTGACCGGTCTGATCGCTTCCCGGATGTCACGCACGGGCGAGAACGCCAAGCATGCAGCCGCTGCCCTCCTTGCCGAGGCGCGCGCGGCGGCCATCCCGGGCGTGGGTCCCGTTCTGCTCCCCCGGCGGACTAGCTGACGAGCATGGCAGCCACCAGGCACTGCGCGCACTGCCTGGGTAACTGCAACGGTGAGTGCTTGCTCCCCGGCGATAGCGGACTATGCATCCACAATCCAGTTCCGAAGAGATCACTGCGCGAGTGGGCTGGCCTGGTTAGGACGCGGAGATTCTGGCACCGAGTGCTCTGGGGGCGGTGAACAGCTAGCGGTGTGCCCTGGCATAGACGGCTGCCGTCGCCGAGCGCAGCGGCCTGAAGCCAGCCCGAAGGTACAAGTCGATGTCATTGCTCACCTTGAACCGGTGGCAGCCACTGTCCGCCAGCCGCTCGAGGCCCGTAGCTAGCACGTGGGCCGCGATTCCGAGCCGCTGATGGGCTTCCTCGGTGCGCATCGGCTCCACGAGTCCCACCCCTGTCACTGGATCAGCCCAGAACAAGCCGTATCCGGCGGCCTGTCCGTCGGGAGCCGCCACCATGAGATCCAGCTCGGGCCGGTAGAGCGAGCATCTTCGCAGCCGCTGTTCCACCTGCTGGCCGTTGCGCTTAGCCAGCGGGTGGGGCCGGTCCTTGTCGTCCGCTCGGGACAATAGCCGGTAGCCAGGCGGAAGTACCCGGATCGCCGGACGGCTTTCGGCTGCGAGCCAGCTGGTGACGACCGCATCGTCAGCCGCGTGGAATCCCGCCGCGGCAAGCTCAGCGATACAAGCGGCAGCGTCGGCCCGGACTGGAAACTCCACGGCCTTCTCGCTGTCATCGGCCTTTCTGATGGCCGTGCGCCAGACCGAGCGCTGCCACTCCGGGTCGTCAGGCAGCACGAGGACGTCGCACTGGACGCTGCGGCCGAAGTCAGTCCTGACCACGGCTGCGAGCGGCTCGCCGCGCTGATCGAGCCAGAAGAGCTGGCCGTCCAGGTCGCTCGCCCGCTCCTGGCGCGACCACCATTGGACATCGGCTGCTTCCCACACGCCGCCGGTCGGCTCCGCCAGCCGCATCCGCTGCAGCAGGGTAGTTGCCAGCGTCACGTAGTCGGAGGCCGCTACGGTCACCGGGGCGACGTCAGCATCCACGCTCGCATCATGGCCGCGCCCCGACGGCCCATCAACTGCTTATTCAGGCGGCAGCGCCGCGACCAGACCTCTCGTGCTCGGGTAGTCCGGCACCCGTGGCAGGATGACGGACGTGCGCAAACAGGGAAACAGCCGGTCCCAGCGGCGACTCGCGGCCGCCGTGGGATTGGCGAGCTTGCTGACCCTCGGCGCATGTGGTGCTCCGGCCGCACAGCCGGACGGCCAGCAGGCCAGCGGCGGACCGGCTAAGGCGGCCGCGGCTAATCCTGACCTCGATCCGGGATCCTCGCTGAGCGCCCAGCCCGCGCCCGACTTCAAGCTGGTCAACCAGTTCGGCCAGCCGATGTCCCTAAGCCAGTTCCGCGGCAAGATCGTCATCGTGGCGTTCGTGGATTCCGAGTGCACGACCGTCTGCCCGCTGACCACAGTCAGCATGGTGGAGGCGAAGGACCTGCTCGGAGCCGCGGGAGACAAGGTCCAGCTGCTCGGCATCGACGCGAACCCCGACGCCACCGCGGTGAGCGACGTCATGGACTACTCCCGTGCGCACGCGATGGTGAATCAGTGGGACTTCCTGACTGGGTCGGCCAGCCAACTGAAATCAGTCTGGAAGAGCTTTTCCATCTACGTGCAGATCCAGCAGGGCCAGATCGACCACACCCCGGCGCTGTACGTCATCGATCAGCAGGGCAGGGAGCGAAAGGTGTACCTGACCACGATGGCCTATGCCAGCGTCGGCCAGGAAGCCGAGGTACTTGCCCAGGAGGCAGCGAGCCTGCTGCCCGGCAAGCCGAAACTGGCGAGCGAGCAGTCCCTTGCTTACATTCGCGGGCTAGGACCAGGCACGCGCACGACCCTGCCAGCGGTTCCTTCCGGTACAGCCACACTTGGTCCTGGCCAGCCTCGCCTGCTCATGTTCTTCGCCACCTGGCTCACCGAGACCTCCGACCTCCGCTCCCACCTCCTGGCGCTGAACGACTACGCCAGTGCCGCCCGATCCGGCCGCCTCCCTGCGCTCACGGCTATCGACGAAGCCGTGACCGAGCCGTCGCATGATGCCGTGCACGCCTACCTCGGTCAGCTCGGCAAGCCGCTGGCCTATCAGGTCGGGCTTGATTCGACCGGGCGGCTGGCTGATGGCTACGGAGTCCAGGACCAGCCGTGGTTCGTGCTGACCAACAAGGCAGGCAAGATCGTGTGGCACCACGACGGCTGGCTCCCGGCCGCCGCGCTCGAGGACGCGGTCCGCAAGGCATCCACCTCGTCCGCCGCATCCGGGTAGGCGCGCTGCACACGGGCCCGACGATGCTGGGGAGCCGCTGATGCGCGTGCTGGATGCGCTGGGTCACGCCCTGGCGGATGCCGGGTCGATGACCTGGCAGATAACGTGGTCCCTCATCCTGGGCTTCACCCTGTCCGCCGTGGTTCAGGCCGTCGTACGACGCGAGACGGTGACCCGGCTGCTTGGCCGTGACAGCCCCAGGACGCTGGCAGTCGCGAGCGGGCTGGGCGCGGCGTCCTCCTCGTGTTCCTACGCCGCAGTGGCACTGGCCCGGACGCTGTTCCGGCGCGGGGCGACCTTCACCGCTGCCATGGCGTTCGAGATCGCCAGCACCAACCTCGTCATCGAGCTTGGCATCATCCTGGCTCTGCTGATCGCCTGGCAGTTCACGCTCGCCGAGTTCGTTGGCGGTCCGATCATGATCGTCCTGGTGGCAGTCGCGTTCCGGTTGTTCGTCCGGCAGCGGCTCATTGACGCGGCACGCCAGCAGGCAGACAAGGGCATCGCGGGCTCGATGGAAGGGCACGCCGCGATGGACATGAGCATCGCAGGCGGCGGTAGCATCTGGCGGCGGCTGTTCAGCCAGGCCGGCTACACCGCGGTCAGCCACCTCTTCGTCGCCGACTGGGTGTCCGTCATCAGGGACGTGATCGGCGGGCTGCTCATCGCCGGGGCGATCGATGCGTGGGTGCCGCACAGCTTCTGGCAGCACCTTTTCCTGACCGGGCATCCGACGGCGGCCCGGCTCTGGGGGCCGGTCATCGGCCCAGTCATCTCGCTGCTCAGCTTCGTATGCTCGATCGGCAATGTGCCGCTGGCAGCCGTCCTCTGGAACGGCGGAATCAGCTTCGGTGGCGTCATCGCATTCATCTTCGCCGACCTGATCATCATCCCGATCTTGCTCATCTACCGGAAGTACTACGGCACGACGATGACCCTCGTGATACTCGGGGTCTTCTACGCGACGATGGTCGTGGCCGGTTACATCGTCGAGTTCGTTTTCGGCGGCCTCGGCCTGATTCCTGCGGAACGCACCGCCAGAGTCGGTGAGACAGCGATCACCTGGAACTACACGACAATCCTGAACATCATCTTCCTGCTGATAGCCGCAGCCCAACTAGTCCGCTTCTTCCGGTCGGGCGGAGTCGCGATGCTCAAGATGATGGCTCGTAGCTAGTCGGAAGCTCGGTTACGAGCACGTCAGCGACCGGCGCGCCCGGCTGCGGATCGCGAGTGCGACCGATCTTGCGCCAGCCCCAGTCCTGAAACGCGTTCTGGGCCTGGGTCGCGGCGGGTAGCACCACGAGCGTGGCTCGCTCTTCGCGCCTGCCTCGAAGGATGAGGTCGTGCAGCGCCCGGCCGATGCCCTGCCGACGCCACGACGCGCGCACCAGCAGCTCGATCAGCGCGAAGGTCCGGCCCGGATGTTCGGTAGTGACCTCGTCCGGCAGCGGCGTGGTCAAAGCCTTCCACCACGAGGTGGCCTGGCGCAGCGGCATTCCCGCCGCGTAACCGACCAGATAGCCGCCATTGCGCGCCTCAGCGAGCACGTATCCCGGCTGCCGCCGCTGCACCCGGAATCGGTCCGCGAATGTCGCGGTGTCCTCATCCCGTCCATACGGCGGGGCTGCGTAGACCTCGGCATGCAGGGCCTGCAACTCGGTGACGTGCGACGCCGCTGCCGCGCCGTCAAGCAGCTGAAACGTCAGGTCGGACACTGGCCGCCGCCGGTCAGCTAACCGGGTCTTTCTGGACCCGATAGATCAGATGGGTAACGTGGTCGCCCTCGATAACCGTCGGTCCGTCGAGTGAAGCCGGGCCCGCGTGCTCGAAGTACCTGATCCCGTCGCCGAGCAGGGCCGGCACCAGATTGATCCTGACTTCGTCCAGCAGGCCCGCGTGCAGGCACTGCTGTATGACGTTAGGACCGCCGACGCCAACCCAGCCGTACTCCCCGGCAACTGCTGAGGCCTGCTCGATCGCACTGCGCACTCCGTCGGTGACGAAGGTGACCGGAAGCGGTGAATCCGGCCGCGGCCAGCCGTCCGGAACCGAATGCGTCACCACGAAAATCGGCGTCCCGAATGGCTGCCCGTTCTCGCCCCAGCGCCCGACGTCGAACAGTCGCCGGCCGGCCACCATGGCCTTGACATTGCGGATCGCGTCCTGCAGGTACTGCGCGCTAGCCGGCGATGTACGGAAGGTCCAGGTCGCGGGGAAGGCGCTCGGGGTCTCCGCCGGTCCGTTCCCGTACCAGTCGAACAGCGGGCCGACCTGATCGTCCTTGGTCGCGACGAAGCCGTCAAGCGACATCGACAGCTCCCCGATCACCCTGGCCATGGCAGTGCTCCGTTCTATGTGGGCTCACGGCTGCCCATGTAACGACGCATGCCAGCATCGCTCATCGGCGGCTCGTGGCGAGCATCTCCCGCAGCGCTTTCGGCCCGCCCGCGCGAACCGCCAGGTGCACGTCGGTCAGTTCGAGCTGCGACGCGGCGGAGCCGGCGAATGCTGCAGCCGAGAGCTCGGGCTCGACGTTCGCGACTGCCAGGATCGCTCCAGCGGCACCGAGCGGGCCCGCCAGGGCCAGCAGCGCCGAGGAACCAACGTAGGTGTCACCACGGTAATGAGCCACCTCGGCCAGCAGGCGGTCCGGGTCACCGGAGGAGTCCTTGATCCCGGCGACCGGCAGGTCAGCGAGAGCATCGACGGGAATCCCCGGTGTCGATATCCACGGCACGTGGTACGCGAGCACCGGCTTCCCTGCTGCGGCGTCGCGTACGGTGGCGTAGTAGCCAGCCAGATCCTCGCTGCCAGGCGGGGGCCACGCCAGTATGGCGTCCGCTCCAGCCTTGACGGCGGAGTCGGTCAGCTCACTGGCACGGTTCGCGGTGGTAGCGCCCGTTCCCGCTATCACCGGTATCGCGGCGGGAACCGCTGCCCGCACCGAACTGATCACCGCCGCGCGCTGCTGCTCATCCAGCCGGTCCGCCTCGCCCGTCGTGCCACAGGCCAGGATCGCACGCATCCCGCGGCCTGCCAGATGTGCGGCGAGCTCCCCGGTCGCGGTCGGGTCAGGCTCGTCGGCCCCGTTCCTGATCGTCACAAGAGCGACGCCAACGCCGGTAAACAAGCTCATGCTGCCTCAGTCTTCCTGTTCAGTGGCCGTGATGCACATAATCGGATCTGGCCATCGCCCTAACGCAGCCCTATAGTGAATTTTAGTCGACAATCGACAATCATCTCAGCGGCTCACTGTCACAGGGAGCACTGTCCCAGGGAGCACTGTCACGGGAGCACTGTCGCGGGAGCACTGTCACGGGAGGCTGAGTGCAGAGCAAGGGCTTCGAGGGCAGGGTCGCCGTCGTCACTGGCGGGTCTAACGGACTTGGCCGGGCCACAGCGCAGCGATTTGCCGAAGCGGGCGCGAGCGTCCTGATCTGCGATCTGGTGGACACCGGATACTTCGCTGATTACCCGCAGGTCGTCACGCTGGTCGCGGACATCGCCGACCCCGGAACTGCCGATGCCGCGATCAGTGCCGCGCTGCAACACTTCGGGCCGGCCGACTTCCTGGTCAACGACGCCGCGGCATATCCGGACGGAACCTTGCTGGAGATGCCGGGCAGCGCGTTCGAGCGAGTGTTCGCCGTGAACGTCACCGGGACGTTCCTGATGACGCAGGCATTCGCGCGGCAGTGCGTCGCGCACGGCACTGCCGGAGCGATCGTGTCCATCTCCACGGGCTCGGCCCGTCATCCGCGTCCCGGTGGCGCTGCCTACGCGGCATCCAAGTCTGCAGTCGAGACGATGAGTAAGGTCTTCGCGATGGAACTCGGCTCGCACGGTATCCGGGTCAACGTAGTGTCGCCTGGCTATATAGACGTCAGGGAGTGGAGCTCGGCGTTCCCCGACCGGGCGCCAGACGAGCTGCGCGCGCGTCTCGTCGAGTCCATCCCGCTCGGCCGGGCCGGTGATCCGCGCGACATCGCCAGCGCCGTGCTGTTCCTGTGCAGCGATGAAGCCAGCCACGTCACCGGGACTGTGCTCGAAGTCGACGGCGGGTCGAACGCGGGCCGGTACGGGCTGCGTGCGCACGCAACACCGGCAGGCAACAGTGTCCGCGGCTAACGGGCCCGCGGCCGGGCCAGTGGTCGAGACGCGTGACGTTACCCGTTACTTCTCCGCTGGCCGGGACGCGCTGGCGCGTCAGCGCCCGGTGCTCAAGGCCATCGACGGTGTGTCCCTGTCGATCCGGCGCGGTGAGACGCTGGCGCTGGTAGGCGAGACCGGCTCAGGGAAGACGACGTTCGGCCGCCTGCTCCTTGGTTTGTACCGGCCGACCAGCGGCGACATCCTGTACCAGGGCGCGAGCATCCTGGATCGCAAGAGCGCGGCGGCTAAATCGGTGCGGCGGCAGATTCAGGGCGTCTTCCAGGACCCCTACTCGTCGCTGAACCCCACGATGACGGTTCGCCAGCTGCTCAGCGAGGTGCTCAAAGTACACCAGGTGGTCAGCCGGGAGGACCGCACGCAGCGGGTCGAAGAACTGCTCACCACAGTCGGGCTGTCCCCCGCACAGGCCGACCGGCGGCCCCATGCTTTCAGCGGCGGCGAGCGCCAGCGCATCGGGATAGCCAGGGCGCTGGCGGTCGAACCCGAGGTGGTGATCGCGGACGAGCCGCTCTCCGCACTCGATGTCTCGATCCAGGCCCAGGTACTGAACCTCATGATCCGGCTGCAGGACGAGCGCGGCCTGACCTACCTGTTCGTCACGCATGACCTCGATGTAGCCAGGCACATCAGCCAGCGCACGGCGGTCCTGTACCTGGGCCGCGTGGTGGAAGTAGCGCCGACCTCCGACATTTTTGCCGAGCCGCTGCATCCTTATACGTCGGCGCTGGTACGCGCCGCGCCCAGGCTGACGACGCAACGCAAGGCCATCAAGCCTGCCCTGACCGGTGACATCCCTAACGCGCTTGACCGGCCGACCGGATGCCACTTCCATCCGCGCTGCCCGATGGCGATGCCAGTGTGCCGGGAGCGCGAGCCGGCCCTGCTTCAGCTCAGCGGCGGACGGACGGTCGCATGCCACCTGCACGATCCGCAGCTGCAGTCGACTGTGTCATAGCCAAACCGGTCCTCGGCCAGCAGTGCGTCATAGGCCAGGTGACCTCAGTCTGATTGGGCGCCAGGAAAGCCGGTCATGTAGTGATCGCGCAGTTCCTTGCGCAGCCGCGGAAGGTCGCCCTCGCTAACTGCCTCTACCAGCCCTCGATGGCGGTCCACGGCCTCGTCCAGGCCGATGCCCTGGAACTCGATCTCCGATCGCATGAGCGCACCCATCTGGCTGTTGAGCATGCTCCACAGATCCTTCAGGCGCCGTCGGCCGGACAAGTCGATCAGCAGCTCATGGAAGCGCGTGTCGCTTTCGACCAGCGCATCCATGTCATCGGTCCTGGCCGCGATCGACATGTGGTCGAGTGCTAGCCGCATCGCTTTTGCCAGCTCTCTGCGGCGGGAGCCGAGGCCGCCCTCCACGCTCGCGTCTTCCAGGATGTACCGCGCGAAGCAGACATCCTCGGCGTCCTCATGCGACATCCGGGTGACCACGCTGTAGCGGCGAGGCACGATCGCGATGAGGCCCTCTGCCTGCAGGCTCCGCATCGCGTCGCGAATGGTTCCCCGGCTGACTCCGAACTCGGCAGCCAGGTTCGCCTCGACCAGCCTGGTCTCTGCTGGCAGCTCGTTGTTGAGGATGCGGTGCCGCAATGCCCGGCCCACAGCCTCAGGCAGAGAGACATGCTCAAGCACGCTCTCAATCCTCCTTCGCTGGCCGCCTGCTGTCGTCGTCACTGTAGCTGCAGCGATTCCAAGGTCAAACCGACGTGGCCTGCAGGATCGGGCTCCGCGCCGATCCTGCTAGCCGGACCGGTCAGGATCGGCGTGAGTCCAGGCCCATGCCCGGGTAGCGGGCTGCCGCCATGCACGAGCACACCGACCGTAATCCAGCCGCGCCGGTAGCCCATGTTGTAGCGAGCGTCGATGTCCGTGACCGCGATCAGGTCACCGAGCACAGGCACTGCAGTTCGCAACTCTGCGGCTGGCGGTTCTTGGCCGATTTGCAGATCAAGGTCCCAGCTGACCGACGGTCGGCCAATGCCGTTACCGGCCACCTTGCCGGGCAAGACCGCGCGGACGCCGACGGCGATCCCGCTATCTCCTGCCATGTCCACCGGAAGATCAGCCAGCACGGCCGGATCCAGGTTCAGCACCATCACATCGCGCGGCAACTGCGGCGGGCGCAGGCCCTGCCCGACAGCCCGTACGAGCATCTGATCGCCGGGCCGAACCTGGCCCAGTCGATCCTCCGGCAAGGCGACGATGACCCGGCCCTCCTCGCCGCGCTTGCCGACTACCTTGCCTACTGCGCCGTCAGCCGCGCCGCTCCTCACCCGCACCGTATTGCCGATGCAGGCAAAGGCAGTCAGCGCATGACGCGCGGCCTGGTCGGGATGTATCAGGCACACGCCCGGTGCCGCGTGATCGGCGCGCAGGCCGAAAACCGAATCGCCAAGCTGCAGGCCGAGCACGACCCCGCCGTCCCCGACGGGAACGTAGGGCACACCGTCTCGATCGTCTCGGTACGGCGACTCACCGAGGACCGGATGCTCGGCAACGCCGAGCAGGTTGACGCTGGTCATCGGATTTCGTCCGGCCACGGGTGCAGCCAGCTGGCGAGATTGGCGTCGGCGTCGTCCAGGATGTGGAAGGCATCGGCCGGGCCTGACATCAGGGTGCTCGGCCCCGGCCCGTGACCGAAGAGCATGCACTGGCCCGTCGAGATGACTCCGACAGTCAGATAGCCGCTGCGGTAACCGCGCCCGAACCGGTGGTCGCTGTCGGACAGGCAGACGATGTCGCCGATCCGCAGGCCCTCGAGTCCAAGCGACAGATCAGCGCCGAGTCCCTGGTAAGCGCCCATCAGGTCGGTGTTGGCGTACTCGGAGACCATGCCCGCGCCGGCGCCGATCGCCTCGGCTGGCACGGTCGCGGCAACGTGCACCTCGAGCCGCCCGTCCGGGCCGGTGCCGCCGGGCATGGCCGCCAGCAGGTCCGGGTCGCAGTTCTTGATCACGATCCGCGGATGTGCAGGCAGCGCCAGTCCCTGGCCGGTTGCGAATACCGTCACCGGGTCGCCGGGCGCCAGTTGCTGCAGCACTGGCTCGGGAAAATCGGCCAGCACGTAAGCGTGCTGGCCGATGACATGACCGACAGCCCCTGCCGCCGGCCCGGCTGCAATCTGTACCTTGTTGCCGACGCAGGTGAGGTACTGCAGGGCCATGTTGGCGCCAGGATCGCGGTGCCGGATCGACGCTCCTGGCTCCAGATGGTCGGAGGCGTGACCAGTTGCCGGGTCACCGCAATGCACGCCGAGCGTCACCCCGCCCATCCCTGGCAACACGAACGGATGGCCGTCGGGATCGACCCGGTACACGTGCCGGTCGGCGAGCGCAGGCCAGACCTCGCCCGTCAGTACCTGCCGAACCAGCGGCGCCGGACTGACTTCCAGCTTCACGACGCCACCGCGACGGCGGGCTGGCCCAGCGGGAAGTCGACCCAGGCCCGGCTGCGGAACGACTGCTCAAACGCGTTAATCGTCTCCTGCACAAGCGCGCCCTGGGCGAAGTCGCCCTGACCACGCCGATCCGGATCAAGTATTTCAGTGATGAAGTCGCTGACCAGATTGGAGTAGAAGAGGTACTCCCACGGCTCCGCGGACGTCCCTCCTGGCGGGAAGAACTTCTCCGGGACCTCGGCCTCGACGAACTCGACCGCATTCTTGCGCGCTGTCCGGATCGTCTGGCAGCAGCCGAACTCGTCGACCAGGCGCACGATCACCGCGCCCTCCGAGCCGTACAGGCGCGCCTCAATGCCCGGGTAGTTGCCCACAGTCACGTAGGAGGACTGAATCGAGGCGAGCACCTTTGGCCCGAATTCGGCAATCCACATGTCGCCGTCGTCGATATTAGCCCTGGTCATCTGGCCGGTATCGCGGACCATTCGGCTCGGCACGAAGTTGCGCATGGCCCCTACTACCGCGGTCAGCGGCTGGTCGAGCCACCAGTGCATGATGTCGATGACCGGCGCACCGTATCCCTCGATGGACGAGACAGCGATCTCGCCGTCCGGATTGGCATGCGCGTCGAACTGACGCAGCGGCGTGGCCGGATCAATCCACTGGCTGTTCTGCTCGAACCCGTTGAAGATATAAGGCTCGCCGACGAACCCCGAGTCGATGAGCTCCTTGGCGTACTGGACGGCGGGGGCATACCTGAAGGTGAACCCGAGCTTCGTCCGCAGGCCCGCGCCGACCGCAAGCTGCGCCGCCTCGCGTGTCTTGCGGTAGTCGGTATGCACCGGCTTCTCGCAGAGCACGTGCTTGCCCGCTGACAAGGCGTCAACCGAGACCTGAAAGTGCGGCCGATTACCGGTCACCACGTCGACCACGTCGATGCCCGGATCATCAAGCAGCTCCCGGTAGTCGGTAACCATCCGCGGTATGCCGAAGCTGGCTGCCGCGCTGGCCAGGGCTGCCTCGTTGACGTCGGCGAGCGCGACCACTTCAGCCCTGGGATCGCGCTGCCAGCCGGGAATGTGGGCCATAGTTGCCCAGCGCCCGGTGCCGACGACCGCCACCCGGATTCGATCTCCCGTCATCGTGCTGCCCGCCTTCCTCGTTCGGTCTAATAGCCATCCGCGCGGCGATACAAGTTGCGCAGGGTGCGGCCGTCCAGCCAGCGCCGCAGGTTGTCAATGAACAGCTCGGTCAGCAGCTGGTTCTCGAGAGCAGCGGTGGACGCCGAATGCGGGGAGATAATCACGTTGTCCATGTCCCACAGCGGCGACGAGGGTGGCAGCGGCTCGGTCGCGAATACGTCGAGGCAGGCTCCGGCGAGATTGCCGGACTTGAGCGCAGCGATCAGCGCACTCTCGTCGACGACTCCGCCCCGGCTCACGTTGACAAGCACCGCACGGGCAGGCAGCATCGCCAGCTCACGCTCGCCGATGAGCCCCGCCGTCTGGTTTGTCAGGGGGCAAGCCAGGATCAGCGAGTCGGCGACGGGCAGCACGCGCGCCAGCTGATCGGAGCTGACGTAGCTCGAGACACCAGGCACGTCATAGTCGGCGCCTGGGCGCCCGCAGCCGATCACCACGACGCCAGCTGCAGACAGCAACCTCGCGACTTGGATGCCGATCCCGCCGAGGCCAACCACGACCGCCGTGGAACCGGCGAGCTGACCGGAGGTAAACCGCTCCCAGTGGTGCTCGCTCTGCCAGCGGACAAGCGTCGGGACGTGCTTCGCGAAGTACAGCAAGCCGAGCAGCGTGAACTCTGCTAGCGGCGTGCCGTGCACGCCGGCGGCGGTGGTGAACACCAGGTTCGAGCGAATGAGGCCGGTGCGCTCGAGGAACCCGCCGATGCCAGCACTAGTGGCCTGGATCCAGCGCAATCGCGGGCAGAGCGCAGGCATTGCTGCCGGTGCCTGCCAGTCGAAATCGAAACTGACCTCAGCCAGCGCCCGCAGTTGCGACCAGCGCGTCTCCTCCGCTGGGCTGAGCTCGCGCGCCACCCCGCCGTGATCGCAGGCGTAGCGGGGCACCGGCAGAAGCGCTGGCGCGTACAGCACGCGGATCCGTGGGTCAGCCGCCGCGATCGCGCTCGCAAACTCAGCCTCGAGCGGGCTGGCGATCAGCACGTTCACGGTCACGCTCGGCATCCGTCCTCACGCTGCCGCGTCACGCGCCAGCAGACCTGCTTCGCGCGGACACGCATAATTGTCGACAGTCAACGAATATCACCTGTCACGGCCGTACCGTCAAGCCCGGTCGGCCGCGATCCGCCCAGCTGTTCGGCGGGTGGCAACACTGGTAACAACACTGCGACAGCGACCCGCTGGGTATTGACTGGCCAAAAATGGCCTCTCTACAGTTGGGGAAGTTGTCGACAATCGACGAAATGGGAGTGTGACATGGTCCGAGCCACTCCGTCCCGGATTATCAGCGCCATTGGCCTGCTGGCCCTCGCCGCCACGGCGGCAGCCTGCGGGGGCAGCAGCGCCCCAGCTGGCTTCGGATCCGGCGGCTCCACCGCCAACGTCAGCACGCTAGTCATCGCCAACGCTGTCAAGGTCGACACGCTGGACCCCGAGGCCAACTCCGTGAATGAGTCCATCTGGCTGGACCAGAACTTGTACAGCCGGCTCTTGCAGCCAAACTCGACGGGCACCGGCCTGCTGCCGGACCTGGCCTCGTCCTGGACCATTTCGCCCAACGGCCTGACCTACACATTCCATCTGCGGACGGACGCGAAGTTCTCCAACGGCAGCCCGGTCACCGCGAGCGACGTGGTTTTCTCCATTGACCGATCCCGTAAGTTCGCCGGCGGCTGGGGCTTCCTACTGACCGCGGTGAAGAGCATCTCGGCATCCGATGCGCACACCGTGGTCGTCCAGCTCTCCCAGCCGCACGCGCCGCTGCTGGCTGACCTGGCGATGTATGCCTACTCAGTGGTGCCGAAGAGCCTGGTCACCTCGCAGGGCAGCAAGTTCTTCCAGCACCCCGTGGGCAGCGGGCCGTTCATGGTCACCTCGTACAACCCCGACAGCGAGGTGGACCTAGCGGCTAACCCGTACTTCTACGGGACCAAGCCGAAGATCAAGAAGGTGCGCGTCCTGATCGTGCCCGACGACAACACCAGGGTGCTGATGCTCGAGAGCAAGAAGGCCGACGTCATCGAGAACCCGCCGGGCAACCTGGTCAAGCAGATCGACTCAACGCCAGGGCTCACGGTGCAGCTGTTCCCCTCGACCAGGGTCGACTTCGTCCAGCTCGATGAGCACTTCAAGCCGTTCAAGAACGTTCTCGTGCGGCAGGCGATCAACTACGCCATCGACCGGAGCGCGATCGTCAAGCTGGCCTACCAGGGCCACGCGGTTCCTGGCTCCTCGTTCATGCCCTACCAGATGGAGTACTGGAACAGCTCGATCAAGCCCTATCCGTACGACCCAACGAAGGCCAAGCAGCTCCTGGCGCAGGCCGGTTACCCGCACGGCTTCAACGCTTTCCTGATTACGGTCAGCGGTGACGTGGCGGGCCAGGCCGAGGCGGTCGTGCTCAAGTCCGAGCTAGCCGCGGTCGGCATCAACCTCAGCATCCAGTCCTACGAACTGCTTACCGCCTACAACAAGGAGGACGGCGGCCACTCCGAGTTTGGTGAGCGGTACTGGACAAACGACATCATCGACCCGGACGAGGTCGCCACCTTCGGGGCCGACTGCCAGGGCGGCGCGTTCGCATTCAACAGCTACTGGTGTGACCCGCAGGCCAACAAGCTGGTGACACAGGCGCGAGCCGAGCTGAACTCCACGGTCCGCCAGCAGATGTATGACCAGATCCAGCAGATCGTGTACCAGCAGTCCCCGTTCGTCGTGATCGACTACAGCCCGTACCGGTACGGCGTGGGCGGCTGGGTGCACGGCTTCCACGCCACTCCGCTCGGCAACTACGACCTGTCCCTGGAGACGCTGACGGTCGGCAAGCACTAGGCGCAGGCGGCATCGGTGCCGGGCGGATTGGCAGTGTCCGCCCGGCACCCCCGACATACAGCACGGAGGCGACTGTGAGCCGATTCGGCACTCTCCCGCGCCGCCTGGTCCATCTCCTCATCGTGATGTTCGGCATCACGCTGGTGAGTTTCTTCTTGCTCCGGCTCATTCCCGGCGACCCAGCGCTGGCCATTCTCGGCAGCAGCTACACCCACACCAGGGCCGTAGCGATCGACAACTTCCTCGGCCTGAACCGGCCCATCTGGGTCCAGTACGGCCAGTACATGGGCCGTCTGTTCCGCGGCAACATGGGCTTCTCGTTCTTCTATGACGAGTCCGCCACCACAGTCATCGGCCAGCACCTGGGCCCGACTGTCTTCCTCGTTATATACAGCGCCGTGCTGGCAGCGGTCATCTCGTTCCCGATCGGGTTCTACGCCGGCCTGCGCACCAGCGGCATTCTCGACCAGACCACCAGAGTGTTCTTTACGCTCAGCTTCGCGATGCCAGCCTTCTGGCTCGGGATCATCCTGCTGCTGATCTTCAGCGTGCACCTGCACGTGTTTCCGCTCAACGGCTTCGGGAGCGGGCTGATCGGGCACCTGTACTACCTGTTCCTGCCGGCCCTCACGATCGCGCTTGGCTTCTCCACCGTGCTCGTGCGCAGCCTGCGCGCGGCCACCATCGCGACCCTTCAGGCCGAGTTCATAGACACTGCGCGGATGAAGGGCATCAAGTGGTCGCAGGTGCTGTGGCGGCACGTCTTCCGCAACGCCGTGCTCGCGGTCATCGCCGTCTACGGCGTCAACCTCGCGTACCTGATCAGCGGCACCGTGCTGGTCGAGAATGTGTTCTCACTGCCGGGCCTCGGCAGCCTGCTGGTCAGCTCGGTGGCAGACAGGGATTACCCGGTCGTCCAGGGCGTCACACTGCTGTTCGCGGTCCTGATCGTGCTGATCAATCTGCTCACGGACATCACGCAGTCGGCGCTCGATCCGCGGGTCGGACAGGAGATCGGCACATGAGCGCCATGTGGGTGGCCAGCCCGTCCGAAGTGCTGATGAGGGTCGCCACCAAGGCGGCCGGGCGTAAGCGCAGCGCGGTCCGCCGCCGCATGACGCTCATCATCGGGCTGGTCATGCTCGGCATCGCGATCCTGGCGGTGCTGCTGGCGCCGGTGCTGGTCAGCCAGTCGCCCTACACCATCGATCCGCTCAAAGTGCTTGCCCCGCCGTTGACCCCCGGCCACCTGCTTGGCACCGACCAGTTCGGCCGCGACGTGCTGTCCCGGATCCTCTACGGCGG
>Ga0126371_10002142_pt1 | contig 16922 bp, 12 predicted proteins | sample PanSoiMetaPlot_4_FD_110145 | JGI IMG/M metagenome (GOLD analysis project Ga0126371, IMG submission 110145) | Tropical forest soil microbial communities from Panama - MetaG Plot_4 | ecosystem: Environmental > Terrestrial > Soil > Tropical forest > Bulk soil | place: Panama | collected 2016-02-17 | reverse complement strand
GATTCCTCCCGGGATACTTCGCTTTGCCCGCCGGAATCGGAGACGCACTTGTGGGCGTGCTGGCTATCCCGCTGGCGCTTGGTCTTCGGTCGAATTCGCCGTTCGTTTGTCGACTCGCGTTGGGTTGGAACATTTTGGGAATCGTCGATCTGGTGAATGCAGTCACTTTGGGCGTGACCAGCGGGATAGTTCAGCTGCAAGCGGCGCCATCAAGTGGCTCAGCGGCTGCCGCGTCTCCGCTGCTCTTGTATCCGCTAGTGCTTGTGCCCACTTTCGGAGTGCCCCTCGCGCTGATCCTGCACAGCCTATCAATCCGCCAGCTGCGTCGTCGCCGAGCCTCTCTCACGGCATCCTTACTCAGAGATCGGACAGCATGATCGTGGCGCTGACGACGTTGGAAGGTGATGAATCCCCGGCAGCGTTGAAGGCCATGACGAGATAAAAGTGAGTTCGAGAGTGTTGCCAGGCTAACCGATAGTCGACATACGCTCGTTTGTGCCAGACAGCGAACTGATAACGTCAGTGGTCCGCAACGCGCAGCGACACGGCGTTTGTTGGCTTTGGCGTTGGAACGGCCCTGTTTACCGCCATTCAAGACATTCTGACATGGAGGGTTCGCTTCGCACGAAGAAGGCCTCCCGCCTCGTACGGAACTAACGACTAGAACAACTGAAGGGATGGGGCCGCAGATGTGGACTGACCACATGCAGAGGACTTCTGTCCTTCATTGGGATGGCCGCCTCGACAATCGCAACGAACTGCTTCTGCTGCTGGTGGACTCCCTGCGCGATGACACCAGCAACTCCGCACTCGCACTAGCCGTTTACGAGCGATGGGGCACTAATGGCTTCGTCCATCTGATAGGCGATTGGAGCCTCGTCATGCAGGATCATGGCAAAGGCACAATTATCCTTGCGAGCGATTTCGCAGGCGTGCGTCCTCTCTACTACTCAGTGAAGCGCGCGTGTCTTCTGATCAAGTCGATTGCAGTCTGTCGTCGATGCAACCGGAATCTCGGATCTTGATGAGCCGTACATCGCAGGATTTCTACTGTTCGGCGGATGCCCGAACCGTACTCCCTATAAGGAATCTATTCCGTTCCTGCCGGGCACTCGGTCTGCGTTTCTTCTGCAGGGACGAAAATCAGCTTCTGGACATTACCCATCGGCGATGAAGTCCGGTATCGAACCGAGCGCCGCTATGAAGAGCAACTGCGCGCGCTCTTTCGTGAGGCTGTGTCTGCTCGCTTGCAAACGGCAACCTCGGTTCTGGCTGAACTCAGCGGTGGTCTTGATTCGACTCAGGCGTAGCATAATTCGAAGCCCGAGATTTGATCCTCAGAGCCCGTAGAGCTTTGCACTTCAGGATTGCAATGAGTCTTGACGACCAACCGCCCAGGCCCGTTTCTGAATACAGGGAGTTCATGGCTCCTGCGCCGTTAGCTGCCAGCTTCCTATGTTTGTGGAGTCAGACGATCAGTGGATCGCGAGGTGTATATCAGCACCGGGTTCTACCCGACGGGTGCATAGACATCGTTTTCATCAATGAGGAACCTCCTATAGTGGTTGGGCCCTGGACTGTCTCCTTCGTAGCCCGACTAGCTGCCGGGAGCAACATTACGGGGGCGAGGCTGCATCCTGGCCGCGCGTCCAGCCTTCTCGGCATTCCCGCATCGGAATTGCTCAACCAGTCAATTCCAGTTGCGGATATCAGGGGCGCCGCGCCAAAGATGCGGTTTGAAAAGGTAATTGGGCAGCCAAACGCTGCAGCTCGGCGATGCGCAGTGGCCCAGGCTCTTCTTGCTTCGATCGAACCTTCCATTCGCTGCGACCAGGCGGTCTTGGCCAGTATCCAGTGGCTCGCGCGACATCCGCAGGGGTCGGATCGAACAATTGAGCCGCTGGATCGGGATTAGCGAACGTCAACTTCATCGGCGATTCTCCGCCGCCATCGGCTACGGTCCAAAGACGTTTCAGTCAGTGCTGCGTTTCCAGCGTCTTCTCAAGACTGCGTGCGAGGCGGGCGCTGAGCAAAGCTTGGCAGATTTCGCCGCGAGCACCGGCTACGCCGATCAAGCGCATATGACCAGGGACGTACAGCGTTTCGCTGACCTTCGGCCAACTGAGCTGCTTCGTTCCGCCGAATCTACCCTGCAAATGTCCGATTTGTTCAAGACGAAATCGCTCTCTTCGAACGACCGTTGATGCGTGACAAGAAGAGAACTGATTGCGGGCATGACGGCTGCGGCAGCCGCTTTCACGGTGCGAAGAGGAGATGCTATGCAAGAACTCGGAAGAATCAAAATTCTGTTCATCGCAGGTTTTGGGCCGATCGTCCACGACCCAGATGCCAGCCGCAAACTTTACGCCAACACGCTCGACATCCCCTTCAAAGAGGAGAGTGGCGGCTATCTCCATACCAACGCTCTTCAGGGCGCGAAGGAGTTCGCTCTCTGGCCACTCTCCCAGGCAGCGGAGTCTTGTTTTGGTTCCCGCAACTGGCCGGATAATTTGCCCGTGCCCCATGCCTGGCTTGAGCTCGATGTAGATAGTGTCGGAGCTACGGCGGAGCTCGAATCGATGGGGTATCCAATGCTCATTAAGAACAAGAAGGAACCACGGGGTCAGACTGTGAGCCGATTTCTCGATTCAGATGGACTACTGGTGGGGCTTACCTTCACTCCGTCGATGCGAGAGAAGAAGTAGCAATGAATCTTGGACGAGTAAGTTCAATCGCCGTTCTGGCGGTGTGTCTTCCCCGAAGCCTGCCCGGCCAGCCCTCGCAGGAAATTCGCCTTGACGCCGTTGAAGCGCTCGAATTGCATCATTTGAAAGCAGATGTGGTCACCTATCTTGGACGTACGGCCTTACGTATTGCGAACACCGGAGTGCTGGATTTCGACTACGGCGAAGGTCTAGCAATAGTGCGCGGAGTATCGCTCCGCGACGGCACAATTGAATCAACCCTTTCTGGCGATACCCTGCCGAATGCTCCTCCGGAATTTCGCGGTTTCGTTGGGATCGCGTTTCGCGTGACGGATCGTTCGCATTTCGAGTGCCTCTACATTCGACCCAGAAATGGACGATCGCAAGATCAGCTACACAGGAACCATTCGAGGCAATACATTTCGATCCCAGGATTCCCATGGAATAAGCTTCGCGATGAGACTCCAGGCGAATACGAGTCCTATGTCGACCTCGTTCCCGGGCAATGGACAGAAACTCAAGATCGTCGTGAAAGGAAAGATTGCCAAACTCTATGTCAATGGGGCTGAGCAACCGACGCTGATAGTCAACGATCTCAAGCGGCCTTTGTCGAATGGCGGTATTGCGCTTTGGGTCGGACAAGGTACGATCGCCCATTTTGCCAACCTAAGAGTCACACCTTGACGCCATGAAGTGTTGGAGCACGAAGTTCTCACCTGGGATCCGACGATCCAGGACAATTTGTCAGCAATCCGGAAGTCGGGATTCCCGAATTTCATTGTTCCGCAGGAGTGACGGAGTAGATTGCTGCTGCTCTTGCGTGTAAGTCGAGCTGAATACCAGAAGACATGCTCTTTGCCCTCTCTGCCCCCTCAGACACAGGATTCAGAGTAGCGGAGAAGAACGCCGGTAGATTAACCGATCGCGTTTGATCTGAGTTGTTGATTGCAATCAGAAGGCGTTCGTCGCTGACTTCTCGCGTGTACACATAGGCAGTGTCGTCTACAAAGATGTCTTTCAACTCACCAGTACGTAGGGCCAGGTGCTGGGACCTCAACCGAAGCAGGGACCATATGTGGTGGAAGATCGCCTGCTCCTCCGGCGTTCGTCCTGCCTGCGTGAAAGCGTCACGCTGATCGCCGGGAAAGCCACCAGGAAAATCCCGCCGGTTATCCGGGTCTCCTGTGCCTTCCATGCCGATTTCATCGCCATAGTACATCTGAGGTGTGCCTCGCATAGTAAGGAGGATTGAAAAAGCCAGCTTCAGCTTGCGCACATCTCCCTTTGCTTCGGTTATAAAGCGAGCAACATCATGATTGCCTTCAAACGGCACGAGTCGCTCCGGATGGGGATAGAGGCTATCTTGACGAAGCGTCTCCGCGAGTTTCCACATTGGAGCATTGCGAATCACGATATCTCGGATTGCAAAATACATGGGAAAGTCGAAGGGAGTATCAAGACCAGTGTCGATGCCGTCGCGAACGACTCCACCGGCAAAGTAGGAGACGATCGTTGCATCACCGTTGAAACATTCTCCAACTGTTTTGAAGTTCGGGTATGCAGAATGCAGGGCGGCATGAAAGTCATGCCAGAACTGGCGGCCGATGTAGGGGAATGTGTCTAGACGAAAGCCATCGAGCGCTGTCTCTTCCGCCCACCAAATGGCATTCTGAATCAGATATTGCTTAGTGAGAGGGTTTTCTGTGTTCATGTCGGGCAAGATGTCGGCGAACCAGCCTTCTACGACGTTGCGCCATTCTGGATAGAGAGAGTGCGGATTCGTAATTGGGGCAAAGTTGCCGTCAGCACGTACATGATGCTTCCGCGTCCCGTGCAGCCACTCAAGGTCGGGCAGGTCGTCCACCCACGGATGCGTTGGCCCAATATGATTGGGAACGATATCGAGGAGAACTTTCATTCGACGTTGATGCGCAGCGGCAACAAACCTCTGATAGTCCCCCAGATCTCCAAGACGTTCATCTACGGTGTAGAGATCAACTGCACCGTAGCCGTGGTAGTCGCGCCGGTTGTCAGCGTTATGGTAGATCGGCGTCGTCCAGATGGTGGTTACGCCAAGATCTTTTAGATAATCGAGATGCTGAGTGATGCCTCGCAGGTCACCTCCGTGATAGGCGCGTGGATCATTGCGATCATACGAATTCGGGGCTTGCAGTGGTGAGTTGTTTGACGGATCGCCATCGGCGAAACGGTCCGGCATGATGAGATAGATCACATCATTTCCGTCAAACCCGCGAAACCCGTCGCTTGACGGACGCCTTTTACTGATAGGGAAGCTGAAGGTGGTCGTTCCGCCTAGAGTACTGACGGCGATCGGCACATTGCCAATCCGAGCCTGAGGTGCAATATCAAGCCACACAAACAAATAGTCACCGCCGTCGGACGAAGTGGCGGTGCGCTGACCCTGCACTCGCGTCACGTGCACGCCGGGAAAGTTGGTACTTGCCTTGGCTGCCTGGAGGTTCTCACCTCTGATCAAAAGCATTGGGTTAGGCAGGCCGATGAACCAGTTGGGCGGATCAACTTTCTGAATCTTCGGCGGCTCTGCCAAGGCCGCGGAAAGAAACAGAAATACGGAAAACCAACGCATCATCCCGCATCGGGCGCCGCTCATCTTGCGCTTCCAGGCGGCGGTAACGGCGGCTGTGCCGGCATTCCCGGCTGCGCCGAGGTATCCGTGTCATTCGGCGTGCGCACTCTGCGAATCTTTCTTAGCTGGGATTCAGCGCGTAATACCATCTTTTCCATATCTTGAAGGCGCTGATATTCAGCAAGCTCGACCTGTGCTTTGTCGTTCTGCTTGTTCCGGCTGTAGAGAAGAAAGAGTTGGTAGTGTGCGCGCATATGATCAGGGCTGAAGTCCAGAACTCGCAGGTATTGCTCGATCGCCTGATCGATTTGTTTTGACTTTGCGTCCACATTCGCTAGGTCGTAGCGTGCATCGACGTTTTCGGCAGCCGTTTGAAGAGCCTTCTCAAGGCATGCTCGTGCCTGCGGCAGTTTGTCCTCTTGCAGAAGCACCCAACCGAGATTGGCTGATGCATTCACATGTTTCGGATCAACCTGCAATTGACGCTCAAAATGCTCGCGAGCTTTTTCCAGATGACTCTGAGCTCGATAACCATAACCGATTAGATATTCGATTTCCGGAGTGTTCGGATCGATTTTTTGCGCGGCTTCGAATGCGTTGGTCGCCCCGACATAGTCTTCGGCGCGGAACAACGCGTCTCCAAGATTCAGAAAGTAAATAGCTTTGTGTGGATCGAGTTCCGTTGCGCGCTGATAACTCTTGGCAGCGATCTCCCAATTCCCGACAGCAAAATTTTCGCGTCCAAGCAAGTAATGATATTCGGCATCGTTTGGCGCGTGATCGATTGCATGCTGGAATTCAATAACGGCGTTCAAATTGTCACCGCGCTCAGACGAGATCAATCCCAGGCGGAAATGATTTTCCGGCAATTGCGGAGCCAGATCGGCAGCCTTGGCCAAGGCCTCAGTGGCATGATCATAATCCTTGAGGTTGTATGCCGCGAGTCCCAGATTGTAGAGCACGTCGGGGGTTTCTGGTTTGAGCTGGTTCACTCGAGCAAAGCATTGCATCGCGCTCCTGTATTGCTCCGCCTCGGCAAGAGTCAAGCCTAAGCTAAATAAAACTTTTGGGTCATTGCTGTTAGTCTTTGCCAGTTGGTCTGCTGCAATTTTGGCGTCTTGAGAGCGATTCGCATGTAGCAGTGAGGAAATATACAAAAGTGCAGTCTGCGCATCGCTGGGACGCGACTTTATCAACACTTCGAGTTGCGCGATTGCCTCAGAGAACTTTTGCGCCTGTACAAGCAAGACAGCATAACCATAACGGGCATCGACATCAGCAGGCGATTGCTTTATCAATCGTTGGTACTGAGTCTGAGCAGCGTCAAGCTTGCCCTCAGTCATAAGCAGGTGGGCGAGATTTCGGCGCGCATTATCAAAGCTGGGCTTAAGCCGCAGCGATTCGCGGTACTCGCGATCTGCCGCCATATGTTTCCCCTGCCGCTCAGAGATGATTCCCAACAGATTATGGGCGTCCGGCGAATGCGGAACCTGGAGCAGCAAGCTTCGAACGAGATCTTCAGCCGTCTTGAGATCACCAGTCTCCATTTGCGCTCTGGCTTGCTGTAATACTTCAGTCTGTGCGGCCGAAAGCCTCGGCTCAGCAATTTTCTGCCTGGACCCAGCAGATGTCCGGCCGAACTGCGAAACAGCCATCGCGGGGAGCAGCGCAAACGCGAGAAGCGCAGGTGCGATTCTCATCGCTTTGCCTCAAAGTGCTTCCCGGGACTAGTTCGTCCCGCTTCGGGTTGCAGGCCTTTTCCTTCCGTGATGGTAAAAATCCTATCGACACCTGGGAGCATCACTTGCTCCAGAATGCCACTGGGCCAACGGACCTCGACCTTGCTAATGGTCGTAGCTTTGCCCAAACCAAAGTGAATGCGCGGATCATTGTTGGAATCGTAACTACCGCCGCTAAGTACATCACCACGTTGACGCACTCCATTGGCGGTAAGGAAGACTGTCGCCCCGGTCGCGTCGCGCGGACTCTTTGCGCCGCCGATCAGTTGCAGCCCTACCCAATGATTCCCATTTTGGACATTATTACGGAGTAAACTCGGCACGGCGTCGAGGTTGTTCAGCACAATATCGACGCGACCATCGTTGAACAGGTCACCAAAAGCTGCGCCTCGACCTACTGTGACCTCGGCGAGAGCGCTCTTAGGATTCGGCGGAACATTCTCGAAGTGATTGCCATCCACATTGCGGAAAAGCAGGGGCCGCTGTTTCCAAGTGGTGCCAAAGTCATATTGGTCCACCTGCGGATATACGTGGCCGTTCACAACGAAAATGTCCTTCAAACCGTCATTGTCATAGTCGAGGAAACCAACGCCCCATCCAAGAAATGGAATCGTAAGCTCGGCAATGCCAGCTTGATAGCTAACATCTGTGAAGTTGCCATCTCCTTCAGCCTTATACAAGGTGTCGTAATCGTCGGAGAAGTTGGTGACCAGCAGGTCGAGCTTGGCATCATTGTTATAGTCGCCCACAGCCAGCCCCATCGAAGCTTGTTCGCGTCCATTTTCATTGACGGCAAAACCTGAAGGATAGCTGGTGTCTTCAAAAGTTCCGTCTCCTCTATTGATGTAGCAGTACCTCGGAGTGGAATCATTGGCGACGACGAGGTCGAGCTTTCCGTCATCGTTCAAGTCGGCAAAGACCGCGGAAAAACCATAATAGCGATTCGGATCGGAGACGCCGGCTTTCTCGCTGACGTCAGTGAAAGTGCCATCACCATTGTTGTGAAACAGATGATCCCGCTCGCCAGGCAAGCCACGCGGCCCGCACATCACAGGTTTCCCGCGATACTGACAAAAGCTGAATTGTGTGGCCGCCGAACCAGGTACGGGCGGATTGTCGATGTCGTACTGGACATAGCCAGCGACGAAGATATCGAGCCTACCGTCTGCGTCATAGTCACCAAACGTGACCCCGGTGGACCAGCCGCCTAGGGTCACTCCAGCCTTTTCCGCTACATCAGTAAATGTTCCATCGTGATTGTTGTGATATAGCCGGTTCTTGCCGAAGTTTGAGACATAAATATCCGCCCAGCCATCGTTGTCATAATCACCGACGGCGACGCCAAACCCCCAACGTTCGTTTGCGACGCCGGCTGTGTCGGTGACATCAGTGAAAGTGCCGTCGTGGTTGTTGTGAAACAGGGCGGCCCGCGGCGCCTTCTCTTTTCTCTTCATCGCCTCGTATGTAGAGCCGTTCACAAGATAAATGTCGAGCCATCCATCGTTGTCATAATCAAGGAGTGCGACACCGGACCCAGGAGTCTCAACGATGTACCGCTTTTCTGGAGTACCCATCTTGTGATGAAAGCTCGTGAGACCTGCCTTTTCGGCAACATTGATGTAAACAGTCGGGGCGTTATCAACGAATCCACCTGCAGTGATGGGGCGGTGCTGGGCATCCTTAATCGGGGCGTAAGTGCCGCCCGTGGAAGCACCGCCCTGCTGTGCAGGGGCAGGCTGCGGCTTCGATGCTTGCGATGGAGCGAACAGCGGAAAGACGAAGAAAAAGATAACGAGAGCCGTCTTGATTGGATATTGCTGCAAACTCTTTGGAGTCCTTACGTTGTAGTAATCCACGCCTTCACGCCGATCATCTGATCTGGTTTAGTTCGGCGAAGCTGGTGGTACGCCGCGCCGCTGTTGGTTGAGGCGATTGACCTCTGCAAATTCGCGAGCGGCCTCGGCATCGTGTCCAGCTCGCTTCAGCGCGAGCGCCAACTGATAGTGAGCTTCCGGGCTTGAGGGCTCCGCCTGCGATGCCTCGCGCAGATAGCGGATGCTCTCATCGAGGTTTCCATCTTTCGCGAGAATCTTCCCAATATTCATCGCGGTCTCAAAATTCTTGGGATCAAGGCTGCGCGCTTTGGTCAGCTCGGCCATCGCTTCATCGCGTTTGCCGTAACGAAGCAAGATGCCTCCAAGTCCGATGTGGCCGCGAGGATCATCTGGACGAAGTCGAACCAGTTCCCGATATTGCTCCATGGCGCTTTCTTTATCTCCGGCGGATTCAAGCGCCGTGCCCAGCAGAAAACGGGCCTCGGCGTCCTGTAAGCGGAGTTGAACCGCGGAACGCAAGGCCTGCGCTGCGCCAGTGGCATCGTTGAGAGCGTAGCGCTCACGTCCGAGATAGAAGTGTGCATCGAAGCTGCCTGGTTGCAGCGAAACTGCGCGTTCAAGGGAATTGACGGCATCTGCGTGGCGACCCTGGAGTGCTTGACTGATGCCTCGCGCCACGTAAGCTTCGGATGACTTAGGATTTAAGCCGATGGCGCGGTTTGCCTCGGCTTCTGCGGCTTCAGGATGATGAGTGTTCTCAAGCACTAAAGCGTCCATGTAAGCCAACTGCTCCGATTGCGGCTGCTGATTTATCAGAGGGCCTAGTATTTCGCTTGCCTCCTGCCAACGTCCAAGCTGAATGAGGGCCGCAGCGAGATCCTGCTGCGCGGGCACGAAGTTAGGATTCGTCTTCAGGGCGCGCCGCAAGTGCAGAGTCGCAGCCGCGGGGTGGCCAAGATCGAGATCGATGCTGGCTTCCGAATATTCGCGGCGCCAATCGCCCGGCGGCAATGAGACTCCGAGAACTCGCACCTGCACGCCAGCGGCCGAATAGTCTTTGACCGCCCGCAGCGCGTTGATCAGATCGAAGCGCAAGTCTGGTTGGTCCGCATTGAGATCGAGTGACCGTGACATGTGCTGAATAGCTTCATGGGTATCGCCTGCGGTCACTACCAACAAACGTCCGAGCAGGGCTTCCGCCGCGAAGCTACGTTCGTCAAGCGAGACTGCTTGGCGGGCTTCGCCAATAGCCTCGCGCTGCCGTCCCCCATCGAAAAGTGCGGTTGCCAAATCGGTGTGAGCTTGCGAGCTTTGGGTCTCAAGCCGGACTGCCGTTTGCAAGTCGGAGATTGCATCTGTGACTCGCTCCTGCTGAAGGCGAATTAGGCCTCGCCGCCTGAAACTCTCAGCATCATTCGGATTGGCGTTGATCTCAGTTGTGAGCTCCTGATCCGAGCGAGCCAACGCAGCCACAGGATTCTCGAAACGACGCTGGTGCGATAGTTCTTGAGCCCGGGCAAGAGGGAGTGGAACACAAGAAGCTGCCAGACTCATTGCGAGGACATATCGCCTGCGCCAGGAGCCCAAAACTGCCAGGAACATAGAGGCAGATTCTAGAACGAAAGCCCCTTCTTCGAGCATTCTTTCGGAGTTAGTTCATATTCTTTGGCCAGCTGCTGCGACCAGCGGGAAGGATCAATTTACAAGGCCAGAGCCGAGGCTCTGGCCTGCCGACATTGAACTAGTTCCCCTAGAAGATGACCTTGGCGCGATACTGGCCAGTGCGCGGGGGCAGTGCGTTATTGAACTGACCGAAGCCTGTATTCGGACCGATATTCGCGTTGTCACCCTGCTCCGGAATGACATGGTTGTCGTTGTTGAACAGATTATAGAACTCAATACCGAGCTGCATGCTTACGCGTTCCGTAAACCTGATGTTCTTGAACAACGACATATCGGTACGGGCGAAGCTTGGCCCCGTAAAGCGATTGCGGCCAGAATTGCCATAGCAGATTTGACTAGCTGCTAGGTTGGTAACGCAGGTTGCGCCATTTGCAGCCGTTGGAGGCAAGAACGCGGCTGGATTCAGATAGAACCCCGGTGTAGAGGAATATGGATTTGCACCCTTTAGCAGAATCGCGTATGTCTTGTATCCGTTCCCGTTGTCAGCATCCACGGAAAAATGCTGACCACTCGAAGCATTGAAGATGGTGTTAAGCTGCCAGCCGCCGATCACATAATCCGCAGCCTTGTTCAAGTTGGCTCCATACGGCTTGCCATGTCCAAAAGGCAGGTCCCAAACCGCGTTCGCGATAAAGACGTGGCGACGATCGAGTGACGAGCTCGCACGGTCCACTTCGAAGTTGAACGGGTTGATGGGACCGCCGGCACTACCTCTTGTGTCTCCTGGGCCACCAAAGACGCCAGTCGAGTCATCAATGCCATGACTCCACGTATACGAGACACCCCCCACTAGGCCATAGGATAGGCGCTTCTCCAGGTGCATCTGCAGGCCATTGTAGTTCGAGTTAGCGCGCGTTTCGGTAGCCACGACGTTGCCAATGTGACTGTTGTCTGGCGCCAGAGCGGACCCGAGACCATTCTGATTACTGCCCAACTGACGAGCCGCAAGTAAATGTCGCCCTTGCGTGCCGACGTATCCGATATCCAGCAAGTAATCGCGCGCAAATTGCCATTGCCAAGTGAGGTTGTACTCCTGAACTGCTTCTGTCTTCGGATCCTTGGGGATCACGTGCAGGCTGGAGCCGCCTGTAATCACGGCCGGCGTGGTGATTACAGCCACGGGTGGACCAGTCTTCAGATTAATGGTTCCGCTTCCATTCACTGAGACGTTGAGCGGTGGATTTTGCACGAGAGGATAGTAATCGTAGGAATCCTGTGTATAAAAGATTCCATAACCTCCATGAACGACGTACTGACTCCTCGATCCAAGCGATTTGGCGAATCCAACTCTCGGAGCGACGTTATTAAAGCGCGTATTCACAAGCCGGTCGCTGCCGTCCTTGGCCTGGATGATGGTTCGAGCAACGGGATCGTAGTTGGCCAAACGAGCAGTCTCCTCATTGAAGTTCGGGAAAACGTCATAACGCACGCCGAGATTCAACGTTAGGGTTGGGTTGACTTTCCAGTCATCCTGCACGAATACGCCGCTCTCAATTGTGTGGAGCTCAAACGGATTGTCGCCACCTGCAATCGTGGCCGATTGCGAGAAGTCAGAAGGCTGACTTAGCAGGGCCTGGGCCTGTGCATTGCCGCTGTTTCCAGGACCGTAACCGATCGCACCTTTCAAGAATCCAGCACAGCCGCCGCAGATTGTGGAAAGCCTTCGCGGACGCTCTTCCACACCGAACTTGAAAGAGTGATTGCCACGAGTCATGCTGACGCTATCGTTAATGTAGAAATTGTACGAAGTCACGAGCAGCGGGCCGCCGTCGCCCAGAAATTCGGTTTCACCAGTTCCAGTGGGGGCGAATCCCAGGCCGCCACTAGTAGCGAACGTTCCCTTATTGCAGTTCGGGATGCCGACGTCAATGCAGAATGTCGGACTGGTTCCGCAAGCCCCCCCGGTACCGCAATTCAAAATTCCGATTTGGATACGCGTGTATCCAAACCGGAATTCGTTGAGCAGAGTCGGAGTGAACGGCTCCGTATCGTTGACTACGAACTGGCGCGCGTTCCCTAACTCATCTCCAGCACCGAATCCGGCAGTAGGCAGTCCTGGAAAGAAGTTGGCACGCTTGCGCAGCTGATCGCTATTACTGTAGCGAGCGCTCAACTGGTTGGAATCAAAAAGCCGATGATCAAGCTTGAAATCGTAGGAGTCAATCGTCTCCTCATTCTTGCGAGTTCCCGCGAAGTTGGGGTTCCCATTGCTCGGATTGATCACGTTAGGGATGTTGGGTAACGGAAACATGTTGAAAATCTTGAATGCCTGTGGGCTGAAGTCCGGACGCTGCTGCAGGTTGGGGATTTTGTTTCCTGGAAACGGAGTTCCGGTTACGGGATCGATCAGTTGATTAGTAAAGGCCGAGAAGTCTCCCACCCGCGAGCCCGCCGTTGGCACGGCATCTCGGAAAAAATTGGGGATGTGATTTCGCTGCCCGAGGTAATCACCAAAAAAGAAAGTTCGGTCATGAAAAATTGGACCGCCCAGTGTTCCTCCAAATTCATGCACGCGCACAGTCGTCTTCGGCAACTGCGCATTCACGGTTGCTGGGTCGTTGCCAGTTCCTCCTTGCGCAATGCGCTGTGCTCGCGTTTGCTTAATGATCGACGCTGTGGCATTCAGTGCATCGTTCTGACCGTAGTAATAGATCTTTCCATGAAACTGGTTTGTGCCGGAATCGTAACGAGTGTTGACTGTGGCGCCTCCGCGTCCAGTTTCGGCCTTCGCTACGCTGGTTTCGATTTGGAATTCCTGAATCGCGTCAGGGTTGGGAAAGACGCCGATATTCTGGTATTGCGGCTCATTATTGTCGACGCCGTCCAAGGTGAAATTGTTTTCTGTTGGCCTCAAACCATTTGCAGAAATTGAGGAGCCGCCCGATCGGCTGAAGCGGGCAGCCGGAGTGTTGCCCCGTGAATCACCAAGCCCGTTTACGCTTCCAGCATTCGGATCACCCTGATTGAACGCCGACTGATCAGTGATCGTGCCCACAAACGCACGGTTTACCCCAGGTGCAAGGATCGCCAATTCTGTGAAGTTACGACCGCTCAACGGTAGCTGAGTAATCTGGCGGCCGGTAATTACCTCGCCACGGTCGCTTGTCTGAGTTTGCAGCAAAGGGGCCTCTGCAGTCACATTCACTGTCTCGGTGGTTTCACCTGGAGCAAGCGTGAAATTCACTTGCCGCACATCACCGATCTGAAGCACCGTTTCGGTGGCCGTAGTCTTGAAGCCTGCGCGTGAGACTTCGATCTTGTATGGTCCTGGTTGTAGCACGGTGGGTTCAGTGTAGTTTCCGTCAGCGTTTGTAGTCAGATCGACTTCCTGGCCGGTCGCTGTATTTGTGATCTTGACCGTGGCGCCGGAAACTACGGCTCCGGTCGAGTCGACGACACGACCGGTCACACCCGCGCGATCACTTTGTGCAAGCAGCAGAGGAACAGCTAGAACGAACGAGACTGAGAGAAAGCAGAAACGGAAGGAGTTAACCATGGCAGTCCCTCCTGGCGAAAAGCGTCAGACCACTGATCCAACTACCCTGGAGACACACTCATCAGTGAAGAACGTGAAGGTAACTGATGGGAAATGTTCGTGTAAGTAAGCATCCGCTTCGTGGCTAATGTCAACACAAAAATTTGCGTCTCGTAATAAACATTTCAGGGAATGACAAAGTCTGTGGACCAGCGAAAGCGTGCAGCACATTTCCTAGCGATCCCATTTTGAAATCCAATCTTTTCCCACGAAAACGCGCGCCGTCCCGTTACCATCTCTGAGAGATGAGGACCATTTATGTTCGCGGTTATAGCCTCGACAAAGAGTGCTCCAAAGAATCCGACTATACAGGACGGATGGTCGGCGATCGGAAGTTGGGATTCCCGGATTAATAACCTCCGGATAGCTCGACACTTGGTCGCAGTCGGGCCAGATAGAAGAATGCTCATCGCCAGGATTCCAGATGGAACGCTTGCTCAAAGCTATTGCGCACGAGCGAACACCAGCCTTGGGGGCCTCGGCCCACACTTACGTTTGTCGCTACGAATAGAGTGAGCCGATCATCGAGATACCGGATGTAGGCGGACTGATAACCCCAATAATCACCGTCCGTGTAGGCTACGTGTCGGCCGCCAGGCGTTCGTTCGACGATCCACGAGTAGGCTTGCGCCCGCTCAGAGACCGGCAGCGGAATACGAGCCGTGAACATTGCTTCAGTTGCGTCCATGGATAACACGCGGTTCTTCTCGAGGGTACGCTCCCATTTCTCAATGTCACCCAGAGTCGTGATGATTCCGCCGGAAGCATGTATCGACCAATCATCGGGGATCGGCGGGGCAGGGCGAAACTCGGGCTGATAACCGAGGCCGAGGATACGACGGAGCAACGAAGGAGAGCCAGCCTCAGAGAGCCACTTTTCGTCCACCTCGTAACCTAAGGCGGTCTTTGGAGTAATCGCGAAACCAGTGCACCCCATGCTAGCCGGCTGAAAGAGCTTCTTTTGCAGATAGGCTTCGAACGGCATTCTTGATGCCTGCTCGATGATGGCTGCCAGAAGGCTGTATCCTCCGTTGCTGTAGCGATATTTTCCCGGTTCGGACTCGCGCGGAAAGGTCTTCAGTTTCTTTACGAACTCTCTGCCGCTGTGCGAGACAAACGACGTTTCGGGATGGATGATGCCGGACGTGTGGGTGAGAAGCTCTTCGAGGGTTGGCTCCCCCAGCTGTCCAGGGAACTTGCCAAGATACTTGCTGACCGGGTCAGACGTGCTGAGCTTACCATCCATTTGCAGACGAAGAATGGCGGCTGCGATAAACTGCTTCGTCACCGAGGCGATGGGAAACGGCGTACTGACTGTATTGCGAACCCCTTCTTCACGACGGCTGAAGCCGTAGCTGCGACTTAGGACCGGTTCGCCATCCTTGAGAACTAAAACAACGCCAGAGAAGCCAAGCCGTGCAAACTGCCGCAGCACACGATCAAATTCAGCCGCCTCTTGGTTGCGGATCGATTCCGTTTCTTGCTGGCAAGAACTCGCTAGCGTAGCTCCACTCAGGCTGATCACGGCTGCTCCGAGACAGAGCACGTTTTTAAAGACGGAGCAAGACATTCTCACGTTGCTTGCGTTCTCCATCAGAGAGGGGCCGCTCGCTGGGGAGATGATAGTGTTGCCGATGTCTCATAGCCCTTATGTTAAACCTGCCTTCACACCAATCGGCGCAACATCGCGGTTACACTCACAACCTCAGCGTCTGCCTTCTCCTGACGGGTTGTCGGCGACTCTTCTCTAAACGCTTAACGGATGGTTTGCCCGTTATCCGGAAAAAGGCCTACAACCGCACTGGTCGATCACGAAGTGTTGTGGACTACGAGAACCGCCGCGTTTTGATGTCGCGTAGCGGTGGTTGACCGAACAAGCGCTTGTACTCGCGGCTAAACTGATTCGGGCTTTCATATCCAACTTCAAACCCTGCGCTGGCAGCATCAAGCCCATCGATGAGCATTCGTTCTCGCGCCGCCACTAATCGAAGCTGTTTTTGATAGTGAAGCGGACTCATGGCCGTTGTCTCCGTTATATCCGAGGTGCTCGGTATCTTTGCGGAGGGATTACTTATGTTATGGCTGCTCGTGATGGTGCCTGAACGCGGAGCGGTGACCGGAGCAGGCCCCGTGCAGAGAAAGCTGGAAAGGCTGACGTGCCCGGTTTATTTCAGGAAATTACGCAGATCTGAGGATGTTCCCTTTTTGCCCGATAGTCTGCGCGGGCCAGCGGAGAGCACTACCAACACGGCCGCCGCCCAGAATGTAATCACGAAGGTTCCGAATGGAATTGGATGTTTATCGACCAGGCTCTGGCCGAGCGTGAGTCCGGCATGAGCTGCCCACGCAATAGGTAAACTCCCGCCGGTGCTGTTGTAGAGCCACGCCATCATTATTGAATTGGCAACTTCATATGCCAGCCAAGTTGCGAAGCTGGCAGACAGAAATTCACCCAGGTGTCCTCCTGCGGGAGTGAGCACGGGCCAATAGTGCCATACCGCCCAGACGGTCCCGACAACGATGCTTGCCCAAAAGGCACCAATCCCTCGCTGCAAGGTGGGCTGGGCATAACCACGCCAGCCAAGTTCCTCACCCCACGGACCAACCGCAAGCCCAAACAGACGAGGAGAAGCTCGCAAGAACCAATGTGGCGGTGTGGTGGCGCCAACCAGAGCGGAAGCGGCGAGAGCAACCACCCCGAGCAGAGCTGGTCCTAAACAAGGCCGTCATATACCAGAGAGGATGAACGTTCCATCGGCAAAACTGCCGCAACAAATTGCGAACTCCGGCGTGTCGGGAGGTCCAGGCGGTAGTAAG
>Ga0126371_10002140_pt1 | contig 16928 bp, 18 predicted proteins | sample PanSoiMetaPlot_4_FD_110145 | JGI IMG/M metagenome (GOLD analysis project Ga0126371, IMG submission 110145) | Tropical forest soil microbial communities from Panama - MetaG Plot_4 | ecosystem: Environmental > Terrestrial > Soil > Tropical forest > Bulk soil | place: Panama | collected 2016-02-17 | reverse complement strand
TGTTGGTGCTTGTTCCTTTGTTCTTGATGTAGCGCTGAAACTTTCGGGATTCTTCTGCAGGCAGGTCAACGCTGGGTTAAGCGGAGATGCTTTTACTGCGAAGGAACTCTAAAGTCAAACGCAATTTCATTGTACGTGAAGATAGCCCAAAATAGCCAGAAAAATCGTGAGCGATAGTGCGTAACACCATGATAAGTAATATCTTATGTCGATTTGCCGAGGGCAGCCCGGCGCCTCTCAGGGTTGCAGATTTTCGGATTTCGTAACGCAGATTGCGGGCTATCGCAAATCCTCTGGTTCCTTCCCATTCTCCAATCTGAATTCCTGAAATCTGAATCCCTCCAGTCTATCTCTCCGCGATTTGCCACCTTTAGTCAAAACAATCATCATAAGAAGCAGGATGTGCTTTCGTCTTTTTTTTCTCGCAATTCTCTTCTCCGCGGTCACGGCGTCGGCCGGGATTGTGGAAAATGTTCGTTTCCTTCTGGCGCAGAATAACTTCGCCGCCGCTCAGTCGCAGCTGGAGTCTTATCGGAGCCAGCGTGGAGTGGACGGCGAATATCTGGATGCATATTCGTGGTTGGGCCGGGCCGCACTCGACCAGGGGCAGCTCGACCAGGCGTCAGTCTATGCCAAGCAGACGAAGACACTGGCACTGGAAGAGTTGAAGAAGCGTCCACTGGATGCAGAGCCGCATCTGCCCCTTGCTTTGGGAGCTGCGCTTGAAGTGCAGTCGCAGGTCATGGTGGCGCGCGGGCAGCGAACCCAGGCGATTGCGCTCTTGCAGTCCGCGATGCGGACATATGGAAGTACCTCCATCCACGACCGCATTCAGAAAAATCTGAACTTGCTGTCCTTCCAGGGAAAAATCGCGCCAGCCTTGAAGCAGGACGAGTATCTAGGCTCGCCTTTGCCTACGGCCGCACAACTGAAAGGGTCCCCAGCCTTGTTGTTCTTCTGGGCGCACTGGTGCGCCGATTGCAAGGCAGAGGCGCCGATCATTGCGCAACTTCGTGCGGAATTCGCACCCAAGGGATTGAAGGTGATTGGGCCCACCCGATACTACGGCTATACCGCCCAGATCGAGCGCGCGTCGCCGAGCGATGAAATGCGTTACATCGACGCGGTGCGTCATCGCTTCTATAGCGGCCTGCTCGATATGCCGGTGCCGATCAGCAAATCAAATTTCGAGACCTATGGTGCTTCCACCACGCCAACTTTGGTGCTATTAGACAAGACCGGCAAAGTCGCGTGGTACCACCCCGGGGCCGTGCCTTATGGAGAGCTTCGCGGCGAGATCGAGAAGGTCATAGCGCGCTAAGCGAAAGCCGGCTTCGCACCCCTCCGTAGGGCTTTATGCCAGCTCTACAGTCCGCCGTCCACCTATTCGCTATTGACGCTTTTGCGACACTCATTGGCACGATATCGAAAGCTTGCTAATCCTTCTCTCGCTTAATCTCGACTAGTCCGAAACTGAGCGGGAGGGATGGGATCGGTGAATCGCTTGCACCATTGGCTGTGCCGCTCGGATCGCTGGCGAAAAACCATTGAGCAGCGCGTACCCTGGGTGCTCTCTGATGCGAAGCTTGGGCAGGATGTCCTCGAGGTGGGGCCCGGGCCCGGCATCACCACCGATCTGGTACGCATCACTGCGTCGCGCCTCACCGCGATCGAATTGGATCCGAAACTGGCGGACTCGCTCCGCGCTCGCCTGCGTGGCAGCAATGTTGAGGTGGTTACGGGCGACGCCACCTCCATGCCATTTTCCGATGGCGAGTTCTCAGGCGGAGTCTCGTTCACCATGCTGCATCATGTTCCCTCGCCGCAACTTCAGGACAAACTGCTGCGCGAGGTTTGGAGAGTTCTGCAACCGGGAGGATTTTTTGTGGGCAGCGACAGCATGCAGAGCCTCTTCATGCGGCTGATCCACATTGGCGACATGTTGGTCCCGATTAATCCGGACAAATTCGGCGTGCGCCTGGAGGCGGCGGGATTCGCGGTGCTGGAAATAAAGAAATGTGCCGGAGTATTTCGGTTCCAGGCACGAAAGCCGGTGTAGGTGTAACAGAGGCGAACACTTGATCTCAGGAGAATCATGATGAAGAAGGAAACCATTGCTCGAAATCTGCAGGTGCTGACTGCAGCTCTTCTGGCAACATTTTTGTGTTTGTCGGTCCCGATCTCGATGCTCGCAGCCGATGAGTCAGACTCCACCACAATTGGAACTCTCACTGTAGAGGGATTGGTGCGCGATATCGCTTGCCCTCTACAAAACAAGAAATCGACCTCGACCAGCTTTAGCAAGGAATGCATCACGATGTGTCTAAAGGCAAGGTCTCCGTTAGGCATTCTCACGAGTAACGGGGAGGTATTCGTTCCGGTCACTCAATCGATGCCGGACATGGGGCAGGATGCGCTGAAGCCATTCGTCGGCGAGCATGTGAAGGCTACCGGTAAAGTGTTCCTGAGGAACGGCACACACGCAATCGAAATCAGCAAAATCGATCGGTTAGCGGATCAGGTTCAGAGCAAATAAGGGGACGGGCTGAGTTCCCGCATAGAAGTCCATCGCCTGCGCGGAGTTCCCATGCAGGGATTCAGCCTCCTATTTAATTTCGCGGAGCTTCCCCGTCTTCACGTCGTAGATAAATCCGCGCACGGGAATATGCTTCGGTATCCACGGGTGTGAGTTCACCTTCTGCACTTGCTGGCGAACGTTTTCCTCCAGATCGTCGAACGCGTAGAAGTCAACGGGTTCGCTGGCGATCGCGCCTGTTTTCTCGGTCAGCTTCTGTCTTAGTTCGTACTCCTTGACCTTCAGCAGGCCGCAGTCGGTGTGATTGATGATGATGAACTCCTGCGTGTCCAGCAGGTGATGCGACACGATCAGCGAACGGATCGCGTCATCCGTGGCGATGCCGCCGGCATTGCGGATCATATGTGCGTCGCCAGGGCGGAGGCCAAGGCAATGCTCGAACAAGATTCGTGAATCCATGCAGGCGAGGACGGCGGCATGACGGCGAGGCCGAACCGAGAGATCACCCAGGTTGAAGTTGCGCGCGAAGACTTCATTAGCGGCCAAAAGTTCGTCGGCTACGGACAAGATATGCTCCTGGTGGGTTTCGATTCCCATATCGCGCAATTGAGCGGGATGTGGGGCACTCCATTTGCTTGCAGCGGCTCCTCAGTCGTTGGTCGCTTTTAGTTTAACCGTTACAATCGGCGCGTGAGCGTATCCCTAAATCTTGATGACACAATCGTGGCCATCGCTACGCCGCCCGGGCGCGGGGGAATCGGGGTTGTGCGGCTCTCGGGGCCTGATGCGTTGAACATTTCGCGCCCGCTGTTGCGGCTGAAGCATGACCTTGAGCCGGGGCGCGCCGTGTTCGGGGAATTAATCGACCCGTGTGGCGCGGGCACTCCTGCCCGCGAAAAGCCAGCACCGTCGGATGCTCGCGACACTGCCGCCCCGGTGCACACGGAAACGCGGGCGGGGGCGCCCGCGCCAGGAGAACACCGCATCGACGAGGTGATCGTCACTTATTTCGCGAAGCCTCATTCTTATACGACGGATCATGTCGTCGAGATTTCCGCGCACGGATCGCCGGTGGTGTTGCGGCACATCGTGGAACTCTGCGTGGCCACCGGTGCGCGATTGGCCGAGCCGGGCGAATTCACGATGCGAGCCTTCCTGAATGGCCGCATCGATCTCACGCAGGCCGAGGCGGTGCGCGATCTGATCGAGTCGCAAACGCTGTACCAAGCGAAGGTAGCAGCGCAGCAATTGGATGGTGCGCTATCGCGACGCCTGCAGCCGATTAAGCAGGAGCTGGTCGAACTGATTGCCTTACTCGAGGCCGGGATCGATTTTGCGGAAGACGACGTCTCAATTTTGCCGGACAGGACGATTCTGGATCACATCTCCGCCGTGCATACACTGCTTTCCGATTTAAACGCGAGCTTCGCGTACGGCAAGATCGTACATGAGGGATTGACGCTGGCAATCGTGGGGCGGCCGAACGTGGGAAAGTCGAGCTTGTTCAACCGGCTCGTGGAGCGCGAGAGGGCGATCGTCACTTCGACTCCGGGGACCACGCGTGATCTGGTGACGGAGACCGTGGCGATTGGCGGTATTCCGGTCAGACTTGTCGACACTGCCGGCATCCGAAAGGCAATTGACGAGGCGGAATCGATCGGTGTTCAGAAATCGATGGAGGCGTTGGCCGATGCTGACCTTGTGCTGGTAGTGCTCGATGCCTCCCGGCCTTCGAGCAGGGAAGAAGATGAAGAGCTATTGCAGCAGGCCGAAGTGCGACCAGTAATATTAGTCAAAAACAAGTCCGATCTCGAGGCCGGGAACAACCCGGCTTCGAGCAACGTCGGCCAGAAGTGTGGCCCCCGCATCCCTGTTCGCACTTCGGCATTGACCGGCGAAGGGATCGCCGAGCTGCGCGCGCAGATCCTGCGACACCTCGGCGGAGAAAACGGGGCCCAGGTGGAGGCGGGACTCCTGACAAATGTGCGGCACGAAGGCTTGATTAAAGACTCATTGGCTGCGCTGGATGCGGCGAGAGCCGCAGTCGCGAATAAGGTCCCGCATGAGATGTTGCTGCTTGATCTCTACAACGCGTTGCGCCCGCTCGATGCGATTACCGGTGCGACGACGAATGACGACATCCTCAATCTGATCTTCAGCACATTCTGTATTGGGAAATGAGGAGATAACGCACCTGTGATTAGTTTCAGGGGGCGTGTCGACGAAGCGCAATCATGATGAAGCCTGAAACTGTGAGCACGAGGCACGCGAAAGAGAAAACGTAGTAGAGCACTTTGATCTTTGGCCATATGAAAGCAGGCCATTTATCCGCAAATCTATCGGACCATGTTTCCCCCAACCGGGGCGGCAATGCTGCGTCATCCGAGTCGGGCTTCCAGTGGTCTGCGATCCAGGTAGCGCGAAGATTCGACAACAAGACCGCTGCGATTATGATTCTCACCACCCCCACGCCGGTCGCCAAGGTGTCGATTACGAAATAGATCAACACCATCGCCGCTGCGAAGGGATTATGTTCACGAACGCCAACGCCGCCAAGATGAAAGAGAAAAAAAAGCACAATACCAGCGCTGGGTTGCCGGGTGAGCGTCAGGAGAACCAGTCCCAACACACCGACGATGGTGCAGACCCAGAACCCCTGCACAGCGAGATAGTCCACATCAGCGCCGCTTTGGATGGAAGGCCAAAATAGGCTCTTGAGGCGACTTTCCGTGCGGACGGTTGAATCCGAGAGGCCTAACGTTTGCATGGTGCGCGATTAGACCTCAAGCCAGCGACGGTGTCTACAACAAAAATCGCCCTATTTCGACAGGGCGGCCAAAGCTTCGCGGAACAAGGAGTCGAACGATCCACCTTTTCCGTTTTTCGTCGCCAATGCCAGGGCCTTTTCTGCCGCGGCCCGCTGATATCCCAAGTTCGCCAGAGCGGAAAGCACGTCTTCTTCGACGGCGCTGATCGGTGGTGCGGCTGGGACCGTGATCGGTCCTGCTTGAGGTAGCTTGTCGCGCAGTTCCAGCACCATGCGTTCGGCTGTTTTCTTGCCGATCCCTGGAATGCGGGTGAGCCGAGCTATGTCATTCCCGCGGATCGCGCCGACCATTTCATCTGCGGCCATGCCACTGAGAATGGTGATCGCAAGCTTGGGCCCGATTCCGCTGACTGTGATCAATTTTTCGAAGAGCAATTTTTCCGACGATCGCAGAAACCCGTAGAGCGCTAGTGCATCCTCGCGCACGTGCGTATGGATGAAAAGCGCTACCTCGGAGCCGACCGCGGGCAGGTTCGAGAAAGTCGGCACGCTGATGGTGACGTCGTAGCCGACGCCAGCGGTCTCGACGATCGCCTGGTTGGGATGTTTCCCCAAGAGTTTTCCGCGCAGGTGGGCAATCATGGTCAGGCTCATTGTAGCTGGCGGGACTGAAGTCCGGGATAGAACTGTGCGCTTCGCGTCGCGTGCTACGAGCTGTTATCAAAATATGTGCGAGTGCCAAGCTCAGAGCTGGCTCCCAGGACTCCAGCATCCAGCTGATTTCTCTTGACACGGTTGCCTATTAGGTCAATAGTGACACTATCATGAATGACCTATTAATGCTCGCCATGCTGCTTCCCGGACCAAAGTATGGCTATCAACTCAAGCGCGAGGTGGGCTGGATGACGGGTCAGGGGGAACTTCATAACAATATTGTGTATCCCTTGCTAAGACGGTTTCTGGAAGAGGGATGGGTCAGCAAGAAATCTGTGCCCGGCGAGCGCGGCCAGACGCGGCAGCAATACGCGCTGACCGCGGAAGGACGGCGAACTTACTTCCAGCGCATAAACCAATTCACCGAAGACGATGTGTCCTCAGAAGAAGCTTTTTTCTTGCGTGTCGGCGTCTTCGAGACCCTTCCGCCTGAGTCGCGAGAGGCAATTCTTTCGGCGCGTGAGGGCTTTCTTCAGCGGCGAGATCAGAGGTTGGAGACCCTCCAGGAAAACATGGAGTTGGGAAAGTTCGGCGGCGAGATCGTCCGCCACATGAGAAGGCGGATTCAGATGGACCAGGAGTGGATCCGGCATCTGCGCCGGATTGCGAAAACGGAAGTGGGCTCAAAGAGGTCATCGGAACTTGTCCGATCGAAGCTTGTCCAATCGGGCAATTGAGGAGCGAGTATGCAGCACCTGACTTTGTGGCAAATGGAACTCATCCCCTGGTACGTGTTCGGGGCCTATTGGGCCGTAAGTTGGCTTCGCGTGAAACCCACCAAAGCCACGGAAAGATCCGTCGACCGGTTACTGACACTTGCGGTGGTAGTCGTCGCATTCAATCTCCTGTTTGGAGACTTGATGCGGATCGGCGCACTGCGCCTGCGGTTCGTACCACAAGAGTCGTGGATCGGCTGGATCGGAATCGCACTGACTTGGGTGGGCGTGGCCATCGCAGTGTGGGCCCGATACTCCATCGGCATGTACTGGAGCGCCCGAGTAACGCTCAAAGAAGGCCACCAACTCATCCGCTCCGGTCCTTATGCCTTGGTCAGGCACCCGATCTACACGGGAATGCTGGTAGCAGCGATTGGTGCAACATTGGTCGGGGGAGAGTGGCGCGGCATCGTCGCGGTTATCCTTTTGCTTGCGGCGCACTCCCGTAAGGCGATGCGAGAAGAAGCCCTGCTGACCAAGGAGTTTGGCGACGACTACGCCTCGTACCGAAAACAGACCGGATTCCTGTTTCCGCGTCTGAGGGGCACAGCCGGCATGGACACTCGGCCCGCGGGCTCATAGAATCAATGGCACGGCGGCCGCATTTCGATGGGGTGGAAATCCAGTCTTCGAGTCTTGAGGGTGGTGTGGATCGCATTCTTGGCCGCATCTGCATTCGGCCAGACTGCGGTCGATCTAGACGGTCACCCCGTAAATCCCTTTGCGGCGCCACAGACAAAAGTCGTGGTCCTGGTGTTCGTGCGCTGCGACTGCCCGGTATCCGGGCGATACGCTCCGGCAATTCAGCAGATCAGCCAGCGCTACGCCGATAGTGCGAATTTCTTTCTCGTGTATCCCGATAAATCCGAAGCTCCAGATGCAATTCGCAAATCTGTGGCCGACTATGGCTATCGGTTGCCGGTGCTGCGCGATCCCGAGCACGCATTGGTCAAACTCAGTCATGTTCAAATTACCCCCGAGGTCGCAGTATTCGATCGCAGTCACAAACTGGTCTATGACGGGCGCATCGACGATTGGTACATCGATCTGAACCGAGCTCGCCCCGCGCCTACTACGCACGAGCTCGAAGACGCGATCCGCGCGGCACAGTCTGGCAGGGCGCTTGCCCGAAATGAAATCCGCGGCGTGGGATGCTACATCGCCGACCTCGAATGAGTACCCTGGTGCGTAAGTCAGAGCTTTGGTTGGCAGGGCTAGTTGTTGCGGGTATTGTCGCGCCTTCGCTTGCCCGTCCAAGACCGGTCGCGGATTCGCAAGATCACAATGGCCCGGCGCAGGTCACGTTCAATCGAGATATCGCTCCCATCATTTTTCATTCCTGTGCCGCGTGCCATCGTCTTGGAGAAGCTGCGCCTTTTTCCCTGCTGACATATTCAGACGTAAAAAGGCATGCGCGGCAGATCGCCGACGTGACCAAGTCGCGTGCGATGCCGCCATGGTTACCAGAGCCGCAGCAACTGAAATTCGCCGACGAGCAGCGCTTGTCGAACCCGGAGATCGATCGCATTACGAATTGGGTAGAGCAGGGCGCGGTTGAGGGAGATCCGAAAGACCTGCCACCTGCCCCGAAGTTTGTTGAGGGATGGCGGCTGGGAAAGCCGGACCTGATTCTTACGGCGACGAAACCACTTACCCTGCCTCCCAGCGGCACCGACACCTATTGGAACTTCATTTTTCCTGTTCCCATTGAACGTACTCGCTGGGTGAAAGCAATCGAGATTCGTCCGGGCGACAAGCGTTACGTGCATCATGCCAACATCCTTGTCGATCGCGCGGAGGAGTCGCGTAAGCGAGAGACTGAGCCCGGCGCCGGTTTCGGAGGAATGGAGATCCGAATCGAATCTCAGGTTTTTGATCCCGATAGCCATCTTCTTTTCTGGAAGCCGGGGACAATTCCTGCACCGGAGCCCGAAGGAATGGCATTACGCCTCGACACAGGTACGGATCTGATTCTCAATACGCACCTCCAGCCATCCGGGAAGCCGGAAGTAATCCAGCCGAGCATCGGCCTGTACTTCACAGATAAACCGGCGACAAAGTTCCCAATGCTGCTGCAGCTGGAAAATGACGCAAAGCTCGACATTCCGCCGGGTGAGAAGAACTTCGTTGTAAGCGACGAGTTCACGCTGCCGGTCGACGTTGATCTGATGGCCATCTATCCGCACGCACACTACCTCGGGAAGGACATTCAGGCGTTCGCTGTTCTTCCTGACGGGACGAGGAAGACATTGATCCACATTCCGCAGTGGAATCTGAATTGGCAGGCGGTATATCGCTATGCGGAGCCGGTGCTGTTGCCAAAGGGAACGACCGTTAGCATGCGCTATACCTACGACAACTCGAATGACAATCCGATGAACCCGAATCACCCTCCAGTACGGGTTGTGGGGGGAAACCGATCGACGGATGAGATGTGTCATCTCTGGCTGCAAGTGTTGCCGGTTAATTTCGGCGCGGCACAAGGCGATCCCAGGATGGCATTGCAGGAAACTCTGGCGCGGCACAACATCCAGAAAAATCCCGCGGACTTTGAAGCGCATTACAACCTCGCGGCCATGTTGCAGGGCAAGAATCAGTTGGAGGCCGCCGTTAACGAATATGAAACGGCGGTGCGTCTGCGGCCGGACGACGCTACCGCGAACAACGCTCTCGGAGCAGCCTTATTGGCAAATGGCCAACCGCGGCCTGCGACTGCCTTGCTGCAAACGGCGATCGAAGAAAGGCCGGATTATGGCGATGCTCATTACAACTTTGGAATCGCGTTAACACAGATGGGAGAGATGCGGAGGGCGGTCGAACAATTTGAGATTGTTCTGAAGTTGCGGCCCAACGACGCTAACGCGGAAGCGAATCTGGGAGCGGCTCTGGCCGAGCTGGGGAAATACTCCGAAGCTGAGTCACACTTTGAGCGGGCGCTGCAAATTGATCCCAACCAGGCGGACGCCAAAGACAATCTCGAAGCGGTGCGGAAGGCCATGAGGGCGCATTAGGAGCACACTCCCCGGCCGCGCTACAAGCCACTAAAATGTAAAGCAGATGTTCCTTGTGGGGGGGGCCCAAATTCTCATATGAACTCACGATGTAACGCTTTTCATTGCGCGGCATTGATTTGCGCGCTTTCGGTCGCCGGAGTTGGCCAGCAAACTTCGGCGCCCGATGCTCCCTCTCCATCAATGTCAGCATCTGCCGCTAACCTCGCTCAAGCTCAGAAGCTGATGCAACAGGGTAGAGTTGACGACGCGATCAGGCAGTTGCAGTCGCTGGAGTCGCGTGATCCATCCGTGAGAGGGGTTGCGCTCGAGCTGGGCACTGCCTACTACAAAAAGAGTGATTACCCAAATGCGATCCAATTTCTGAAGAAAGCGAGTGCTGAGGACCCAAAGAACGGCGAGACAACCCAGTTGCTCGGGATGGCGTACTTCGCCGGAGGGCGTCCGGCAGACGCGATTCCGTTGCTGGAACAAGTTCAGGGCTGGATTCCGCGCGCCAACACCGATGGCTACTACATTCTCGGCACCTGCTACATCCAGACGAAGAACTACGACGGCGCCCGAAAAGCTTTCGCAAAGATGTTCGATGTCCCGCCAGATTCGGCGGCGGCATATCTGTTCACCGCGCGAATGTTGCTGCGGCAGGAATTCGATCCGATCGCGGACGAATATGCCCAGAAGGTCGCGGCTCTCGATCCCAAACTGCCGCTCGCGCACTACTTGCTCGGCGAGTTGTACTTGTATAAGTCGCGCCTGCCGGAAGCGATCGCCGAGTTTCAAAAGGAGTTGCAGATCAATCCTGCTTACGCGGCGACCTACTACAAGCTTGGCGACGCCTATGCTCGCATCCAGAAATATGACGACGCCCAGAGGATGTTGCAACGGTCCATCCGTCTGGATGCAACGTCCAGCGTGCCCTTCATCCTCATGGGCAAGGTTCTTCAGAAAAAGGGCGACTATGATCTGGCAGTGTTGTCGCTGCAGCATGCTGTAACCATGGAGCCCAACAATCCGACAACCCATTACCTTCTCGGCCAGACCTATCGCGATATGGGGAGAAAGGAAGAGGCCGAAGCCGAGCTGAGGCGAGCCCAGGAATTGCACGGACAGGAAGATCTGCAGTAACCGATCAGATCGCGGTTGCCTGTTCTCGGCGGCGAGCCTGAATCTCGATATAGACATTTACCAGCGAGACGGCAGCCGGCGTCACTCCCGGAATTCGCGACGCCTGACCGATCGTTCGCGGACGGATCTTGGTCAGCTTTTCCTGCATTTCCCGCGATAGGCCGCTCACCGAGCGATAGTCGAACCACTCGGGGATCGAGTGCTTCTCTGATTTCTTCAGTCGTTCCATGGCTTTCTGCTGCTGGAGCAGGTAGCCTTCGTACTTGATTTCGGTTTCGACCGACTTCAGTTCGTTTCTTACTTCCGAGGAGAGCTTCACCACAGGGGGCACAGGGTTCACAGAGGAATTCCGAGAGAAGAACTCTGGAGCCAGCTTGATCAGAGCTGGGGCTAGTTGCTCGATGCTTACCTCGGGGCGCTTTAACAACTGGGACAGGGTTTGCCCTTCCGCGGAGTTCCATGTGCCGCCGGCGACAGCAGATTCCTCGGCCCTTTGCCCCTCGGAATGACAAAGAGTGGTCATCTCTGATGTGAGCCTCGCGCTCTCCAGCAGCTTCTTTACGCGCGCTAGGCGTTCTTGCTTTGCTTGGAAATCTGTCCAGGTCTCATCTGAGATCAATCCGACACGGCGACCGTGCGGGGTGAGACGGCGATCCGCGTTGTCGATCCGCAAGTGCAGACGGAATTCCGCTCGCGAAGTGAACATGCGATAGGGCTCATTCGTTCCCTTCGAAATCAGGTCATCGATCAGAATTGCTGTGTAGGCTTCCGTGCGGTCGAGAATCAGGGGCTCCTGCTGCTTGACCTGAAGCGCAGCGTTGATACCCGCCATCAGTCCCTGGCAGGCGGCTTCTTCGTAGCCGGATGTCCCGTTGATCTGCCCGGCCAGGAACAAGCCAGCAATCTTTCGAGTTTCCAGCGTGCGTTCGAGTTCGGTGGGGTCGATTGAGTCGTATTCAATGGCATATCCCGGGCGCAGCATTTCTGCGTTTTCGAGGCCCGGGATCGACTTCAAGATCGCAAGCTGCACTTCGACGGGAAGGGACGTGCTCATACCGTTCACATAGATCTCGTGTGTATTCAATCCTTCAGGCTCGAGGAACAGCTGGTGCATCTCTTTGTCGGGGAACTTGACGATCTTGTCTTCGATCGATGGACAGTAGCGTGGTCCAATCGACTGAATCTGTCCGCTGTACATCGGCGAACGGTGCACGTTTTCACGAATGATGCGATGGGTCTCGGCCGAAGTCCACGCGATGTAGCAAGGCACCTGCGAGTCGTGATGTGCGACGCGCTTGGTGCGAAAACTGAATGGCGTGGGATCTTCATCGCCCGGCTGCACGGGGAAACGGGACCAGCTGATGGTGCGTGCATCGAGCCGCGGAGGAGTTCCGGTCTTAAGGCGGCAGCCGCGCAGGCCAAGGTCCTTCAACGCTTCACCGAGAAGAACGGCATTCGGCTCGCCTGAGCGTCCTGCAGGATATTGCTGCTCGCCGCAGTGAATCAGGCCGTTGAGGAAAGTGCCAGTTGTGATGATGACGGCTTGAGCGCCGACCGTGCGGCCGTCGCGAAGCTTGATACCGAGAATCCGGCGTTCGGCTTCCGGCGTTCGGCTTTCGGACGCATCCGGCAGTATGTCGAGTGCTGAGTGCTGAGTGCCGGAGCCCGCGGAAGCCGAGAGCCGAGAGCCGGGAGCCGATTCCACGATTAAATCCGCAACTTCCGCCTGCTTGATCTTGAGATTCGGCTGCGCCTCGAGTACTTCGCGCATCTTTAGTCGATAAGCCTGCTTGTCACATTGCGCGCGCGGCGACCAGACCGCCGGACCACGCGACGTATTCAGCAGCCGAAATTGGATGCCGACCGCGTCGGTTATCTCGCCCATGATGCCGCCAAGTGCATCGACCTCGCGGACGAGGTGTCCCTTGGCGATCCCGCCAACTGCTGGATTGCATGACATCTGCGCGATCAAGTCGACGTTAAGGGTGTAGAGCGCGGTCTTCAGGCCCATGCGGGCAGCCGCCACCGCGGCCTCGCATCCGGCGTGACCGGCGCCGACCACAACAACGTCGAATTGTTCTGTGAAAGGCATTTACGAAAGTTTCAAGGTTTCAAAGTTTCAACCTTTCAAAGAAAAACTCGCCAGCGGATTCGCATCGGGGCTCACTTTGAAACCTTGAAACATTGACACTTTGAAACTTGCAACCCTGAAAACCAGCCTTGAGTAGCCAGCTTCCCATTGCTGCTTTCATTCTAACAACTCACGTGTATCCGGTGACCGCCATCACTTGCCGACCACGCCACTCATCCGTATAGTGGCGGGCAGGCTCCCAGCCTTCCGAGGAGTGTATGACCACCGCAGAGTTGTTCCAGGAACTAGACACCCGAATCGCTAAATACGATCTACTTTGCCATCCGTTTTACAAAGCCTGGTCCGCCGGGCGGCTCACCCGCGACGATCTGCGGGAGTACGCCCAGGACTACTATCCCCAGGTAGAAGCATTTCCCTCGTATCTCGCTGCCCTGGGGCTTCGGCTCGAGGACGGCGAACTCCGCCGCGCAGTACTCGCCAACATGTGCGACGAAAATGGGTCTGGAGGGCAAGGAAAAGAAGCAGTACCGCATTCCGATCTTTGGCTTGACTTCGCCGAAGGCATGGGATCGACCCGCAACCTCGAGTGGCATAACCCGGTGCCGGAGATCCGGCAGTTAATTGGTCACTTTCATCAGGTCGCCAGCGAAGGCACGCCGGAAGAGGCTTTGGCGGCTTTCTATGCCTACGAATCGCAGGTGCCGCGCGTGGCTGGCGAAAAAGAGCGCGGCCTGCGCGAAATGTATGGCGCCGACGACAAGACTTGCGGCTACTTCGCCCTTCACACCACCGCTGATGTCTACCATTCGCGGGTGTGGCGGAAGCAACTCGAAAAGCGTATCGAAGCTCATCCGGAAACGGCCGAAACGGTCCTGCATGCGGCCGAGAACGCAGCAAGAATGCTTTGGCAGGCGCTGGACGGAATCGACGCGCGCCGGCAGGCGGCTGCGGTCGCATAGCTAGTTGTTTACTCCCGAGTTCGAGCCATGATCCGATAAAATCATTGGCCCATTTTGTTTTTGGAGAGAAGCTTGGCGAGCGACATTCCAATCGGTGCCCGTGGCGAGGCCTGCGAAACCGTGGAGTTCAAACACACACTGACGTCGCATCATCCAGAGTTGCCGCCGCTCTACTCGACTCCCGACATGATCCGGCTTATGGAAACAGCGGCCTTCCACGCGCTGCAGCCTTACTGCCAAGGGGACGAGATTACCGTCGGGACATCAATCAACATTGAACACCGGGCAGCCAGCGGCGTGGGTTCACACATCAAAGCGGAGGCCGTGCTCGAATCCTTTGACGGACGCTTCTACACCGTTCGTGTCACCGCGCGTGACGATGCACAGGAAATTGGGCGTGGAACGGTCGGCCGCGCGCTAGTAAGCAGTGACAGATTCTTGGAAAGAATGCAGAACAGGAGCAAGTGCAGTGCAGATTGGGAGTGATGAACAGCGAAAGAAAGCGGACGCTCTTCGCGTGTTGCACACCGGTCCCGAACCGCTGGTTCTAGTGAACGTTTGGGACTCTGGGAGCGCGCGCGTCATTGAAGACTTGGGGTTTCCAGCCATCGCCACCACGAGTGCGGGGATCGCATTCTCGAACGGGCTCCCTGACGGAGAAAAGATTTCGCCTGAGCGAATGATGGCGGCGGTTGCCAAGATTGCGCAAGCGGTGAATGTGCCGGTCACGGCCGATGCTGAGGCTGGATACGGAGACAGCCCTGAAAGTGCCGCGGAAACTGCGCGCAATCTGGTCACAGCTGGCGCAGTCGGAATGAACTTTGAAGACGCGACCCGCCGCACGGAACAACCACTGGCTGACCTGAAGCTGCAAGTAGAACGAATCCATGCCATCCGCGAGAGCTCCGCCGAAATGCGCGTGCCACTGGTGTTGAACGCCCGGACCGATGTCTATCTGTTGCAAGTCGGAGATCCGCCAAAACGCTATGACGAGGCCGTAAAACGGCTGCAGGCCTATCGCGATGCTGGAGCCGACTGTGTCTTCGTTCCCGGCGTTGGCGACCCGGAAACGATTCGCCGCTTCGTTTCTGATCTTCGCTGTCCGTTGAACATTCTCGCTGTTGCCGGTTCCCCGTCGATCCCGGAACTGACGGTTCTTGGTGTGAAGAGAATCAGCTTGGGCTCAGGACCGATGAGAGCCGCGCTGGGCACACTTGGACGTCTTGGCCAGGAAGTGAGAGCTGAAGGTACATACTCCAACATGAGCGGCGCTCCTTCTCATGCCGAAATGAACCAGTTGATGGGCAAGAAACGAAGCAACTGAGGGCTTCCATCCTTATCGGTGTCATTTCCGATACGCACGGATTGCTTCGACCAGAAGCGGTGGCTGCGTTACGCGGTTCGGACCACATCATTCATGCCGGTGATGTGGGCGATCCCGAGATTCTCAAAGAACTGGCAGCAATCGCATCGCTCACCGCGATTCGCGGAAACATGGATAAGGGTCCGTGGGCCCGCAAGCTTCCCGAGACCGACGTCATCGAACTCGGCAGTGTTTCGATTTACATCCTGCACGATCTGGCGCACATAGACTTGGAGCCCGAGGTTGCCGGATTCCGTGTCGTGATCTCGGGGCACAGTCACGCCCCGAAGCAGGAGACTCGTGGCGGCGTCCTCTACTTCAATCCTGGAAGCGCTGGACCAAGAAGATTCAAGCTCCCGGTTTGCGTCGGAAAGCTCACGATCGAAAATGGGAAGGTCCGCGGAGAAATCGTCAAGATCGCAGAATGAAGATTTCAGATTGCAGAATTCGAATCGGCATCAATTCGGATTTCTTCTGAAGGGATCAAGTAGTCTCCAAATTTTGGATTCCTCGGTTGCTACAATCCCACTGAATGTCCTTATCTTTCCGATTAGAAAAGGCGGTTGGCACAGCGCGCAGGGGACAGCTCACTACTCCACATGCCGAGATCGAAACGCCCGTGTTCATGCCGGTCGGTACCGTCGCCTCGGTTAAAGCGGTATCCCAGGACATTCTTGAAGATCTCGGCGCCCAGATTGTCCTCGGCAATACATATCACCTTTACTTGCGGCCGGGAGTCGAGACGGTGCGGCGCCTGGGCGGCCTGCACGGATTCACGTCGTGGAATCGGGCGATTCTCACCGATTCCGGCGGATTCCAGGTCTTCAGCCTCAGCGAGTTGCGGAAACTCAATGAGGAAGGAGTGACCTTCCGCTCGCATCTTGACGGCTCTTCGCATTTCTTCAGCCCCGAAAGTGCGATGGAGGCACAAATTGGCCTAGGTGCCGACGTCACCATGGCGTTTGATGAGTGCACCGAGTACCCGGCCGATCAGGCCCGCGTGCGAGAGTCGTTGGAGTTGACGGCGCGCTGGGCAGCGCGCAGCAAGAGGTATTTTGAAGATCATAAGCATGAAGTGCCCTGGACCCTTGTCGGGGCGACTCAGTCACTCTTTGGCATCATCCAGGGCGGGATGGACCGCGCGCTCCGCAAGGAGTCCGCCGAGCGAACGATCGAGATCGGTTTCCCCGGCTATGCCATTGGTGGCCTTAGCGTCGGTGAGCCCCGCGAATTGACGCGCGAGATCGTCGAATCCACGCTGGAGCATCTTCCCAAGGACAAGCCCCGCTACCTGATGGGAGTGGGTACTCCGGAAGAGATCGTCGAATACGCCTGCCTCGGCATCGACATGATGGACTGCGTGCTGCCGACTCGAGCCGCCCGCCACGGCCTGCTTTTTACGTCCGAAGGCAAGGTTTCGATCAAACAGGCGCGTTTTGCGCAAGATCAAGGTCCACTGGACCGTAATTGCGATTGCCGGGTCTGCCGCCGTTATTCCCGGGCCTATTTACGGCATCTTTACGCATCTAATGAAGTGTTGTCGCAGGTCTTGAACTCTGTTCACAACCTGAGCTTCTACCTTGACACTATGCGGCGAGTCCGGCATGCTATTTCACTTGGGGAAGAGTCCCGTTTTCTATCTGAT
>Ga0126371_10002136_pt1 | contig 16948 bp, 26 predicted proteins | sample PanSoiMetaPlot_4_FD_110145 | JGI IMG/M metagenome (GOLD analysis project Ga0126371, IMG submission 110145) | Tropical forest soil microbial communities from Panama - MetaG Plot_4 | ecosystem: Environmental > Terrestrial > Soil > Tropical forest > Bulk soil | place: Panama | collected 2016-02-17 | reverse complement strand
GTTGCGGAGAAAGTCCCGCGGTGATGGCCTTGTTCGAATCCATGTGGCGCGAGGTCGGGCACTCGCTGGCGCTGGCCGTGGGTCGCCCGAAAGCCTCCAAGCAGGACGCCGCGTTAGGCTGGTACATGCTCTTGCTGGCGATGCGCAAACGCGACTCTTCACGCGCTGCGTGAGTATCGTATCGTATCGTAGCCGCGTGCTTGACTACATCCGCTCGGCGTTCTGGTCGGTGCTGGTCGGGGTCTACGACCTCGGCCACGTCATCGCCGAGGGCATGCTCGTGCTTGTGCTGCCCTTCTTGATCTTCCTCGCGCTGCTGTGGCTAGCTTCGTTAGTTCGGTAGTCAAGCAGACGGATACCTTGAAGGAGAGGGTCGGGGAAGAAATAACCACCCGAACGAACCAGCTTTCCCAATGCCTCCGCTGCCCACGCGGGGGGGTGCGCGCCCAGGGCTGCGCCTGCGCGTGCAGGGCTGCGCCTGCGGGCCGGCGGGCGCGTGGGGGCGGGCATGCGCAGGGCTAGCCGTGCATGCACGGTCGGGGCGCGCCTACAGCATGCGCACGGATCTCCTACGGAGATCGTTACCGAACTGTGCATGAACTGTGCACAAACTGGTTCTTGACGGATTGTGTGGCCAATGAGACAGTGATGGCGGCAACGGGCCGACAGCCCCTTGACCACGACTCGGAGGTGCCAGGATGGCACGCTTGAACACTCGCCTCAACGTCCTCGTCCACGCCGATCACGAATGGCTGCGCTGCAACGAATGCAGCGGCGCGTTCTGGGGTGCTGCCAACGCCACAGCGCTGGTGGTCGCGAAGGCGGAGCGGCATGCGCTCAAGGCCCACAACCGCGGACAGCGCAGGGCTGAGCGCCGCGGCGCAGGGCTGCCCGAAGGCGCGTTCGTGCTCGAGAGCGCCGTGGCGGGGATGCTCGGCAAGCGCCTCGGTCGCGGGGTGATGCGCGTCGGCTACGAGCTCGGCGGCGGGCTGATGCTCAAGCTCGCGCTGCACGACGACGGCAAAGCGGGCAACCTCGCCGAGTGGCGAGCGTACCACAGCGCTCCCGCCGACAAACGCGAGTGGCTGTGCCCAGTGGTCCGCGTCGCCGCTGACGGCGCGTGGCTGATCATGCGCATGGCCGACGACTGCGGCAACGTCAACTGGCACGATCAGGACCGCATTCAGGCCGCGCTCGGTGCCTTCGTGGCCGACCTGCACGGCGGCAACATCGGCTACGTCGACGGCCACCCCGTGGCCACGGACTACGCGGGCGGCATGCGGGCCCACGAGGTCGACTGGGCACGCGGCCGTTGAGGCCTCTGCGGAGGCGCTCACAGCGCCTCTGCCTGCACGGACGTGCAGCCCTCCACGCGCGGCGAATGCGTGCACTGCCGCACGATCTGGAGCCATCTCGAGGCACGCCACACCACATGTCCCCGCTGCGGCAACGCGCTGCGCACGGTCAGCCCTGGGCCGTGGCACACGTGCAACTGCGGCGAGCACACGGAGTCGGAGGGGTGGTGAGCGCTCGAGCGCTCGCCTCCACACGGCTAGCCGTCTGCGCGCACATCCTCACGGGTGTGCGCGCTTTTGCGTGCGCACGGCTAGCCGTGCGCGCGTGCGGACCCACAGGTGCCCCCGCCGTGTGCGCGCCGCGCGCGGCGGGCTCCAGGCCCCCTCAACCGAGGCGTCTAAGGGCCGCGCCTGCCTAACCGAGGCGTCTAAGGGTTAGTGATATTGCCAGAGGGCACATTGTATGGTCTAGTCCCGTACAACTTTGAGCACTAACCAATAACCACTAGTACGTACGTCTAGACTTATGAGATTGCAGCCCTACGAAATTACACGCATGACGTTGTACCTCGTCATAACGCCGTGGAGGCGTTAGTACACGGTGGCATGAAAAGTGCAAAACATCTTGATTGACTAGCACTTAAACTTGCGCATGAAAAATCATCACTAGGAAAGAATGGTTACGACGACGCACAGCGTAATACGGTGACAGCCGCTAGACCTGTGCTACACTACTGTCGGAAACGAGGACCAACCCATGACCGACTCTCGCAAGCACCATCATTGCGGCTGCCCACGCATCCCCGACGACCACATGCAGCGCCTCGAACAGGTCTACATCCGCACCAGCGGACAGCCCCATATCAGCGACATCCTGCATGCCCTCGGCCTCGATCACACAGACACGCCTACCAAGTTCGAGCGGTATCTCGACTTCGGCATCGTCTTTCAACCCTCGGGTTGCTGGCTGTGGACACGTCCATGGCCCGCCGATCACGCCCGCCCTCGCGTCCAATTCCAGGGCAAGCCCTGCGACGTGGTCGCGGTCCTGCGCCTCCGCGAGGGCATCGAACCCCCCGCCGCCGAAGGCGACCAACTCGCTCGCACCTGCCGCACGGCCCACTGCGTCTCACCCTACCACTTCACCCTCAACCTGCCTACCCCCCCACCTGTGGACCCTTACGAAGGCATGCTCGCGATGGAGCTTTGGGAAGCTCTACACGACCGCCCGAAGTTTCAGGGCTTCGGGTCCATGCGCGCCTCCGCGCTCAGCCCTACCTGCCCGTTCGGTCACACCCTCTCGGTCTACGGCGATCCCCGCCGCCGCAACAACTACTGCGCCGACTGCCGCAAAGCCTTCAACAACTGGCAGCACGCCAAGCGCAGTTTCGAGTTGAGCATCGCCAACGGCACCGTTGATCCACACTTCGCCTACGTCCTCAACCGCTTCCGCGCCGAGTACAACCGCGCCGACGCCATCGCACGTGCCAAGGCCTTGCTCATGGACATTCAGTCCGCATACCTGCACGTGCCTGACAGCGCAGCCCTGAGCATCGACGCCGTACTCGCTCGCTTCTACTCGCTGTACGAGCCTACAGACATGACCATGGCCGAGGCGTCCGCGGGTATGTTCGACGCATACGCAGATGATACACTATCCTCACCCCCCAATCAACTACCCGAACAGGTAGGTTGACATTCCGGTCTGAGATGATACAGTAGCGGTGTTCCCGAAAGGAGGGACGCCGAAGATGGCCGACGCCAACCACATCCCCAACACCCGAGCCGACGGCGCTTGGATCCGCTGCGCCGACTGCGACAGCGCCTACTGGGGCGCATTCCGACCCACCGACTGGATCCAGACCAAGCTCCAGGCGCACCGCCGCAAGGCCCATGGCGCACCCGCCGCGTCGCAAGACGCGGCACCCGCGAAGCGCGCCAAGAAGGCCCAGAACCTCAACGGACCTGTGGTCCACGTGCCGACCACGCCAGGCCTCGCCGCCGAGATCGCGGCCCTGCGTGCCGACGATCGCGCCGAAGAGGCCCTCGAGGCCGCTCTCGCGGACATTGCCGCGGACCTGGCCGCAGCGTGAGCCGACGCAAGAATCGCCATTCATCGCGGGGTCCACGGGCCCCGCTGATCCCCGTGCCCGCGTTTACCTGCGCGGCATGCCTCTACTACCGCAACTGCCACCCCGGCCGAGCCTGCTTCGTCCCCTCACAGATCGCCTACCACGCCGAGCAGGCCTACCTGAGCCGCAGCCGTGAGCTCACGCTCATGGGCGTCACTGCCACACACGTGTACACCCCGTACAACGGCCGCTTCCCGTCCTGGCAGTCCGTCCGCGACTACCGCCGCGAGCAGGCAGCCGTGCAGCCCCAGGACCGCGTCAGCACCTGCGATGCATGCGGAGACCCCGATGTGGTGGGCCTCGAGTTTCAGATCCCCGACGAGGGCATCCAGTTCCTGTGCGACGCGTGCATCATCCGCCGCTTCATGCCCGAATCCACGGGCGGATCCTCGGATGCGTGAGCGGGACGCCTGGCAGGCGCTGTTCTGGCTCGCCGTCTTCATCTGGGGCGTGCTGTGGTTGTTCACGCAGTCCGCGGGCCCGACCTGCTATCCAGGCAACTGTTGACACACACTGTAGGATCTGATACACTTCCGTCATGAAATCACTCATTCGCGAAGCCCGACGCTTCAAGCAGCGGTACGGCCCACGCGGCTCCATGTCCGACCGCAGACCCATTCGCGTCATACACGACGCAGGTGCGTCCAGGCGCATCAGAAAGGCACTCGATGGACGCAACTGAACGCGACAAGTACATCGTCGGGCTGGCCATGCAGCAGTGGCACCGCGACGGCGAAGTCGAGATCCCCAACTGGGGGCAGACGACCGAAACCATCGTCGTCGACACCGACGGCAACCAGCACACCATCTCGCTGATCAGCGAGGGCGACGACAACGGCGCATACGTGATGGCCTGGGTGTGGGTCGACTTCTCGCTCACGCCGCTGGACAAGGAGGAGGTAGCCGATGATCGCTGAGCGCACCCCTCTCTATCGACGTCCCCGCGCCGACCGCAGCCGCATCTTTGGCGATGTGTGGGTCGGCAACCTCGAAGCCGCCGAGAACTGCTACAACCAGCCTGGCTGGACGGTGATCGACGTCCGCGAGGACGAGCGGACGCCCCGAGCCCGCAACGTGGTCCAGGCACCCCTCCTGGGTTGGGACGGGCCGAACACGCCCGCTGCCAGCCCTGCCCGCCTCGAGCGAGCCTGCGCCGCCATCGACGCCGCGCTGGCCGCGGGCAATCGGGTCATGGTGCACTGCTGGATGGGCCGCGAGCGCAGCCCGCTGGCGGTGGTGCACTGGCTGATGACGCGCCACGGCATGCACATCAACTCGGCCTACGACCTGCTCAAGAACCAGCGCAGGTGGGTACTCGACCGCCGCGAGTGGCTGTGGGCCAAGCCTCAGATGGGTTTCGCGAAGTGACCGAGGCCGTGCCCACGCAGCAAGAGGCCGACGACCTGACCCGCGCCGTGGCGCACAACTTCGGCAACTGCAACTGCCACAAGCACTCGGGGCTCGTGCACCCGTGCGACGGCCACAGCTTCATCTTCGAGCGCGACCGCATCGCCTACCGCTGGCAGTACCTGCTGTGGATGCGCGCCATGCGACCCCGCCTGCTCACCGAGGAAGGCGCAATCCCCGCGCAGCCCTCCACTCCTGTGGATCCCCGCGGCACGCTGCCGTGGTGAAATCCGACGTAGTCAAGCAGACACTTGACAAACCCCACTGTGTAGTGCATAATACACCCATCGGAACGAAAGGAGTTACCGAATGAGCATCTACCAAGCTTCCCTCGTCACAGTCGAGGTGGACACCACGGGTCTGGAGGATCGCCTCAGCGAGCTTCAAGCCCCCATGGATGAGGACGACGTGCGGCGCATCGTCAGCGACGTGCTCGCGGACGAGTCGTACATGACCTACTCGAGCGTCGAGGACGTCGTCAGCGAGTACGTACACGACAACGTCTACCTCGACGGCAAGGCCGACGCGGACGATCTCAGCGAACTCGTCGAGCGTGTCAACGATCTCGAGGGCGCATTCGACGTCGAGGCCTACAACGCGCGCACCGAGGACATGGATCGCCGCGTCGAAAAGCTCGAAGCCGACCTCGCGGAGGCGAGCACCTACATCACCAGCCTGACCGAGGACGTCGAGTACCTGCGTACTCGAGACGACCGCACGGGCAACATCCTGGCGCTGCTCAAGCGCCTGTTCAACGAGGTGATGCGATGACCCGCAAGGACTACGAGCGCATCGCGAGGGTGCTCAACGCCTTCTCCAGCATGGACACGTCCAGACCCCTGGGTCTGGCCGTTGCCGTGATCGCGGACAGCCTCGCGCTGGTCTTCGCCGCCGACAACCCGCGCTTCTCACGCGACCGCTTTCTGGCCGTTGTGGACGTGCAGGCCAAGTATTTCGCCAACTCAGAAAAGGAGGCCGCATGAGCAACATCTGTCGCGTCCACTGGACGTGCACCGTCGAGCTTGAAGACGGCTACACACCCGAAGAGCTAGCCCTGCAGGCCGCGGAGACGGCGCGTGCGATCACCCCCGAGGCGATCCACGTGCTCACCGTCGAGCTCCCCGAGGGCGGACTGTGGCGTGTGGATCTGACCACGCGGCGTGCGAGGCCCGCGTGATGCCCGAAGGCACGCCCACGCTGGACATTCTGGCCAAGGTGCTGGCCAAGTACCGCTACACCGAGGTGAGTGTCGGCATGGACTCCATGTCGGCACTCATCGCCTGCGAACTCTCGGATGCCATGCACGATGTGGATCCCGACTGGGACTACCTCGCTTTCTGGAACGCAATCGCCCGCGAACAGCGGGCGGTTCGTCCTTGACTACAGGTGTCCGAGGTGATACACTCACTCCATCGAAAGGAGGCTAGATGCCCAGTGCATCCCACAGGAATTGCGAAAGCTGCCACGCCCGCCGCGTCGACCGCAGGGCTGCCCACAACATGTGCGCACCCTGCCGCCGCGTGCACCGCAAACGGCTGCAGCTTGAGCGTAAGGCGCTCAAAGCGAGGAAGATCGTGAGGGCGCAGCAGACCAACGGCATCGACTACTCGGTCAAAGCCAAAATGCAGTTGATCGCCCACACCGCCAACGACGAGCCCGAGATTCAATCGCTCGCCAGGGAGTGGCTGGACTCCGAAATTCAGCCCGCAGAACAGGAGGAACCCATCATCGCCGAGCAGAAAACCACAGTGCCTGCGTACGGCACCAAAGAGCGTGCGGAGTACATGCGCAGCTTCCGCGGCAAGAGCGCGGAGGAGCGAGCGCAGATGTCCAGGGCTCACGCGGAGCCGTCAGGCCGAGGCCGCGGACGCCGCCGACCACTGAGCGACGAGCAGGAAGTCGAGATCATTGACGCCTACACCAAGACCGAAGAGGCCGTGGGCGACATCACCCAGCGCTACGCCATTCGGGAGACGTACATCTTCAACGTGCTCGATCGCGCGGGCATCTCGTGGAGACGCAAGAACTCCGAAAGCTTCGAACAGTGGCAGCTACGGCAGAATCCGCGACTGGCTGCCGAAGCGGCTAAGTCGACTCCCGAAATCGTTGTTCCCGAACCCGTGGAGAAAATCATCGAAGCCAGAGTCCTGCCGCCGCAAATCGAAGCTATGCGCAACATTCAAGTCGGCGTGTACGCCGAGGAGAAGCAAGGCAAGACCCGTGCGCAGCCCGTCGAGCAGGCCATGGACCTGTTCACCTCCGAACCCAGTGACGAGCCCGTGTGGGAGGTGCATTACGTCGGCAAGATGCTGGTGCACGCCCGATCGGTGGACGAAGCCCTCAGCCGTGCCCGCGCCGACGGCCACATCGCGGAGATCGTCTCCGTCTCGAGGAGGCCGCGGTGAACGAGCCCACCTACCACAACGAGTACGTCACCGAGCAACTCACGCTGTTCATCGAACGCCTGAATCGGCAGATCGCCGAGAACCATCGGCAGGTCGCTGTCGACAACGCCCGCAAGCGGAGACTGCACCAGCAGTCTCCCGCTCTGGGAGCCGTCGGCAAGCTGATGGGCGGCCCCTGGGCACTGGAGCCCGAGACCGACACCGAGTACGCCGCGCACATCAACAGGCTGCAGCAGCACCTGATGGACGACCCGATCACGCGGCGCTACTCGAACTACCTCAACTCGCCCAACGGTCGCCACCCGAACGTCGAGTGGTGGCACGCCGTGGGCCATCAGCAGTTAGCGACCGTCTCCGTCGGCAACGCCACCGACATCCAGCGTATGACTTTAGCGGAGTCGCAGCAGCACGGGCGCGACGGCACCATCCCCCTGGTGTGGGACCCCCGCTTGTTCCAGCACGGCGGCGGGCCGCTGGAGGCGTCCTACACCGAATGGTCCGCGGAGTGGATGGGCCGCATGCAGCGCGCCCAGACGTACCTGTGGCGGCAGGACACCCTCGAGGCGGCGTGCTACGCGCCGCTGCCCGAGCACATCATCCAGCCCAACATGCTGCCGTTTCCCGACCTGTTCTTTTCCTTCGAGATGGCGGCGTGGGTTGGTGAGGACGACCGTCTGCTGCGCGAAGAAAAGAGCGGCAACCTGATCAGCGCGCAGATCGAGACGTGGTGGCTGCAGGTCTCACGTATGGGCGACGCGGGCGCAGCCCTGCTTGTCTCCAGGCAGGCCTGGCCCAGGCGTCAGAGCGGAGCCCTGGCGACTGTCGGTGTCGAGTACCTGCTGTTCGAACCGCTGCCGTGGGGTGCGAAGTGGCCCGACGACTTCAAGGGCAGGATGAACTTCGAGGAGATCGGCTACGTGCTGCGCATGCTGGCGTTCATGCAGGCTCCCTTCGTGGACGCCACGCAGTCCCGCAGACAACTGCCGCGGCCTATGCGCCGCGAATACGAGCGCGAGAAGCGGCCCGTGCCCGACAAGCAGTGCTCGATCATCGTCCTGCGCCGAGCTCTGCACGAGCCCACATATCCAACCACGGACGCGGAGGGCTCCACCCGCGAGTACAAGCACTCGTGGTGGGTCAGCGGCCACTACCGCTGGCAGTACTACCCGAGCGAGAAGACCCACAGGCTGGTGGCCATCGCGCCGTACATCAAGCAGGCGGGCAAGCCGCTGCTCAGGCAACTCTGGGACGTCAAGCAGTGAACCCCTGCTTGACAACTCCCCTGGTCATCTGATACAGTGACCCAGTCACCCCCCAACAGGGTCTATCATTCCACCCCGAAAGGAACCCCACTCCTGAAATACCTGACTGGCTCGCAGCTACGCATCGCCAACGGTCTGGCGCGCAAGGCGGGTTATGACCGCCAACTGGAAGACGTCTTCGTTCGCAGCCTGCCCGCCCGTGCCATCTACCTGATCGCCACCGCTCGCTCGCAGCCCACAGGTTGTGTGCGCTGCGTGGTGACCATCGACGCCGACCACGACGTCACCCTCGACGTCGACCCGCGCCTGTACGCCTCGCTCGACGAGATCCGCGTACCCAGCCTGAGCCCGTCGCTCAACTGAAAGGACACTCCCATTCCCGCAGAAGTACTCGACGATCTGTTTTTCGCGGATCGCAAAGAACCCGCCTGGCACAACATCCTCAAGCAGGGGCTTGACGCCGAACGGCGTTACTCCGCGACCGAGGTGATCGCCGCCCTGGGCGGGCCCAGCTACCTCAAGCTGCCGCTTGAGACGATCGCTACCCGCCAGGACGGCTCGCACATCGCCGTGCCAGCCTACGCCATCGTGCGCACCCCGTTCGGCACCCACAAGGACGAGGCGATGATGGGCCTGGTCAAAGAGGGCTACCACCTCGTGACGCCCACCGACGCCGCCGACATGTGGGATCTCAAGGTCGCCAAGCACATCGAGACCGCCGCCTTCCTGCGTGAGGGCAAGCTGTTCATGATGGGCTGCAAGCTCGACCCCATCGACGTGGTAGGCGACACGGTGCTCACCTACCTGAACATGCACATCTGGATGGACGGGCTGACCGCCTCGACGGCGATCACCTCACCCGTCAAGGAGGTGTGCATGAACACGGTGCAGATGGCGCACCAGATGGCCAAGCAATCCGCCCGCTTCGTACACGACCAGTACATCCTCACGCGTATGGGGCGATGGATGGGGGACGTCGTCGACGTCGCCGAGCACGGCCTGCCCGCGCTGGCCGAGGCGATGCGCCACCTGGCCGACTACCGCCTGCAGAACCCCAAGCAAGAGGTGCTGCACGTGCTCACCGCGGCTTACCCGACGCCTGCACGGCCCGAGCCCGACGCCTACATGGGCAAGGACTACGCCGACCTGCGCGAGAAAAAGTGGCAGCAGGAAGCACGGCTGATCACCGACCGCCGCAAGGCCGCGCTCGACCTGTTCAAGGGTCGCGGCACGGGCATGGACTCGATCGCCATGGCGGGCACCGCGTGGGGGCTGTACAACGCCGTCACAGAAGTTGAGGACTGGCGAGGGGGTGCTCGAGGGCCTGTCTCAGATGCACGCGCCTCGGCCATCCTCGTTGGCGAGCGTGCCGAAGCCAAGCAGCGCGCCTGGACGGCAGCTATGGAGGTCGCCGCGGGTCAGCTAGCCTGATCTGATGGCTTACCTACTCGCCATTGGATTGATTGTCAGCAGTACGTTCACTGTCGCGGACGACGACACGGATGACGCGCCAGCACCCGCGGTGCTGGCCGCGCCACACGAGTACCTGTACGACGAGTACCCCGTGCTGGCGCGCAAGCTCGACTGTATTATTCGTCACGAGAGTACGTGGAACCAGTGGGCCACCAACGGCAAGTACGCGGGGCTGGCCCAGTTCGATTACCCGACGTGGATGGAAACGCCCCAGGGCCAGGCAGGCCAGTCGCGCTTCGATCCCTATGCTGCCATCGACGCACTCGCCTGGGGCTGGACGCACCTGGGCTCAGGTCGATGGACTACCGCGAGGCTATGCTGAATGAAAACCTACCTTGTGCGCGTCGCCAACTCGCGCCCCGAAATCTGGATGGGCAACGCCGAGACGCCTGAAGAGGCTGCCGCGTTCGCCCATGCCCACGGGCTGATCGCCCGCGCGTACGTCGTCTACGACTGGAACCTCGACAGGACCGAGGTGGAGGTCATCGAACGTGCCGCTCGATGATCACACGCTGCTGCTGCAGCTTGAACGCACCTACGAGGCCGTCGAGGAGCGGATCACCGAGCTCGACAAAGAGCTTGGCGATCACGCCACCACGCAGTGCGACTGCGACTGTATGTACCACGAGTTCGTCGACAAGGACGAATTCAACGACGAGGCCGAGCGACTACAAAAGCAGGTCACGCAGTTAGGCATTGATCTGGTCTACCTCAAGGGATTCGTAGAGTCGCTGCAGGATCGCATCCGCGTACTGGAGGCGCGCTGATGGGTGCCTCGGCCAATCTGTACGGCCCGCCTGGGTCGGGCAAGACGCGCAAGCTGATCGGCATCTCGGAGGCGGTCGTGCGCGAGCACGGCCCCGCGGCCCTCGGCGCGGTGACCTTCACGCGCGCCGCGGCGCACGAGCTCAAGCAGCGTCTGGCACCCCTGGCGGGCCTGCCGTCCACGGAGGGCTACGCCACGCTGGAGCGCACCTTCCCTTTCGTGGGCACCATCCACAGCCTGTGCTACCGCCTCACGGGCCGACCGCGCATCATCTCCAACGCGCACAAGATGGAGTGGGCGCGCAGCGCGGGCGACGAGCGGGCGCACTTCGACGGCACCGACACGCTGCAGCGCCTGGACACCTTCGACCTGGGCGACCTGCCCGTGTCGGCTGCCGAGTGGGCGCTGGACCTGTACTCGGCTAGCCGTCAGCGCGGCATCCCGCCCGAGGAGATGCTGCGCATCCGTCCCCAGGCGGAGATCAACCCACAGGTACTTAGCAAGCTCATTGCCAGCTACGAGCACTACAAGCACGAGATGGACCTGTGCGACTTCGACGACCTGCTGGAGATGGGCGCGCGAGAGCGGCTGCCTGTCAAGTACCTGCTCGTCGACGAGGCTCAGGACAACTCCCGACTGCTGTGGAACACCGTCGACGCCTGGCGCAGGATGATCGACTTCACTATCTGCGCGGGCGACCCGTACCAGGCGCTGTTCAAGTTCTCGGGCGGCGACCCCGCGCTGTTCCGATCGCAGCCTGGCGGCTGGACGCTGATCGGCGACTCGCATCGGCTGGACGCCTACGCGGCGCGCTACGCCCAGACCATCTTGAAAGCAGGCGGCTTCAACGACGACCCGCTGCTGGACCAGTGGACGGGGCTGTACGAGGGCGAGGGCCACGACGGCATGCACTTCTGGCTGGCGCGCACGGGCAAGCTGGTGTATCAGCTTGCCAACATGCTCGAGGACCAGGGCGAGCCGTACACCTTCCTCAGCGGCAGAGGCGGACCGCTGGGTGCCAACAGCACCCAGGCGTGGCGCGCGGCGCAGGAGTTGATCGACGAAGGCTCGACCACCGCGGGCAACATCAAGGCGCTGGTGCTGGGGCTGCCCAAGGGCCTGCTGACCGCCGCCGAGGTGAGCCGTTGTGCCAAGCTCAGCGGCAGAGTCCACACCCAGGACCTGTCCTGGGGTGGGCACATCGAACGCCTGCAGCGCAGCCTGAGCCGCGCCGACTACTACCGCAGGGTCTCGAGCAAGTACGGCTTCGGTGCGCTGGTCATGCCGCCCGTCAACCGCGTGGGCACCATCCACAGCGCCAAGGGGCGTGAGGCCGACTATGTCACGCTGGTGCGCGGCTGGGGCTCACTGCCCGCGCAGGCCATGCTCGCGGGGGACACGGGTGAGACGTGCGTGGCGTACGTCGGGGCTAGCCGTCACCGCATGCGGCTGGACATGATCGACGTGCAAGGCGAAGGCGTGCCGTACCCGTTCCCCGCGCGCGACTGAAAATCGTAGTCAAGGACCCAGAGCCGTGTTAGGTTGGGGGCGTGAGCACCACGCCCGCCTACACCACCTGGGACCCCGAGTGGGCCGAACGCTTCGACAAGTTCGTGATCTTCACCGAGGACCACTGGCTGTGGATCGGCTACGTCGACCCCGAGGATGGCTACGGACGCTTCAAGGCCGACGGCTCCGCGCGCCGCGCGCACCGTCTGGCCTACGCGCGCTGGGTCGGGCCGCTGGACGATGACGACGAGCGCATCATCGTCGACCACGAGTGTCGTGAAAGACGCTGCGTCCGGGCGGATCACTTGCGCCTGGTCACCTACGCCGAGAACGCCGCCAACGCCGACAACCCCATTGCGGAGAACATGCACAAGACGGTGTGCGACCGCGGACATCCCTTCGATGCCGTCAACACCTACCCCATCCCCTCGGGCGGACGTGCCTGCCGCACCTGCCGCCGCGAGTGGATGCGCGAGTATCGGGCTAGGAAAGCCCAGGAAAAGCGCTCACGGGAGCCCGCCACAGCGTCTCACCCCACAAGGTAGCTTCGGTCCCGCCGATGGACTGCCAGGCTTCCCACATCGCGGGCATGGCCTGGATCTCACGCTGCGTGAGGGTGTGCTTGCGCAGCCACGCGGGGCGAACGTAGACGAAGCCGTTGAGCAACCAGGCACGTACGAATTGTTCGGGCATCGCGCTGAAGGTCTGCGGCGAGCACGCCAGGTGCACGAAGGCGCGCAGCGATTCGCGGGCCATGCCGTCGTTGGTCACGCTCTCAGGCAGCGGGATCTCTCGCGCGACGTTCTTGATGCCGTCGAAGAAGTTGCCCAGCTTGGCGGCGGTATCGAAGTTGCCCAACTCGATCTGCACGTTGCACTTGAGGCACGCCACGCGGAAGGCGTGCGGCGTCACGAAATCTACCGACCGAAGCTCGACGTGGTCGGGCCTGCGGTTGGAGAACACTGTCGACTGCAGCTTGAAGCGATAGAAGGTTTCCTTGCCGTTCTGCCAGCACTCGACGGTATTGGCGACCACGAGTGCGTTGGCGAACTGCAGGTTGGAGATCTGAATCTGCTCCGCGTCGACCGAGGCTTTGGCCTTATCGAAGGTGCGCAGCAGGTAGCCGTGACCCCTGGACTTGTCCTTGCCGCGGTAGCGATGCTCACCGATGGGTGCGAACGACCACCACTGCTCGATCTGTTGGAATGTCCAGCCCAGGCGAATCAGATCCTTGATGCAGCCGTAGTCCACCTCGCTGTGGTCGTCGGCGTTTTTCCAGTGATCGTGTGTGCCCTCGATCAGCGTGACGTAAACGTATTCGTGCAGGTCGCGCCGCAGTCGCGCGGTACGCAACTCGGATGCGAGTGCGTCCTGCTCCTCCTGGGGCGGCGGAGCCTGGACGCGGGTGTCGGTGTACTCGTCCGAAGCCACACCGTTGTGGCTCACGGCGTCGAGCCGTACGGGCAAGGTGCCCGAGTATTTGAGGATGAAGGTCTGAAGGAACCACTCCCGCGCGTTGTCCACCTCGAGGATGCACGCGGGCTCTCCGTAGACTGTGTCGTAGTCACCGTTCGATCCCACAGACGGCGGGGCGATGACATAGCCCCCCCGCGCTTTCAAGTCACCCACTTTCAACCCGTCAGGTGTCTTGAGCACGGTGGTCGCGATCGGCTCGGCGCTACGCACGTAGACGTGGAGACCCCCCGAGGGGGTCTGAACGACCCATGTTCCCAAGCGCTCGGGCCCCTGTGCCTCGAACCAGGCCCCGAACGTGAGATTGTCGATGTCGATGACGACGAAGTGCTCGTCGCAGATCAGGCCGACATTGGGGATCTTGGGAAGCCTGCGGAAGCTCTCAAGCAGTCCGTAGTCGGGTTCGCTCAGGAATGGCAGCCAGGACCGCAGTCCTGGGTAGGGCGTTTTTGCGCCTGGTGCGGCAGGAAAGGGGTGGAACCCCAGCCGCGCCAGATAGATCATGGCGTCGATAGGATCGGCGGGTAGCGCGACGCCGCCCGCCGTTAGCGGTTGGTGCATGCGACCTCCGTGCGGTCGGAAACGAAGGCTTGTAGCTTAGCTCGCTATCGCGAGTTGTGGATCGGTTCGAGACGCACGAACGCGTCCCAATGCGCTGTGGCGCATGACATATTCGATGACGTCGGCCTCGCGGTACAGCAGCGTTTTGTCCACCCGCGCCACGGGCCGCAGGGCTCCGAGTTGGCGGAGACGGAACATGTAGTCCCGAGTCGTCCCCATCCGCTCGCACGCCTGGTCCATGGTCAGGTAGCCCTTGACGCCTACCGAGGGCAGATCGTCAACCTGTGGTACACCCCTAGCCATAGGCTCTATCCTCTGCTTGACTATTCATGCCGAGTAGTGTATCATAGCTCACATCAACTCGACAAGTGAGACAGCACCTGTCGGAAGGAGCACTCTCATATCCGTTCTACGCCCCTGGCAGATCGAAGGATCTGTCGCCGCAATTCAAGCACTGCAGAAGTATGGCGGGGCATACATGCAGTGGGACCCAGGCATGGGCAAGACGCTCGGCACGCTCGCGACGGTACGCTATCTCAAACTGCAGCGCATCGTCGTGACGTGTCCCGTGGTCGCCAAAGGCGTGTGGCGACGTGAGGTTACCAAGTGGTGGCCCGACGCACGCGTCCTCGAGGTTGACGAGATCGACGACTCGAACGTGCCGACCATCGTCGTCATCAGCTACGACAAGCTCGTCGACGCGGTGCCCGCCGACCCCGCCAGAACGCGCAATGTCGCGGGCCGCGACCGTCTGCACGCGCTGTTGCGCTGGCAGCCCGAACTGGTCGTCTTCGACGAGGCGCAGTACATCAAGTCATACAAGGCCAAGCGCACACGCTCGGCGATGAAGCTCGCGGGAGGTGCACGCTACCGCCTGCTGCTCTCGGGCACGCCAGCCCACAGCCCGCTGGACTGGTGGTCGCAGTACCGCGTCATTGACGCCTCGAACCCGATGTGGCAGCAACCCTTCCAGCGCTACCGCGAGGACGTGCTGCTGCTCACGGGCCCCAACGGCAACTGGCCCAAGCGTGGGCCTGACGGCAAACCGATGATGAAGCCTGGCGCGCAGAACCGTCTGCTGAACGCCATGGCTCCGTACACGCACCACGCCGACGCCTCAAGGGTCAACCTGCCCGATCCCATCGAGTCGATCATCCCCGTCAAGCTCTCGAAGGTCGAGAACAAGCACTACGACGATATGGCCACCTACCTGCGCACCACGCTCGATCCCGACACCGAGGCGCAGGCGACCATCGTGCTGACCAAGATGCTGCGGCTGAGCCAGATCTCCGCGGGTTTCGTGACGGACGAGAACGGCACGCTACGCGACCTGGGTACCAGCAAGCTGGACGCGTGTCTGGAACTGCTCGAGGAGCGCGAGCATCAGAAGGTGGTCGTCTCGTGCCGCTTCAAGCACGACATCGATCGGCTCAAGATCGCCCTCGAGGCCCGCGGCACGCCGTTCCGCACGATCAGCGGCAGCACCCCCGAACGCGAGCGTCCACAGATCGAGGACTGGTTTCAGAAGGTGCCAGGCCCCAAGGTGCTGCTGCTGCAGCAGCGCGCGGGCGGCGTGGCGATCACCCTCTCGGAGGCCAATGCGCTGATCTTCTTCACCCTCGAGAACTCGGTCGTCGCCTGGCGGCAGACGTGGGGTCGCGTGTGGCGCATCGGCCAGACGGGACACGTCCAGATCATCTACCTCGTGGGGGACAACACCCAGGACGAGACGCAGTTGATCGCACTCAAGGAAGGTGCGAGCATCGTCGACATGGCCAGGCACTGCCTCAATCAACTCAGGGCGCGCTTACGGGAGAGGGGGCTATGAACCTCTCCCTCCCGTGCGACGTCTGAGACGGGCAGACCGGTACGCACGGGTACGGCGTTGTGTGGATCGAGGATCCCGAACGCAAGCGCACTCGCATCTATAACGTCCCTGCGTTGATGGCTGCCGAGTGGCTGGGCGTCGTGACCTCCCCACAGATGCATGTCGATCATTTGTGTCGTAACCGCGCATGCTGGGAACCTGCGCACCTTGAAGTCGTGCCTTGCAAGACGAACATCTTGCGCGGCGTGAGCAATGCGGCTGACAACGCGCGAAAGACTCACTGCAATCGCGGCCACCCCTACGATGACGAAAACACCTACCACGCCCGAGGTAGACGCTACTGTCGAGCATGCCAGCGAATGTGGTCACGACAGTGGAAGGAAAGACAATGAGTCTCTTGGACACGGACTTCCCGCAGGACTACGCCGAGGCATGCGACCTCGTGCACAACGCGCTGCTGACCGAGATCCGCCGCTGCGCGGCGGAGATCGCGGAGGCGGGCGAGAAGATGAACGAACGCGAGTTGGCCGAGTGGATGGCGCACCACCACTCGCAGGCCATCATCGCCGCGTTCGGCATGGGCGCGTTGTGGCGCGACCAGTGGCCCAACTCCGACATTCGTCTGGGGGTAGAGGCATGAGAGATCACGCCTGCCAACTGTGTCCGCTGCACCAACTGGTGCAGTCGGTCAACGTCGACGGCGAATGGTGGGGGGATCCCGAATGGAACGGCCCCACGGTGATGTGCATCGGCATCAACCCTGGTAGTCAAGAAGACCGAGAGGGCCGACCGTTCATCGGCCCCTCGGGTGCGATGCTCAAGCACGCGCTGGAGACG
>Ga0126371_10002135_pt1 | contig 16949 bp, 16 predicted proteins | sample PanSoiMetaPlot_4_FD_110145 | JGI IMG/M metagenome (GOLD analysis project Ga0126371, IMG submission 110145) | Tropical forest soil microbial communities from Panama - MetaG Plot_4 | ecosystem: Environmental > Terrestrial > Soil > Tropical forest > Bulk soil | place: Panama | collected 2016-02-17 | reverse complement strand
GATACGGGGCCACGACATCCTCTCCGATATTGAGTTGGGCCCGCGGATGGGTGCCGAAGGCCGGGATACCGCCACCGTCGACGATCATTCGCTTGCCGTCGGGAAAGACCACCAGGAGGCTGTCGCGCTGACCGACATCGATAGCGGTGAGCTCGAGCTGGCCGGGACGAATCTCCGGCGCGAACGGGTGCCAAAGCAAGAGGGCGAGCAGGGCCGAGGTGGCTACACCCGGAAGGAGCCGCCACCAGCGGCGCGTCCAAGCGGTGGCAATCATCGCGGCCGATAGCGCGATGGCAAGCCATACCGGCGGGGTGGGAATGCGCCAGTTGGGCTCGATGGAGGCATGCCAGGCGACAATGGCTTGCGAGAGGTGAAGCAGCACACCGCCGACGGAGGCAACCCAGGCCCACCCGGTGGCGGCGGCAACGAAGCCGACGGGAATGACCAGACCCAGTAGGGGCACGACGAAGGCGTTTGCGGACAAACCGGAGAAGCCAACGCGGTGGAAGTAGACAACCATGGGCAGGGCGAGACCGATCTGAGCGATGGCGGAAACGACAACCAGTTCGTAGCCGAAAAAGAGGACGCGTGCGGGAATGGTAATGATGTAAGTTGCGAGCCGGCCGGGGAGGCGAGTGACCTGCCGGACGGTATCAGCGAGTAGCCGCAGTTCCACGCGGAACTGAGCCACGCGAGGCGGCAGGTGGAGATCGATCGCGGTGTCACCGAGGGCGGACAAGGCTCGCGCCAATGGGGCCGATGTAGCGCTAATGAGCGGATGAGCGAAGGCACATAGGAAGCCCACGGCGAGGAAGGTGAGCTGGAAGCTGGCGTCGAACAGCTGCTCGGGATCGAGGACCAGAAAGCCGAGCGCCACGGCCGCAAGCAGATTCATGGAGCGGCGCTCCCTGTAGAAGTAGCCGCAGATCATGAACAACGTGAGCCCAGCTGCAGAACGCACGCAAGGGGCCTGCCAGCCAGTGACCAGCGCGTACAGCCAGGTGACCATGACAGTCAAGAGAAGAGCAGGCCCCTCGGGGATGAAACAGATGCGCAGCAGGAACAGGAAGAACGCGGCGATGATGGCGACGTGCGTTCCGGAAATGACGATGGCGTGGAAGGTGCCTGTGGAACGATACTGCTCGGTCCAGATGCGTTGGAGCTGGAACGACTGCCCGATGAGGATGGCTTGCATCATGCCCGTGTTGTAATCGTTTCCGCGGTAGAGACGGGCAAGGCGGTCCAACGCATTCTGGCGGAGATCCATGACGGCCTTCTGGAAGCTGTTGCCACACGGCCCGGGGACGACGCGGACCGAGCTGGCGGCGCTGGAGGCGGTCCAGAAGATTTCCTGACGCGCGAGGTAGCGATTATAGTCGAACGCGGCGGGGTTGCCGTAGTTGTGAGGAGCGCGGATGCGGGCATCGAGATCGATGCGCTGTCCGTAGTGCAGAACCGGGAGGGGTTCGTCCTCCTTTCGCGTATAGAGCGTGACCTGCGCGCGGGCGTGGGGTTCCAATTCGAGGATAAAGCGCTCCCGGCCGGCGGAAATTGCAGGCGGCTCGACGACGCAGCCGCCTAAGGTGACGATTTCGCGGGCGGTGGCGTCGATCTCTGGAGGCGGACCCGGGTTGTGGGCCAGACTGGTGAGTGCACCGGCGGCAACGAGGCCGAGGCAGCAAGAGACGCCGGCGATGGCACGTGCATCACGCCAGAGGGCGAGCATGCCAAGCAGCAGGAAGGCTACGAGGGACCAGAGCAGTTCGGAACTGGTGAAAGGTACGTAGCGGGAAACCAGGATGCCCGCGGCAATGGCAGCCAGGGGACCCACGAGGGGGTCTTTCACCGCAAGCTGATTGTAGCAAGCGGCACGACCGCGCTTCGCGGTTCCGCGTGACAACCCCGCGCTCACGCGGCGGGGCTGAACTGGCGCCAACGTTATTTGAAACAGTTCGCAGCCGCGCCTGTGAGGGCGGGGTTAGCACCCCGCGTTGGTCTACCGCCGGTGGCGGAGGCGGTGGCATTTGAGGCAGAGGGTGCGCATGTTGGAGAGGTCGCATTCGCCGCCGCCTTCAGCGACGGGCACGATGTGATCGGCATCCCAGAGATAGCTGCGCGTGCCCCATTCTTTTTCGAACTGGCGCCGGGATCTGAAATCGAGTTTGCGCTTATCGCGGCGGAGCCCTTCTGTGTCGACGCCGCACTGGGCACAGCGGCCGTGGTCGCGAGCGAAGACCTGCTCGCGCAGATAGCCGGGGTCCGTGCGAAGCCTCCATTCGTGGACGCAGGCGGGGCTGCAAAAGGTAAAGCGGCCGCGGGGGACCAGGACGCCGCAGCGGCGGCACAGGCTGCGCTTGCGCTCGACCCAACCGCCGGGCTGGACGCGCCGGGTGCTCACACGCGCAATTCGTAGCCTTGCAGTTTCATCGACGCTATGATTTCATCGCGCACGCTGCTTACTTCTTCGGAAGACAACGTGCGGTCCGGAGAACTCAGTGTGATGCGAAAGGAAACGCTCTTCTGCCCGTCCTTCAACGGCGCGCCGGTATATTGGCGCAGGTATTCGATGGACTCGAGTAAGGAGGCGTGGTGAGCAATCAGCTGCTGCAGCTTGCCGACCTGCTCCCGGAGGCCACAAATCACGGAGAGGTCGAATGCGCTCGAGGGGTATCGGCGGATGGGGGTGTATTTCTTGTCGGCGGCAGAGAGGCGCTCGACAACGCGGAGGTCGAGATCGAGGAACGCGGCCCGGCCTGCTTCCAAGAGCGAAGGATGCAGTTCGAAGAAACGGCCGGCGGTCTCGCCGCGCCACAGCAGATCGGCGGCGCGGGCCGGGTGCTCGAACGATCGCGGCGGGGCAGGACACGCCTGAGCGCCCGGAAGCAGACATTCGGCTGCGCGCATGATTTCGAACAGAGCCGGAGAGCCGTCACCGTGGCGCTCATAAATGGCGGCGGCGAGATGCGGGACTTCGTCGGGCAGGCCCTGCGACCGCTTGTGGATCTCCAGGCCGATTTCGAAGATGCGGAAGGCGTCACGATGTTTCAGGTTCTCGGTGACGTTCCTCCAGAGGCCGGGTAGCAGAGAAGCGCGCATGAGCGCCTGGTCGGAAGCGATCGGATTGGCGACGCGAATGTGCGCGGCAGGATCGAAGCCGAACACCCTCACAGTCTCTTCACTCAGGAAGGAATAGTTGTACGACTCGGTGAAGCCTTGATCGGCGAAGACCTGGCGGGCTTCATGCTGGAAGCGGCGCCCGGTGTTTTCGCGTGGCACAGCAGCGGAAACCAGAGGCGCTTGCGGGGTGATGGAGTCATAGCCAACCATGCGGCCGACCTCTTCGACGAGGTCGTCCTTTATGGTGATGTCTTTGGTGGCCCGCCAGGACGGAACCGTTACAGTGAAGACTCCGCGATTCGTTTGGGTGACTCCGAAGGCCATGCGTTCGAGAATACGACTGACTTCGGAGGGATCAATCGCGCGGCCAAGCTTGTGGGCGAGCCAGTCGAGCGGCAGATCGATGGGTGGCGGTGGAACGAACTCTTTCTTTTGATCGGCAACTCCGCCCAAGGGACGGATTCCCGGCGAAAGTTCCTGGAGTAGCTCGATGGCGCGGGCGATGCCGCGGACCGTGTTAGCAGGGTCCTGGGCCTTCTCAAAACGCATGGAGGCGTCGGTGCGGAGCTTGATGGCCGAGGAAGTCTTCCGGATGGAGGCCGCCTGAAAGTTGGCGCTTTCGAGAACCACACGCGTGGTCTTTTCCGTAATGGCGCTGTCGAGGCCGCCGATGACGCCGCCGAGCGCGATGGCGCCGCCGGCGTCGGCAATGACCAGGTTGGATGGGTCGAGCGTGTATTCCTCATCGTTTAAGGCGCGGAAGCGCTCTCCCGGTTTGGCGGGCCGCACGAAGATAGCGCCGCCCTTAAGCAGGTCGGCGTCGAAGGCATGCATCGGCTGAGCCAACTCCGCCATGATGTAATTCGTCATGTCGACGATGTTGTTGATGGGGTTCAGGCCGATGGTGGCGAGCCGGTACTGCAGCCAGAGAGGCGATGGCTGAACTGTGACATCTTCGAAGACCAAAGCGCTATAGCGTGGGCACAGCGTGAGGTCTTGGATCTGGAGTTCAATGGCGGCGGGTCCCGTGGGCAACAAGGCGGCGCGCACCGGATCTTTAAGAGTGTGGCCGAGGATCGCGGCGACTTCGCGCGCCATGCCAAAATGTCCCCACAAGTCGGGCCGATGGGTGATGGACTTGTTATCGATTTCGATGATGCTGTCCGGGACGCAGCCTGGGATTGGCGCGCCCACCTGGCTGTCGAGCTCGAGAACGCCGGAGTGGTCGCGGTTGATGCCGAGTTCGGCGCCGCTGGCGAGCATGCCGTCGCTCTCGATGCCCTGAATCACTTTCTTGCCGATGGGGGCGTAGGCGGTGACGAGGCCGGTACGGCAGTTGGGCGCGCCGCAGACGACCGTTTTGCGGCCGTAGCGGCCGGCGTCCACGATTGCTTTGCGGTTGTGACTGTTGGGAATGGGTTCGACCGATTCGACGAGGGCCGCGCAGGCACGATCGAGCAGCGCGCCGGTCACTTCGATGCCCTCGCATTCGGCGGTCTTCATCGTAATGAGCTTCTCGAGAGCGCCGGGAGCGCAGTCGAGATCGTCGACGAATTCCCGAATCCAGTTGTAGGAGAATTTCAAAATTGCTCCAGGAAGCGTAAATCGCCGCCTTGCAGAAGGCGAATATCGTCAATGCCATAGCGCATCATGACGAGACGGGTGAGTCCGAGGCCGAACGCAAAACCATTCCATTGATCCGGGTCGATGCCACTTATGCGCAGGACGTTCGGATGCACGAGGCCGCAGGGCAGCAGTTCGACCCAGCCGCTTTGTTTGCATACCGGACATCCAGGGCCGCCGCAAATGAGGCACTGAATGTCGAGCTCGAAGCCCGGTTCGACAAACGGGAAATAGCCGGGGCGCAGGCGGACCGTGACTTCGCGCTTGAAGATGGCGGCAAGCAGGGTGCGCATGAAGTAGAGTAGGTGCGCGACGGAAATGCCGCGGTCGACCATCATGCCTTCCAGCTGATAAAAAGTGTGCTCGTGGGAGGCGTCGATGCTCTCGTTACGGAAGACGCGGCCCGGGGCGATCATGCGTAAAGGCGGACCGAGTTTTTCCATGCCGCGGACCTGCACAGGCGAGGTATGGGTGCGCAGGAGATTGCCGCCGTCGAGCCAGAAGGTGTCCTGCATGTCGCGCGCGGGATGATCGGGCGGAATATTCAGGGCGTCGAAGTTGTGGTATTCGGTTTCGACTTCGGGACCGTCCAGGACGGTGAAGCCGAGGGAAACGAACAGGTCCTCGAGTTCGCGCTGAATCTGCGTAATGGGATGGAGATGGCCGCGGCGCGGACCCGGGGCGGGCAGGGTGAGATCGATCCACTCGGCGTCGAGGCGTGCCCGCAGTTCGGCGCCGGCCGCCTTCCGTATTTTTGCATCGAGGCCTTCTTCCACTTTCTGTTTGGCGGAATTGAGCAGCGCGCCGACGCGTTTACGGTCGTCGGGTGCGAGCTTGCCCATCTCTTTGCCGATGAGGGTGAAGGCGCCTTCCTTGCGGCCGAGCGCCTCCACGCGCACCGCTTCGAGATCTTCGGCAGATCGGGCGGATGCAATTCGCGCGAGGAAACCAGATTCCAGTTCCCGGATGCGGTCGTCGAGCATGAGTGAAAAGCCTCATTGTAACAAGTAGGGCTGCGCATCCCACCCGCAATTGGTATCATCGCGGATGCTATGCGCTTGCTCATCTTTCTGGTAGCCGCGTTACCCGCTTTGGCGCAGGAGCGGAACTACGCGCGGTCGATGGTGATCTCGGATTGGGGGATTGTGGCGACCAGCCAGACCCTGGCGTCGCAGGCGGGCGCGCAGATTCTGGCGCGGGGCGGCTCGGCGATCGACGCGGCGATCGCGGCAAACGCCGCTTTGGGCGTGGTGGAACCGATGATGTGTGGGATCGGCGGCGACCTGTTCGCGATCTATTGGGACGCGAAGACCGGCAAGCTGACTGGAATCAATGCCAGCGGCTGGGCGCCGAAAGGGCTTACGATCGAATTTCTAAAGTCGCTCGGCAACCAAACGATGCCGCAGCGAGGCATCCAGTCCGTAACCGTACCGGGAGCGGTGGACGGGTGGGCGAAACTGCACGGGCGCTTCGGCAAGCTGCCGTGGGCCGACCTGTTCCAGCCGGCGATTTATTATGCCGAGCATGGGTACCCGCTGACCGAGTTGATCCGGGCGGACTGGCAGGGCACGGTCGGGAAACTGGAGTCGGACGAAAACGCAACGCGTGTATTTCTTCGCGGCAAGGACGCGCCGAAGGTAGGCGAAGTGTTTCGCGATCCGGAGATGGCGGCGGCGTATCGGCTGATTGCGACTGGCGGGCGCGATGCGTTTTACCGCGGGCCGATTGCGAAAGCCATCTTGAAGACCGGCGACCGGCTCGGGGGAAAGATGGCGGCGGCCGATTTGGCTGAATATGAGGCGGAATGGGTGCAGCCGATCTCGACCGAATACCGCGGGTGGCGCGTGTATGAGATGCCGCCCAGCAGCCAGGGGATCGCGGCACTGGAGATGTTGAACCTGTTTGCTCAATTTCCGCTTTCGGACCATTTTTCGCGCAGCGCGGACGAGTTGCACATCCAGATCGAAGCGCAGAAGCTGGCGTATGCGGATTTGCGCCGGTACGTCGCCGACCCGCGGTTCGCGAAAGTTCCGGTAGACGGAATGCTTTCGCTGAGTTACGCGCGCGAGCGGGCGCGGCAGATCGACCCGATGAAGGCACGCTGCGATGTCGCGCCGGGCAATCCACTGCCCGCGGCGGGCGACACGATTTACCTGTCGGTGGTGGATAGGGAGGGAAACATCGTCTCGCTGATCGAAAGCCTATATTCGAGTTTTGGATCAGGCGTGGTAGTGGACGACTACGGATTTGCTCTTCATAACCGCGGAGCGCTGTTCACTCTGGAGGCGGATCATCCGAATGCGCTGACGCCGCGAAAACGGCCGTTCCACACGATCATTCCGGCATTCATGGAGAAGGGGAACCTGCACATCGGGTTCGGCATCATGGGGGGACTCAATCAGGCGCAGGCGCACGCGCAATTTGTTTCCAATATCGTCGACCAGAACATGAACATCCAGGAGGCAATGGAAGCACCGCGGTTTACGAAGTTGACCGCCGGCGGATGCGCTGTGAATATCGAGCACCGGGTGGAGGCGGACGTGCTGGACGAGTTGAAGACGCGCGGCCATGAGGTGCGGGTGATCGGCGACTACTCGCAGACCGTGGGCGGCGGGCAGGCGGTGGTGCGCGACTCGGCGGCGAAGATCAATTATGGAGCGTCGGACCCGCGCAAAGACGGAGCGGCAGTGCCGGAACCGCACCCCTATTTCACCGCTCCGGCTTCTCCCCCACGACGGTGACGACGACCTGACGCTCGCGCGGGCGGTCATCGAAATCGCACAAGACGATCTGCTGCCAAGTGCCGAGGGCGAGGCGGCCTCCGGTGACGGGAAAGGTCTTGGCGGTGCCGACCAGAGCACTACGGAGATGCGAGTAGCCATTCTCGTCGCCCCAGCGGGCATTGTGGGCATAGTTGGCGTTCGACGGCGCAATCTGTTCCAAGGCGCGCTCGAGATCGGAAACGCAGCCGGTTTCAAATTCGAGAGTTGTGACGCCCAGCGTGGAGCCAACCCCTGAGATATTGACGATTCCGGTGTCGATGCCGCTGGCGGTCACAATTCGGTTGATTTGAACGGTGATATCGAGGACATGACAACCTCCCTTGGTGGACAGGCGAATCTCTTTCTGAAACACGGCCACGGGCTACTTGCCGAAATCGGCCTCGAAAGCCGCGATCTTCGCCAGGCGGCGCCGGTGACGCTCGGCGCCGGAGAAACGCGCATTGACAAAATCACGGACCAGGTCAAGCGCGAGTTGGGGACCGATCACGCGGGCGCCGAGGCATAACACGTTGAGGTCATCGTCCTCGACCGCCTGCCGCGCGGAGAAGCTGTCATGGCACGTCGCGGCGCGAATTCCGCGGAATTTGTTTGCGGCCACGCACGCGCCGGCCCCACTGCCGCACAACAACACGGCGCGCTCGGCGCGGCCGGTGCGAATGGCCTCGGCAATGGCGCGCGCATAATCGGGGTAGTCTACGGGATCAGCCGACGCGGTGCCCAGGTCGATGACCTGATGGCCCGCGCCTCGCAGCGTCTCGATGACTCCGGCTTTTAGCGGGAATCCCGCGTGATCGCTCGCTACGGCCAGGTTCATCGAACCCTATGATAGCGCGACGGGATTTTGGATTTAGCTACCCGAGAAGGACGCGTCTTCCATTAATCTGGTAGCGACCACTGAGTACGATGCGAATTGCCTCGGAGTAAATCCGATGTTCTTCTTTGAGGATGCGGGCGGCCAGGGCTTCTTCGGTGTCATCATCCTGGACCTGCACGGCGGCCTGCAGCAGAATCGGCCCGGCATCCAGGTATTCGTCCACGAAGTGGACAGTACAACCGCTGACCTTCACGCCATAGTCGAGCGCTTGATGCTGCGCGTCCAAACCGGGAAAAGCAGGCAACAAAGAAGGGTGAATGTTGAGGATCCGGTTGGGGAACTCACGAATGAAGGAGGCGCTCAACAGCCGCATGTAACCGGCCAGACAAATGAGGTCGACCGGCTGTTTGCGGAGTTCTTCGATCAAGCGGCGATCGTAAGCCTCGCGATCGAGGCCCTTGGACGGAATGGCAATGGCATTCAGGCCGCGGTCGCGGGCAATCTGCAGGCCGCGGGCGTCCGGCCGATTGCTGATGACAATGCCGATGGAAGCATCGAGCCTGCCGGCATTGATGTTATCGGCGATCGCTTCGAAATTCGAGCCTCGGCCGGAAAGGAGGATCGCCAGCTGCTTCATCGGTATTCCACGCGAGGCCGGCCTCGCCGGTGCGCGATCACCGAGCCGATGCGGAACGGAGTCTCCCCTTGGCGGGACAGAAGCGCTTCGGCCCGGGTGGCGGCGCGCGCGGGCACGGCGAGGATCATGCCGACACCCAAGTTCAACGTGCGGCGATAGTCGTCGTCGGGGATGTTGCCGATCTGGCGAAGGAGTTCGAACAGAGGAGGGATCTTCCAGGCGGTGGTGTCGATGGCGGCGGCGAGTCCCCGAGGAAGCATCCGCGGCGTATTGTCGGTAAGGCCCCCTCCGGTGATGTGGGCGGCGCCGCGCAACATCCCCGCTCCGGCTAAGGCCCGGATCGGTTTGAGATAACTGCGGTGCACAGCAAGAAGGGCGTCGGCGACGCTGCTGCCCAACTCCGGCAGAATGGTGCCAGGTCCATAGCCGGCCTGCTCAAAGAGGAGTTTGCGGGCAAGCGAATAACCATTGGTATGGAGGCCCGTTGAAGGTAGAGCCAGCAAAAAATCGCCACGACGGATTCCGTTACCGGTGATCAATTTGGATCGCTCGGCAGCTCCCACAATGAATCCCGCCAAGTCGTACTCACCCTCCGCATACATGCCGGGCATCTCGGCGGTCTCGCCTCCGATTAACGCACAACTGTTGTTTCGGCATCCGCGCGAGATGCCGGAGACCACGGCCGAGGCCACTCCCGCATCGAGTTTTCCCACGGCGAAATAATCCAGGAAGAACAGCGGCATCGCGCCCTGGACGGCGATGTCGTTGACACAGTGGTTGACGAGATCCTCGCCCACGGTGTCGTGCCGGCCGGTCAGAAACGCGACTTTCAGTTTCGTTCCGACGCCGTCAGCCGAACTGATGAGCACTGGTTTGCGAAGCCCGGATAGCTCGTAACAGGCGCCGAAGCTACCGATATCGGTAAGGACGCCGCGAGTAAAAGTGCGTCGCGCCAGTTTCTTGATGGAAGAGACAGCACGGTCGGCCTCGTCGATATCGACGCCCGCATCGCGATAGCGGATTTGTGAATGAGTGGACAAATTTCAGTATACGTGCCATCACACGCTTCGGTTAGGCCGGTCCGAGGTATCGATGAGAATGGTGACTGGACCGTCGTTGATGAGATGGACTTGCATGTCTGCCTGAAATACGCCGGCCGCCACGGGTACCGGGCCTCGCTTAGCGAGTTCGAGGAAGTAGCTGTAAAGGCCTGCCGCCTGTTCCGGGGGCGCCGCCTGGTCGAAGCTTGGCCGTCTTCCCTTCCGGCAATCGCCGTACAAAGTAAACTGCGACACCAATAGTAAGGCTCCCCTCGCTTCTTGAATGTTGCGGTTCATCTTGCCCACGTCGTCAGGGAAGATCCTGAGTCCCAGTATCTTATCGACCAGGTATTCAGCCTCACTCGCCGTGTCGGAACGGGCGATGCCGATGAATACGAGAAGTCCCGCCGCAATGGCCCCCGTCGTAGCCCCATCGACCACCACACGGGCCTCTCTTACGCGCTGGATAACCAGTTTCATAGTGTAGTCAATAGTCCAAAATTCCGCGAACTTAATGCTCTTACCGGCAAGACTCTCCATGTTATAGTATGCGGAGGTGAAATAATGGCAAGAGGACGAAATAGTCAGGACGCGATTACTTTACAGATGGCTTTGGTAGGTTACCAGATCGAAAAGCAAAAGATCGAAGAGAAGATTCGCCAAATCCAAGCTCAATTGAAGGGCAAGAGAATTACGCTATCGTCTGACGGAACTGGCAAGGCAGCCGTCGGGCGGAAACGCGTACTGAGTGCAGCGGCGCGCAAGCGCATTGCGGCCGCTCAGAAGAAACGCTGGGCGGAACATCGGAAGCGGGCCGCACAAGCTGCAAAACACGCCTAGGCGGTCAGCGGCGCAACTTACTTCGCTCGGCACTAAAGTCCCAATCGAACCGAGAGACGAGGTCTTCCACGGATCCTTCGGCAGCGACGACTCCGCCGTTAAAGAACACAGCACGCTGGCAGAGGGCCGCAGCGAAGGAAATATCGTGGGTGACGATGAGTTTAGCCTGTGGTAAGTGGGTTACCAAGTCCGCCAAGGAACGTTGCGTGGGTGGGTCCAGGTTCGCAGTAGGCTCGTCCAGCACCAGAACCTCGGGTTCCATGGCTACGATGCCAGCGATAGCGACGCGTTTCTTCTCGCCGGCACTCAAATTATAAGGCGCGCGAGGCGCCGCGCGCTCCATCCCTACAATTGCGAGAGCGGCCTCCGCGCGTGAGAGCGCGGAAGGCAGGTCAAAACCCATATTGAGTAGTCCGAAGGCGACATCTTCCAAAACGGTCGGCATGAAAAGCTGATTGTCGGAATCCTGAAAAACGATTCCGATTTTGCGGCGGATCTCGGGAATGTTCGCGGCAGCGACTGGCAATCCGCAAATCTCCACGACGCCCTCGCCGGCAAGCAAGCCATTCAAATGCAAAACGAAGGTCGTCTTTCCGCTGCCGTTCGGGCCGAATACGGCGACGGTCTCGCCAGGGTTCAAACGGAAATCGACACCGTTCAAGGCGGCGATCCCGTCCGGGTAGCGGAAACGCAAGCCGCGGACCTCGACGAGTGGACTCACCAAGCCACTCTTTCCGCGACAAGGCGCCAGGCCACAGCCACGATCGAAGCCGCGACCGTAAAAATCACGTCGCTCGATCGAACGGGCACAGCCTCGAGAGTCTGAAAATGACCTTGAAATCCGCGCGCCAGCATCGCCTGATGGATGTGGCCGGCCCGGTTATACGACCGGGCGAGAAGGACAGCGAGGGCGCCGCCAGCGGCGCGGAAGCGGGCGCCGCCGGGCATCCACTGCCGGGCCGAGGCTCCTCGCGCCCCGGCTGCGGCGCGCATGTGCTGGCCTTCTTCGACGATCACGAACAGGTACCGATACAGGAATTGCACAACCATCAAGAGAAAGCGAGGAACACCGGACCGTTCGAATGCGCCGAGCAGCGACGGCAGCGGCGTAGTTGCGACGACGAGCAGAACCGCGAGCGCCGAAAGATAGCTTTTCGCGACCAGCGAGAGGCCGCGGGCGGGATCGCCGGCCGCCCAACTGATGAGGGCGAATAGCAAAGTAAACGGAAGCACCAGGCCTGCGCGCGCGAACATCCCCCACAACGGCAGTCGCGCACAAACCAATCCGGCGATAAGCAGGATCAGGAATCCGCCGAAGAGCAGAGGTACCCCACGATGGGCGGTCGCCAGGGCAACCAGAAAGACTAGTAGTGCGACGGCCTTCGCCCGTGGGTCGAGCCGGTGCAGCGCGCTGCTTCCCCGGCTCCAGCGTTCCAGGACCAGGTGCTGCAATCAGACGCTCCTGTTGCGCCCGGCGACGCGGGAAAACAGCAAGCAGGCGCCATAGATTAGCGCGAGTCCACCAAGACCGGCGGCGGACCTGACGAACCAGCGGGACGATTCGGCCGCGGCTTGATGAGTGATCTGCTGGATGGCGTCCGGGGCTTGCGAAGCGAACAGAACGCCGACCGATGCCAGCAGCACTGCTGCCACAGCCACCACTCCCACAACCCGGGAACGGCGCCACACGGGCTGGCGGACCAGTTGCGGCTGAATGTGCTCCAGTGCCTCGATTACTGCGACGGTAATTGCGCCTTCGAGAACCGCGGATATCAGGAAAAGGACGAGCGAAATCTCGACCATTGCCCGGGGCATCGACACACCCGACATCAACAATTCGGAGAGCGCGAGCACGGCACTGACCAGAACGGAGAGGGCGCCGCCCGCGAAGATCGAAATGCGGCGCCAGCGCGTACCACTCCACAGCGAGAAGGGTAAATAGCCGGCCAACACGCCCAGCAGCGCCATGTTGACGATGTTGGCCCCGAGGGCGAGTACTCCGCCATCCTGGAACACAAGTGCCTGGATGGCGAGGATCGCGGTCATCACGACGGACGCCGAGGCCGGCCCCAGAGTCATCGCCAGCAGCGCGCCGCCGACGAGGTGCCCGGTGGTTCCGGCGCCGACCGGGAAATTGATCATCTGCGCGGCAAAAACGAATGCGCCCATCACACCCAGCAGAGGCGCCTGGGCCTGCTCGAATCCTCCTTGAGCGCGGCGGGCAGAATAGGCCACGGCAGGCGCCGCGACTGCGTCCAGAGAAACCCAAACGGGCGTTGCCAGAAATCCGTCGGGGATGTGCACGGTTCCCCCAACGTAGCACGATCGGCAGAATCGTGCCACTGCAAGTGGTGTGTGAAGTCACATTTAGCGCACTACCCGCCGGCGAGGGGATCAGCCAAATGCTTGAAAGCGCTTGATAATGAGCGAAGGAACAAACGTCAGGCAACCAAGGCTTGGTAAGCAAGAAGCTGAAAATCTTTATAGACCGGCTCCAGGCTGACCATGAACTGGCTCATGAAGATTCCGATCAGTTGCTCCTGCGGATCCACCCAATAGTGGGTCGTGGCGGCACCGCTCCATCCGAACTCACCCGCAGATCCTGGTAGAGCGGAGTCGGCCACGTTCAGCAGGACGCGGGAACCGAGGCCAAATCCATATCCCGGGAACGGGATGACGGCGACACTGAACGGCATCAGGTGGGGAGGCAGGTGGTTGATGTGCATGAGATCGACGATCTTTGGGCCGAGGATGCGGGCGCCCTCGAGCTCTCCGCGGTTCAAGAGCATCTGGGCAAAGCGCAGAAAGTCGATCGACGTGGAGAATAAGCCATAGCCGCCTCGAGCGAACGTCGTCGTGTTGCCGACGGGATAGCTGGCGGATACGTCGACAGGCCGATTGAGTCCCTCGGCGGCCGCACCCATGATCTCAGAGAGGCGGTGGGTCAGAATATCGGGATATCCGTACATCGCGGCGAGACGGGAGAGACTCGTCTCGGGAACAGAAAATCCAGTATCCGACATACCGAGCGGACTGAAAATTCGCTTCCGGAGGAAGTCCTGCAGAGGCTCTCCGGAAATCACTTCCACCAAATGTCCGAGAACGTCGATGGACATGCTGTAGTGCCATCGAGAACCGGGCTGATAAGCGAGGGGCAGCCGGGCCAACTCGCCGATGATCTCCTGCAGCGAACGGTCGGCGCTGCTTAGACGGGCCTCGTGGTACAGGGCGCTTACCGGCGTATCTTCCAGAAAGCTGTAGGTGAGCCCGGCGGTGTGAGTAAAGAGATCGCGGAAGAGGATAGGGCGGACCGGGTCGGCCAGTGATTTACCATCACCGGTGTAGACTCTGACCTTGCCGAATGCGGGTAGAAATTTGGCCACAGGATCGAAGAGTTGAAAGCGGCCTTCTTCGTAAAGGGTCATGAGGGCCGTGCACACCACCGGCTTGGTCATGGAGTAGACGCGGAAAATGGTGTCAGCCGCCATCGGAGCCTGCGTGGTTTTGTCACGAACGCCGGCGTGTTGGAAATAGACAATCCGGCCGCGCCGTGCCAGCAGAGTGCTGATGCCGGCGAATTTTCCGCTGTCCACAAAGGCTTGCATGGCGGGCTGGATCCGGGCGAGGCGTTGCGAACTGAATCCGAGGGCTTCGGGTGTAGCGGAGGGTTGGAATGCGGTCAAAGCACCAGTATCGTATCACGCGCCACGGGTAATGGTGGTCGAGCCACGGAGAAGAACTTAGTGGATCAGTTCTTCGCCAGACAGGCTCGTAGCGATACGGCAAACCAGGCAGATGTCGAGCCGGATGTTCCCCATGCGATCCACGGTAAGGCCGCTTTTCGCGATATTTGCGTTGGGCGGGATGTGGTCTCGCTCGATGAGGGCCGCCACATAGTGATTCCCTTTTGCAATCTCGCGATCGCAGACATCGCAGTGTCGCAGTGCCCCGTTCACCATAAGGCTTCGAATCGCGCTATGCCGCCATTGTGGCTCGCGCGCGCGTTTCCCCGTCCGACCGCTGCCGGCCGGACGACTTCTAATCCTACGGCAGCTCGTACGATATTTTGACTATGCCAAGAGTTAACTACAGCACCTTCCTTTCGGTTAACGGCTTGCTGGCGCGAAGGGCTCCCGCGGGCCGCTGGCTGCCGCGGCATCTTAACCTATGGCAGGGTTTGAATAGCTTCCTTCAAATGCTTCGCACATGCCTCCGCCGAGCTTTGCTTTCCATGCGCGGAACTGGCTTTGTGAACCGAATACGCGAAAACGACCTCGCTGGACTGGAGATGGGTCACCTTGATGCTTGCCTGCTCTTTGGAGCGCCAGTCCCACATCAGCACCTTCTTCGCGGTACTGGCTTTCTGGCTTTCGGCGGCGCCGGTCAGTTCGTATTCGGCGGCGTCGCGCTGGTCGACCACCACGACCGGCACCTGCTTCTTTTCGAGCGCGGCCTTCAGGTACGTCTCGAAACCATCCATGGGCGCAATGTAGATTTTGGCGCCGCCCGGGATGGCGCGCTCCGCCCCGATCAAGGCGAAGCAGAAAGTAACGGCCGGCCCAATGACTCCCAGGATTCGATACAGCATAGGATCCTCACTGAAGTTCGATTTTTTCCTTAATGTGCTTAGCGCAGGCTTCGGCGGCGCTCTGTTTTCCGCGCGCCGAGTTGCCCTTGTGAACCGCGTAGGCGAAGACCACCTCTTCCGTTTTGGGATCGACAATCTTAATGCCAGCCTGTTCTTTGGAGGCGTCGGTCCCGAGGAAGAGCATCTTGGCCCAGCCTGCTTTTTCGGTCTCGGCCACACCGGAAATGATGAAATCAGCTTTGTCCCGGTTGATGACCACGACCAAAGGCACGCCTTTTTTTTGAATAGCGGCGGCCAGATAGTTTTCAAAGCCCGACTCCACGGGCTCGATAAACACTTTCGCTGCGCGAGGTAAAGGCTTGTTGAGCGCAGGCGTGACCGACTGGCCGAGTAACGCGTGGCTGCCCATGATGAGCAGCAAACCGGCAGTGTAGGGGAATGTTTTTGGGATCATGATTGCTCCCGTGAAGCCGCGAACCGATTGGAACGCAGCTTCTTGCCACGCATCTATTATGCGCCTATTTCGGACATACACATCTTTTTTTGTCTTGTCGGGTGGCCGCATAAGGGGTTCGCTCTAGCCCGATTAAGCCGTCGGTAGCGGACAACCCAGGCCGGCGTCTGCGGCCGCAAACAAAAAAAACCGCGCCCCCTTGGGGGCGCGGTTTAGTTTCCAATCCGTGGAAATAGAGTCTAGTAATCCATCTCCGGCCCGTGCCCCGGACCTGCAGGGGCGGCCGCTTTCTTTTCCGGGATCTCGGCGATCATCGCTTCGGTCGTCAGCATCAATGACGCGATCGACGCCGCGTTCTGCAGCGCCGTCCGGGTCACCTTGGTCGGGTCGATCACGCCCGCAGACACCAGGTCTTCATAGGTGTCCGTCATGGCGTTGAAGCCGAAGTTCGCGTTGTTGTTCTCGCGAATCTTCTCGACCACAATCGCGCCCTCGGTGCCGGAGTTGACCACGATCTGGCGGACCGGATCTTCGCAGGCGCGCCTGACGATGTCGACGCCGATCTGCTCGTCGCCGGACATCTTCAACTTCTCGAGAGCCTTGTTCGCCCGCAGCAGCGCGACGCCGCCGCCGGGAACAATGCCTTCTTCGACCGCCGCGCGAGTGGCGTGCAATGCATCTTCGACGCGGGCTTTCTTTTCCTTCATTTCGGTTTCGGTCGCGGCGCCAACCTTGATGACTGCCACGCCGCCGGCCAGCTTGGCCAGCCGCTCCTGCAGTTTCTCGCGATCGTAGTCGGACGTGGTCTCCTCGATCTGGCCGCGCAGCTGTTTGATGCGGCCCTGGATATCCTTTTCCTTGCCGGCGCCATCAACGATGGTGGTATTGTCCTTGTCCACCGTGACGCGCTTGGCGCGGCCGAGGTCTTCCAGACGGACGCCTTCCAGCTTAATGCCGGTCTCTTCCATGATCGCCTTGCCGCCGGTCAGAATACCGATGTCTTCGAGCATCGCCTTGCGGCGGTCGCCAAAGCCAGGGGCCTTTACGGCGCAG
>Ga0126371_10002133_pt1 | contig 16952 bp, 12 predicted proteins | sample PanSoiMetaPlot_4_FD_110145 | JGI IMG/M metagenome (GOLD analysis project Ga0126371, IMG submission 110145) | Tropical forest soil microbial communities from Panama - MetaG Plot_4 | ecosystem: Environmental > Terrestrial > Soil > Tropical forest > Bulk soil | place: Panama | collected 2016-02-17 | reverse complement strand
CGACTGATGCATGACGGAAACTCTGTGCAACTGGATGACGCAATCCGGCGCCATGGCGGGGAAGCTGAAAAAGTGAAGGAGAAATTCCTGAAGCTAAAGCCCGCCGATCGGCAGGCGCTGCTCGGGTTCCTGCAATCGTTGTAAGGGCCGTGCCTTGAGCATTCAGGAGCCTTCGGAATCCAACCAATCTGCAGGAACAGCCGGACCGGGGGTGGCGGAGCTCGACGGTGTTGCCATGTCCACGGCTGAGCCAGTGCTTGGCGGGTAGTCGCGGTTCCGTGCGGTAAAATAGGGCAGCAGGGTGGGGTGGTATGCCCTGCGAAAATCCTCGATTCCGGAGAATGGATGCCTGTTACGCAAGAGGAAGTGCTGAGCGCGCTGAAGCAGTGCTATGACCCCGAAATTCCCGTGAATATCGTGGATTTAGGTCTGATTTACGAAGTGCGCTTCGAGCCGGCTCCCGACGACAAGCAGGATGTCACCGTCGATATGACATTGACCGCGCAGGGGTGCCCGGCGCACGTTCAGATCAGTGACCAGGTACGGTCGCGGCTGGAGCAACTTCCGGGGATCCGCAGTGCCCATGTGAACGTGGTCTGGAGTCCGGCCTGGACACCGGAACGATTGAGTCCCGACGCCAGAAAGCAGCTGGGCATCGAGTAGCCGACGACGCCTACGAACGGATTTCGTCTAGCATTTCCCCAACACCTTGCTCTGCGAATTGCGCGATCCTTTGTCCCGCGCGCGAGACGACTTCCATCAGGCGCATACCACTCTGGAAGTAGTCAGGCAGGCTCTCCCGGATATTCTCGAATTTCTCCGGATATTCCGAGGCCAACACCGCGAAGCCGACTCCAGCCGATAAAACGCCGGCCGGCCATTTCCTCTTGAGAAGCAGAACCGCTGAAGTTCCAAAAGACCCTGCTACTACAGCCTTCTTCCATCCGTCCATGCTCTCCCCCTTTGAAGCCAATTCTAACGCAGCAACGCCGGCTGCTTTATACTGCGCGGGCCATTGCGCTATAGCCGTATCACATTCTCACCGGAGCAAGCGATGCCCAAAGGCCCCCAGCTTCGAAACACGTTCAGCATTTTGATGTCGTTCTCCCTAGCTCTCGCGATTTTTTCTTTTAGCTGTTTATCCGACGCACAGGAGTCAGCGGCGAAGCCCCGTGCCCGTGATCTTGGCGTGCCCTTTGATGGAACTACGGGCCCCTACAATGCGATTACGGACGTGAAGGGCGTGGAAGTAGGGCACACCACGTTGATCTCCGGTTCGGGAAAACTGAAAGTTGGCGAAGGTCCGGTTCGCACGGGGGTGACGGCTGTCCTGCCGCGAGGAAAAGATTCGCAAGACCCGGTCTTTGGCGCGTGGTTCACGCTGAACGGCAACGGCGAAATGACGGGCACAACGTGGCTGGAAGACTCAGGCTTCCTGGACGGGCCGGTGATGATCACCAACACCCACAGCGTCGGGGTGGTTCGTGATGCCGTCATCGCCTGGCGCGTGAAGAAAGCGCCACCCGATCAAAACGGTTACGAGTGGTCACTGCCGGTCGTCGCGGAAACCTACGACGGCGATCTTAACGACATCAACGGCTTCCACATAAAACCAGAACACGCATGGCATGCGCTCGATACCGCTCATGGCGGTTCGGTGGAGGAAGGCAACGTCGGCGGCGGGACCGGGATGATCTGCAACGAGTTCAAAGGAGGCATCGGGACTTCGTCTCGGGTGCTAGATGCCAAATATGGCGGGTACACGGTCGGTGTTCTGGTGCAATGCAACTATGGGTGGCGCAGCCAACTTCGCATTGCTGGCGTTCCGGTCGGTCGTGAAATTCAGGATCACAAGGTCCGAGACAACGATGTTGGGTCCATCATCGTCGTGGTCGCCACGGACGCGCCGATGATCCCGACGCAGTTGAGGCGGTTGGTTCGTCGTGTTTCTTTGGGACTAGGCAGAGATGGCAGCTTTTCGGGAGACGGTTCCGGAGATATCTTTGTGGCGTTCTCGACGGCGAATCCGGGAGCAGCAGACACGAAGAGCATGCACCAGATAACGATGCTGCCGAACGAGAAGCTGAATCCCCTGTTTCTGGCGACGGTTCAGGCGACCGAGGAGGCAGTGATCAATGCGATGGTAGCCGCAGAGACCATGAAGGGGATCAATGATTTCGAGGTGATCGCGCTCCCGCACGATCAGTTGCGCGACGTGCTCAAAAAGTACAACCGGTTAGTAAAGTAAGCGCGCTGTCTCAAATAAATATGCTGAGCCTGGAAGATAGCCGATGGAACGTCCTCAAGGGCGGGTATGGTGTGGTATTCGATCCGAGACCGTTTCTGCTGCGTTTACAGTCTGGAAGGGTCGTTGACGAAGCATGGAGAGAGCTTTGGGAAAACCTCCATCATCAGGGCGATGTAGGAGTGGCGTCTTACGCTGCTGTTCCCCAGCTAGTGCGAATCTATCGCGATTCCCATGTTTTCAACTGGAATGTTTATGGGATCGTCGCGACCATAGAACTCGCACGCGACTCCAAAAGCAGGCCCATACCCGAATGGTTGGAAGACTCTTACCTCGGTGCGATTGACCAGCTGGCACAGATTGGCAGCAAGGAAATTATGCGTTCAAGGCGGGAGGCCTACGAAGAGCGAGCGATTCTGGGCGTTCTCGCGATCGCCAAGGGCCCGCGCTCGCACGCCCTGATCCTGACTGACTACTCCGAGGATGAGGTACTCGACCTATTGGCCGCAGAGGGATCGCAATAAGCGGAATACTTACGCAATCGCTCGTCCACCCGGAACCACTTCCAGCGCGACGGCTTGGGCCCAGCGTTTTTGATCGCCTTGCGGCACCAACTCTTCGACAACATCTAATTTACGGCCAACATCGCACGCTAACTCATACCACCTTCGTTCGCTATGAGGTGAACGTGGATTGCGCCAGATGATCTTCAAATGCGACATTCCTGTGCTCCAAGCGGCCGAGGCGTCTGAAATATAGACCTCGGACTCCGATTTAGCTGGAGTATGAGACTGCCGGTGAGCAGGATATGTCGCCATCGTCACATAAGCTTGTGATCTTGATCACACGGGTTCCAACCGGGGAACGAGCGGGCAAACAAACGCCCGCAGACGAGACAATCTGCGGGCAGGTCCGGAAGCGTACGGTTTCGTGTCTCAGTTCGGCACGGCGCGATCTGTGATTTCCAGCCCCCTGTCGATGATCGAAAACGCCTCGCGCAACTGCTGCTCGTTAATGCAGAGCGGGGGATTGGTGTAGAACGTGTTCCAGCGAACCAAAGTGTAGAGTCCATTTTCCCGGAAGAATTTTCCGAGAGCCGCCATTTCTTCGGATGTCCCATTGAAGGGCGCCATCGGCTGCTTCGTCTTGCGGTTGCGGATGAGTTCCACGATGCCGAAAAGGCCGATAGATCTGACGGCGCCCACGGACGGATGCTTCGATTGAAGTTCGGCCCCGAGTTCCTTCATGATCGCGCCCATCTTGCGGGCGTTCTCGATCAATTTGTCTTCTTCATATACCGAGATGGTGGCGAGCGCGGCCGCACAGCCCATGGGGTGGCTGTTATAGGTCAGGCCGCCGTAGAAGACCTTGTCCTGGAAGTGCTGGGCAATGTGAGGGCGCATGCCGATCGCGCCGAGTGGCAGATAGCTCGACGTCAATCCCTTGGCCATCGAGATCAGGTCGGGCACAACTTTCCAGTGGTCTATCGCAAACCATTCACCGGTGCGGCCAAAACCAGCCATGACTTCGTCGGCGATCATCAGGATGCCGTATTTGTCGCAAATCTTTCGCACGCCCTGCATGTAGCCGTCGGGAGGAACGAGGATACCGTTCGTGCCGACGACGGTTTCCAAGATGAACGCCGCTATGGTGTGCGGCCCTTCCAGCTGAATAATTTCTTCAATCATCTGAAGCGAGGTCTCGGCGGACTCCCATCCGCGTTCAATGCCGTGGTATGGGTCGAGCACACGCACAACGCCCGGAATGCCGGGTTCCGCGGCCCACCGGCGCGGATCGCCGGTCAGCGTAATGCTGCCTGCCGTCGCTCCATGGTAGGAGCGGTAGCGCGCGATGATCTTGTGACGCCCCGTGAAGAAGCGAGCGATCTTGATGGCGTTCTCGTTGGCTTCGGCGCCGCCGTTGGTGAAGAAGAAGGTGTCGATGTCGCCCGGAGTGATTTGTGCCAGCTTCGCACCGAGCCGGGCGCGCGGTTCGGTGGCCATGAACGGGTTCGCGTAGGCAAGGGTTTGCGCCTGGTCGTGAATCGCGCGAATGACGCGCTCATCGCCGTGACCGATGTTGACGCTCATCAACTGGCTGTTGAAGTCGATGAAACGCTTTCCTTCGGGCGTCCAGAAATGAATCCCCTTGGCGCGGGCCACGGGAATCGGGTCGACCTTCGACTGCGCAGACCACTCAAAAAGTGTGTGCTTTTTGGTGAGATCAACAATTTCCTGGCCAGACAGCGACGGCGTAGTTGTGAGGGTCGTCATTTTAATTCCGTTCGGGTGCTTTCTGGCGAGCTAGGCTCGCCTGCCCAGACGAGGGCGTCTGGGCCCACGTGGTTGTCAGAACTTGCGCGAATGTTCTTTTGCCCACCGCTCTACTACAACTTTTTGCTCGGTGTAGAACTCGACGGAGTCGCGGCCTTGTCCGTGCAGGATGCCGAAGAAGCTGTCTTTCCAGCCGCTGAACGGGAAGTAGGCCATCGGGGCAGCAACGCCGATGTTGATGCCAATATTTCCGGCAGGCGCTTCGTAACGAAAGCGTCGCGCCGAAGAACCGCTCGAAGTGAACAGCGACGCCTGGTTGCCGTACGGATTGCGCTCTAACCACGCGATGGCCTCGTCCATGTCATTGGCATGAATCAGGCTCAGCACCGGCCCGAAGATCTCGGTGTGGGCGAGTTCGCTGGTTGCAGGAAGGCCGTCGAGAATTGTCGGCTTCACAAAGTTGCCGGTCTCGTGTTTTGGAATCTTGGTATTCCGGCCATCGAGCAAAACCTTTGCGCCCTGCTTCTCGCCAGCGCCAATCAGCGACTCGATCCTTTCTTTGCTCTGACGTGTGATCACCGGGCCCATCTGGACGCCATCTTCGAGGCCGTTGCCAACTTTGAGCTTCGACGCGGAGTCAGCGATCGCATCGCGGAACGTTTTTTGCGCTTCGCCAATCGTCACGGCCACCGAGACGGCGAGGCATCGCTGCCCAGCGCATCCAAAGGCGCTGTCCGAGATGATCTGCGTCGCCATCTTCATGTCCGCGTCGGGCAGCACGATGACGTGATTCTTAGCGCCACCCTGACATTGCGCCCGCTTGCCATTCGCTCCTGCACGCGCGTAGATGTAGCGCGCGACAGGAGTCGATCCGACGAAGCTGATGGCGCGCACCCGAGAGTCGTCGAGCAACGTGTCTACCGCGGCCTTGCCGCCGTTGACCAGGTTCACAACGCCTTTTGGCAACCCGGTCTTCTCGAGTAATTCGAAGATGTAGCGCAGCGTAAGAGGAACGCGTTCGGAGGGCTTGATGATGAATGTATTCCCGGTCGCGATCGCATAAGGCAGAAACCAGAACGCGATCATCCCCGGAAAATTAAAGGGCACAATCGCCGCGACGACGCCGAGTGGCTGCCGGATCATCATCTCGTCGATGCCGCGCGCGACGTCTTCGAGGTTATAGCCCTGCATCATCATCGGAATGCCACACGCGACTTCGACATTTTCGATGGCGCGGCGCATCTCGGCCTTCGCTTCCGTGAAGGTCTTGCCGTTTTCTTGAGTGATGAGGCGGCTGATGTCGTCGACATGCTCTTCGAGCAGTTGCTTCAGCTTGAACAGCGGCTGGATGCGGTCCTCGGGCGGCGTGCGGCGCCACGCAGGAAATGCCGCCGCGGCGGCATCGATCGCTTTGGTCACTTCAGCGGCATCACTAATTGGAACCTTTCCGAGGTTCTCGCCGGTCGCGGGGTTAAGAACGTCCATCCATTCGCTGGCTGGCGATTCGACCCACTCGCCGTTGATGAAATTGGGAATCTTGGTTTCAGTAATGACGGCGGTACTCATATCAATCTGCCTCAACAATCTTGAAGAATCTTGGCCTGCACCTACGCGCCGAACTTGACTCGTTCAGTGTTGCTATCAAGCTTACACCGGCTGCGCGGCCGCTTCGTGCTTTCTTTCGTAGACCGTCTTAAGCGCGCCCTCGAGCACATCCAGGCCTTCATCGAGTTGCTCATCGGTGATGACCAGCGGCATCAGCAACCGAATCACGTTGCCGTACGAGCCTGCCGAAATGGTGATCAGGCCGTGCTCGTAACAATATTGTGTGCTTTCCTTGACCTCTTGCGCCGCGGGTTCGCGGGTCTCCTGCGATTGGACGAGTTCAAGGGCCTGCATCGCGCCCAGGCCGCGGACGTCGCCAATCATAGGCCAACGCTTTTGCCACTCGCGCGCTCGCTTCTGGAAGTGATCGCCCATTTCGTTGGCGCGAGCCATCAGGTCCTGCTTTTCGAAAATGTCGAGCACGGCGAGAGCTGCTTCACACGCGGCAGGATTTCCGGCGAAAGTGCCACCCAAACCGCCGGGGCTGGGAGCGTCCATGATTTCTGCGCGCCCAGTGATCGCGGCCAATGGCAAACCGCCGCCGATGGATTTCGCCGTAACAATGATGTCGGGCTCGGTTCCATAGCGCTCGCTGGCGAACAGTGCGCCTGTACGTCCAAAGCCGCTCTGCACTTCGTCGGCAATGAAGAGCACACCATGCTTATGACAGAGATCAATGAGCGTACGGAAGTAGTCGAGTGGAGGGGCGACGAAGCCACCTTCTCCAAGCACCGGCTCGGCGATGACCGCCGCGACGCCTTCCTGAGCAACCACGCGCTTGAAAGTGTCTTCCAAATGGCGCGCGCAGTAGAGATCGCACGACGGATATTTCAACGAGTAGGAGCAACGGTAGCAATACGCGTATGGGATCCGATAGACCTCTCCCGGAAACGGATGGAAACCCGCTTTGTAGGGATGCGTCTTGCTGGTCAGCGACAACGCCATCATGGTGCGCCCGTGAAAAGCGTCTTCGAAGGCAATGATGCCCGGACGTCCCGTTGCAGCGCGTGCGATCTTGACTGCATTTTCAATGGCCTCGGCACCGGTGTTCACTAAGATGGTTTTCTTCGGGAAGTTGCCGGGTGTCACCTCATTGAGACGTTCGGCTAGACGCACGTAGCTTTCGTAACCGGTGACTTGCACGCAGACATGCAGAAATTTCTCAAGCTGCTTCTGAATCGCCGAGACTACTCCGGGTGCGCGATGGCCGGTATTCTGGCAGCCAATGCCGCCCGCAAAGTCGATATAACGATTGCCGTCAACGTCTTCGAGCACTGCGCCCTCGGCCTTTGCGAGATAGATGGGAGTTCCCTGCGAGAGGCCGCGCGGAATCGCCGCAGCACGGCGGTCGCCAAGCGCTTTAGATTTAGGGCCGGGAATTTTCGTCTTTAACTGAATCGTTGCCATCTCAGTACCACCCGATTGGAGCTTCGTTGAGATTGATGTGCACCTGCTTGGTCTCCAGATATTCTTCGATACCCCATGGGCCGAGTTCGCGTCCGAAGCCGGATTGCTTGTAGCCGCCCCACGGCGCTTCAACATACGTGGGCTGCATGTGATTCACCCAGACGATCCCAGCGCGCAGAGATTTCACAGCGCGGAATGCTTTGAAGATGTCGCGGGTCCAGACGGCGGCGGCTAATCCATAGGGAGAGTCGTTGGCAATCTTGACGGCGTCTTTTTCGTCTTCGAAAGGAATCACGGCAGCGACGGGTCCGAAAATTTCTTCGCGGGCGATACGGGCATTGTTGTCGACGTCGTAGAAAATCGTCGGCTGCACGTAGTAACCCTTCGCAAACTGCTCTGGACGGTTGCCACCAAACGCCAGCTTGGCTTCTTTCTTGCCAACTTCGAGATAGGAACGCACACGATCGTATTGATCTTTGCTGACCAGTGGCCCCATCTTGGTTTCGCGATCGAGGGGGGCGCCGAGTTTGATCTTCTTGGCCTTCTCGGCCATCGCGTCGACAAACTTCTTGTAGATCGGCTTTTGGACAAGAATCCGGCTGCCGGCGGAGCATACTTCTCCCTGATTGATGAAGACGCCGAACAGAGCGCCGTCAATCGCGGCTTCGAAATCGGCGTCGGCGAAAAAGATGTTGGGAGACTTGCCGCCCAGCTCAAGCGTCACGCGTTTCACAGTGTCGGCGGCTTGCTTGACGATGATCTTGCCGACTGCTGCGCTGCCCGTGAACGCGATCTTGTTCACGTCAGGATGCTGAACCAGCGGCGCACCCGCGCTTTCGCCGAAACCCGTGATGACATTGACGACTCCGGGCGGCAGTCCGACTTCCGAAAACCAATTGGCGAACTCCAGCGCCGTCAGAGGCGTCTGCTCGGCCGGCTTGAGTACGCACGTGCACCCCGCGGCAAGTGCGGGAGCCAGCTTCCAGGCCGCCATCAAGAGCGGATAGTTCCAAGGAATGATTTGCCCAGCAACGCCGATCGGTTCTTTGAGCGTCAGGCTCACCGCGTTATCGGGCACTGGATTGACGAAGCCGAGGATCTTGGTTGCCAGGCCGCCGTAGTACTCGAAACAAGTTGCAGTGTCGTTGATATCGAATTCAGCTTCGACGATGGGTTTACCGCAGTTGCGGGCTTCGAGTTCGGCAAGCTGGGGCAGGTTCTGGCGGATTTTTTCGGCAAGACGGAAAAGAACGCGTCCTCGCTCTTGCGCCGTCGTGCTCGCCCACGGACCTTCTTCAAACGCCGCTTTGGCAGCGGCGACAGCGCGGTTCACGTCATCGGCGTTGGCGTCGGGCACGTGCGCGATAATTTCTTCCGAAGCCGGATCAACAACGGGAAAGGTCTCGGACGATTTGCTGTCAACCCACTCCCCGTTGATGTACATCTGGTGCGTCTTTACTTCTGTTTGTACTCCGCTGGGCATAATTCCTCCGCGAACTACCTGGTTCGGGGCGACCGCAACCGGATGGCTAACTTGCTTTCTGAACGTCTACCGGGGTGTTCCCGGCTAGCGCCAATTGCGCCGTCATTACGTCGTGCGCGCTACCTCCGCTCGATCGACGCGAACAGGAGCGGGCGCCTTCAAACGTCCGTAAACGAAAAAAAAGAAGACAGCCAACAACAAAAACACGAGAGTGATACCGATCATCGAGATTTCATACTTCCACACTGAAGTGATCTGCTTCGCCGGAAAGAAAGCCAGGGCGATGCCCAACGCGGTCGTCACAAAACCTGCGCCGCCCGCAAAGAGTAACGTTCCCCGACTATATCGCCCGCCTTCGAGTTGTTTTGGCACAGCAAACTTCAGCAACGCGGCAAACACGTAAAGAAATGGCACGAGTTGCAACACCACAGCGAGGGAGAGCATTTTTTGAAACGCTTCCTGCACGCCGCCGGACGCATAGAAGTTGATCACCACGAGAACCAAAGAAACGATCGCTTGGACAATAAGCGCCGCATAGGGCGTGGCGTATTTTGGATGGATCTTGCCAAGCCACGACGGCATGTACGAATCGAGCCCAGCTACAAACGGGATGCGCGCTGACCCACCCATCCACGCTGAACCAATTCCAGCGATCGAGAGACTCAGCATTACGGCGAAGGGCGCGATGATCCAACCGACGCCCACCTTCCCCGCCATATGACTGACGGCCTGCACGATGCCTTGCAGCACGCTGATCTCGTCGCGGCGAACGGCGATCAGGAGCGTGAGCGTCGCGCCGATGTAGAGGGCGCCAGAAGCAACGCCTCCCCAGGCAACAGCTCCGGGAAGGGTTTTCTGAGGATCGCGGATTTCATCGCCCATGATCGAGGCGAGTTCCAGACCGACTAATCCAAAGCAGATCACGCCGAACGAATTCAGAACAAAGCGGGGATCGGGAGGAATACGAAAATCACTCGCCGTAACGGTGGTTCCGAACCGGAAAAATATCGTGATGCCCAGACCGATGAGGACCGCAGCCGCAACGAAAGTCCCGATCGCGCCAGCATTGTTCAACCACTTCCCTACCCCGAGGCCGACGATGTTCAACACCGTCAGGAACGCCAGGAGTACGAGCGACGTTACCATGGCGAAGGTCTTGTTGTCGGCCAAGCTGGCATGCCCCGGTCCCATCGCGAATACGGATACGCCGACGAAATACAGCATGACCGTCGGCACGTAAAGCATGTTGTTCGTCCAATAGCACCAGCCGGAGAGAAATCCGTGGAAGTCGCCGAAGACTTCTTTGGCCCACAGATAGACACCGCCTTCACCGGGATAGCGATGCGCGAGTTCGATTACCGCAATGCCCTGCGGCCAGAAAAAAAGAAGAAGAGAGATGATCCAGAGCCAAACTGTCACACCGCCATTGGCTGCGATCGAGGGAACAACGTTGAGATTAAACACCGCGACAACAAACAGCAGCACCAGGTCCCAGCGGCCCAGGACCCGTTTCAGGTGCGGCTGATTGTCGGCGGTCGGATCAGACAAGTAATGACTCCCGGTGAAAATCAAGATTCCAGGTTTCCAGGTTTCAAGTTGCAGAGTTTCAAAGCAGCAGGAGGCGCGAACCGCTGCTTTCTTCACCGCGAGTTTTTGAAACCTTGTAACCTTCAGACTTGAAAATGTGGAGGCGGGCGGAAGCCCGCCTTCAACAACCTAGTGCGCTGCCAGCGCCGGCTCTTTCCCGGCGCGTTCCTGCTGTGCTTTTGCGAGCGATGCCGCGATGTCATCGAACGCGGCGATGTGCTTGTCGATATCCGCGTCGGTATGCTGCACCGACATCGTCCACTGCTCGTCTTGCCAGTACGGTTGCGGCATCACACCACGGTTCACCATGCCGAACCAATAGTGCCTCCAGAGATCCACATCGATACCGAGCCAGTCGCGATAGTTCTTGATCTCCTGCGGATAGAGCATCAACGCGCCATTCGCTCCCGCCTGTGCGATGTACGCCTGAAGCCCGACCTTCGCGATGATCTTGTTGTAGCCGTCGACCAACTTCTTGCTCAGCTTGTCGACGTGCGCATAGTTCTCGCGAGTGAGAACTTCGTTGAACGTCGCAAGCCCGGCCGCCATCGAGACCGGATTCGTGTTGTAGGTCCCACCATGAAATACCTTGTGCTGCGAAATCAGATCCATCACGGACTTGTGTGCGCCGAACGCGGCCAGCGGGAAGCCGCCACCAATCGATTTCGCAAGGCAAATCATGTCGGGCGTGACACCGTAGTATTCGGCGGCGCCTCCCCATCCAAGCTTCGCGCCGGTTTTCACTTCGTCGAAGATCAGCAGCGCGCCATTCTTGGTTGCGATCTCGCGCAGTCCTTGCAGGAACCCAGGTCGCGGCATGCAGAGACCGACATTCATTAGGATCGGCTCGAGAATGATGGCCGCAATCTGGCCGGGATTTTCCTTGAAACGGCGCTCGACCGTTTCGAGGTCATTGAACGTAGCGATGACGACGTTTGCGATCGCCGCCTTCGGTACTCCCAAACCCCCGGGAACCGAAACCGGATTCTTGACATCGCCGAAATCTGGTGCATGCGGTTTCACACTGACGAGCGCCGAGTCATGCAGTCCGTGATAGCCACCCTCGAACTTCACAATCTTGTCGCGGCCAGTGGCAGCGCGTGCCAGACGCACGGCGTGCATGGTGGCTTCTGTTCCGCTTGAACCAAAGCGCACCATCTCGACCGGAAAGCGCTTGCAAATTTCTTCCGCAAGCTGCCATTCCATATCGTGCGGCATACCGAACATCGTGCCGGTCGACAACCGGGCATTCACTGCCTTCATCACTGCGGGATGGCAATGTCCGGCCATCAGAGCACCGAAGCAAAGGTTGTGGTCGATGTAGTCGTTGCCATCGAGATCGCGGAAATGCGAGCCCTGGCCTTCCTTCACAAAAATCGGATAGGGATCATAGGCGCGATAGTTACTCGCCACGCCCAAGGGCAGACGTTTCAGATTTCGCTTGTGGGCTTCGGCGGATTTCGGCGTACGGCGCTCGAAAGTTTCGAGCTCCTTCTGCAGTTCGGGGTACATCGGGAGTCTCCAGAGATGCTCAGGCCGGATGGCGGCCATTAGATTGTGCCCAGGCGGCGGGAAGCCGCCCGGGGCTTGGGGTTTAGAAAGCAAATTTTATCGCAAATTGGATGTTGCGTGGGTCGCGCGTCCTCTTTACACGCCCGAAATCGCTGCCGTCGGTAATATTCCCGTCGGGGTTAAGGAACTGCGTGTGGTTAAAGATGTTGAAGAACTCGGCGCGAAATTCAAAATGCTTTGTCTCTCCGACAGAGGTTAGTTTCTGAATGGAAAAATCGAAATTATTGATTCCCGGTCCACAACAGATCGTACGCGGCGCATTGCCCAACAATTGATCTGGGGTCGAAGTATCCGTTTGTACAGGCAGCGCAAAGGAGTTGGGATCAAATGCATACCCGTTGTGCGTTCTCGGATCCTGAGTGTGAAAGGGCGCAATCAGATCTGGTTTCCCGGGTAATTCAAAGTCATAACTATATTCCAACTCCGAATCGTTGTTCGATTGAATGCGGATGGGGAAACCCGTCTGAAAGCTCGTGATGCCCGACATCGCCCAGCCGTTCAGGAACTTTCCCTTCGGCCCGGTGTACTGTGGCACGGGAAGCTGCCACAGATAACTGATCACGAAGCGGTGGCGTGCATCGAACAGCGACAGCGAACGGTTACAGCGGTCGCAGGTCGGCTTGACAATATTTTCGAAGCTGGAGGCATTGTCGATGGACTTGCTCCAAGTATAAGCAAATTGAAACTGCAGACCATGGGAGAACCTCTTCTCCAAAGAGGCTTGCAGCGAGTTGTAGTTCGAAGCCGCCACTGTGTCCTGCGCAAAAATACTCGAGAACACGGGCACGCTATCGGAGGGACAGCCGTCTCCTGTTAACGGATTGCAGCTCGGCGAGGAGTACCTGCGTAGGCCAACCAGTGTGAGTGGGTTCGTATTCGGACCTGTGACAGTCGCTTGTGGCCCGTACGGCAGGTGCAGGGTTACGCCGGGGGGAATCTCTCCCGCTTGAACTGTGAACGAACTATCCGCATAGAACGGACCGCAAGCAAGGCCCGTGTCTCCAGTGAGATCAGAGATGTTTTGTAAGTCGAGACACGTCTGGGCGTTTCCGTAGTTGATGTCTCGCGTAGCAAGTAGTCGATGTCCCTGGGAACCCACGTACCCCACTGACAGAACCGTATCTCGGGTAAGTTCTCGGGTTATGCCGACGTTGTATTGAGCCGTGTACTGCGCGCGCAACTTTGGTTCGAGTTCGCCATACAAAAGAATCGGGCGAAAGGCTGACCAATCCGTCGGGGTTCCTGGGGGCGGGGTCAGAATGCCATTGAATGGATTGGGAGTGACCGTAAGGTTGCCGGTGCTTCCGTTTTGACTGACGAATGGTGTGTTAAAGAGGTCCGACGCGATCGTCGTACTGCCTCCAAAGGGTGGTTCGGCCTGGAATTGCTCCAGCACTAGCTGTTCAATCGGGTTGTAGAAGAGCCCGAAGCCGCTGCGAATCGTCGTCTTGCCATTCTTCCATGGGTCCCAAGCGATACCAATTCGAGGCGCCCACGCCTTGTAGTAGCTAGCCGTGAGTCCCCTCGGAACACCTTTGTCACCCGGCACCACCAGGCCCAGAGGAAATACGGCGGCAGCTGACCCTCCTGGATTGCAATTGGTGTCCGCGTACCCAAGGCTCGCCTGACTCTCAGCGCTTAGCTGACAGGGATAGGTCGTTGTAGCCTGACCCGGGCGAAAGGTCTGATAGCGACCGCTCTTGTCATATAGAGGCTGATTGAACTCCCAGCGCAGACCGTAGTTCAACGTTACGTTCGGCTTGATCTTCCAGCTATCCTGAGCGAACACGTAAATTGACTTACCCCGAACATCTTCGGTTTGGGCTGACCCCTGCAGAAATGTATCCGGAAGGCCGAAAAGATAATTCGGAAACAGGTTCTGATTTCCGTTAGCATCGAGGGCAATCGGATCGTTGGGGCCGCCTCCGAAGTAGCTGAAGTCTCCGCTGACATCGAAGTACAAGGTCTGCAGGAAGCGTTGCTCCCGGAAGTCCGCGCCAAACTTGAAGGTGTGTGCCCCCTTCACTTTTGTGATGTTGTCGCTGATCTGGTAGGTGTTGCCCGTTTGAGGCAACTCACCCTCATAATTGTTGCCGATCGTGAACCCACCGGAGATCGAGATGAACGGAACACCCTCACGATTGGCGCCCAAATTAGGGGTAATGCCATATTTGGGATTGGTGGGAATTACGCTCGGTGTATCGCTCATACCGGTAAAGCAGACACTGGCTACCGCGCCGCTACAAGAGTCAGTAACCTTGTTCGTATGCTGCGGGTGCAGAAAGGTGCCCTGTGATTCCCGAAAATAGGACAGCCTCAGTTCGTTCACAGTCGTCGAATTTATGGTCCAGTTATGGGTGAGATTCAGTTGCTGCGAGCGAAAGGCGTTGTTGTTGCCAAAGCCTTGCAGCAGATTCGGTGTAGCCGCTTGGAATCGTGTAAACGGCTGGGCGTCGAAAGAGTCGTTCAGGTAGTAATACGCTGACAGGCCTTGCTTGTCGTTGATCCTGTGGTCGACTTTCAGCGTGAACTGGTTGGCGTGCGAGTCTTCATTCGGGATAGAGCGAAACATGTTGTCAAGACCTGGCGCGGGGTCGGTACAGCCTGGATCTGCGTTTGGACAAGGTACATAGCGCTGCATAATGTCGGCAGCCACCGGATCAAAACATCCAGTTGGGACCTGGCTGTTCGGAAAGAGGTCGGCGAAAGCATCCCCGACATGAGCTGCTCCATTCAAACAGCCTGAACGAGCGTTGAGAATGTCAGCGAACGTCTGCGTGCCGATCACGGCTGAAGGGTCGAACGGTGTGGCCGAAAAATCTCCTACCCTTTCCGCGGCGGTAGGAACTACAACCGGATCCGAAGAAATACCGTGTACGACTCGTCGTCCTTCGTAAGAGGTGAAAAAGAAAGTACGATCTTTTTTAATGGGGCCGCCGAAGGTCCCGCCAAACTGGTTCTGCTTGTCGTCAGGCCGTCGGAGATCCAGGTAGCCCTTGGAGTTGAACGCCTGATTGCGCAGAAACTCGTAAATGCTGCCGTGCCAGTTGTTGGTTCCTGATTTGGTCACTACATTGATCACAGCGCCGGAGTTGCGCCCGTACTCGGCGTCGAACGTATTGGAGAGGACACGAAACTCTTCGATACTGTCGGGCGTGGGCTGAATGGCCGGCGCGTTCACGAACAGATCATTCCCATCGCCGCCGTTGACGTTGAAATTATTAGACCGCCCGCGGCCACCGTTGACCGAGACTGCCCCTGCTTGATTACTTCCGTAAAAAAGATCGGAGCCGCCGACTCCCTGCACCCCGGGCTGGAGTTGCAACAATTGATACGTATCACGCGAATTGAGCGGCAGATTTGACACCTGCCGTTGATCCATGATGGCACCCAGTTGGGTACTGGTGGTATCGACCAAGGGCGCTTCGGACGTGACCTCCACCGTTTCCTTGGCTTCGCCCACCTGCATCACCATGTTCAGTGTGACTACCTGATTTAGGTCAACTGTGACTGCGCGCCGCAAATTCTTCTTGAATCCCGTTTGGTTGAATTCCACTTGATAAGTGCCGACGGCAACTTGCGGGAAGACATAATCGCCACCCTCATTGGTTGTAGTCTCCTGTCCAACGCCCGTTGCATCATTCGTGAGGGTCACTTTCACACCGGCCAAGACGGCGCCCGTCGAGTCAGCGACTCGCCCTAGAACCCGGCCACCGGTACTTTGGGCGATCAGTAATGTGGAGGAACAGAGACAAACCACAGCAATGAGGATTCGCTTCGCGACGCACGACCGCATAGGGCCTCCGAAGGGCGGGGAAGTTTTTCGCTGCCTGTTTTTTCTCGAACAGAGCCGCTTGCGCACCAAACAAACCTTGCTATAATCGCGCAAGGTTAGAGAAGGTCCTGCAGACTGTCAAGCGAAAAATAGCGATCTCCCGTAGCAGCGAAACGATAGAAAACAGACTCGATGGCAATGAAGCCGGGCGGCGCCAAACCTTACTTGAAAATCGGTGATGTCGCGCGTGCCGTCGGCGTTTCTCCGTCGGTGATTCGCACATGGGAGAGCCTGGGACTCACGCGACCGCAACGCACCCAGAGCAAGTACCGTTTGTACAGCGCCGACGACGTAAAGCTACTCAAACGCGCACGATTTCTGCGCCGCGTGCGCGGGTTGAATGCTCCGGCCATCGTCGAATTGCTAAAGAGAGAAGGAGTGTTGCGCCCGTCGTCGAATGGGAACTCCGCCGCGATCGGTTTGCGTTTGCGGCAATTACGTCTGAGTCGCAACCTATCACTTGCGAACGTCGCGAAAGCCGCGGGCATTTCCGTCGGCTTTCTGAGCGCGATCGAGCGATCGCAGATGAGTGCATCCATCAGCACGCTTCGACGTCTGGCTCGCTTCTACAAGACGAACATACTGGATTTCCATGATCCCGCGGAATCGAAAAGCCGGCTGGTGCGGCCCAAGAGCCGCAAGGTTCTTGAGGCAGGACCCGGTGTGCGCATGGAACTGCTCGCATGGGGGAACACAGTGATGGAGCCGCACCTGTTCCGCATTGCGCCGAATGCTGGCAGCGGCGAGTCGTATACGCACGAGGGCGAGGAGTTCCTGATGGTGATGCGCGGCCAACTGCAACTTGCACTGGACGGTCAGGAATATCACCTGAAGGTGGGCGACAGTTTCTATTTCGAAAGTGCAACACCGCATCGCTGGAAGAATCCCGGCCGGTCTGAAACCTGGGTGCTGTGGGTAAACACGCCGCCGACGTTCTAGCTTTTT
>Ga0126371_10002130_pt1 | contig 16965 bp, 18 predicted proteins | sample PanSoiMetaPlot_4_FD_110145 | JGI IMG/M metagenome (GOLD analysis project Ga0126371, IMG submission 110145) | Tropical forest soil microbial communities from Panama - MetaG Plot_4 | ecosystem: Environmental > Terrestrial > Soil > Tropical forest > Bulk soil | place: Panama | collected 2016-02-17 | reverse complement strand
TCCTCGCGCCGCACCGTGTAATGCGACGCCTTGAACCATTTGCCGGAAACGTTGACGGGCGAGCCATGGGTGAGATGGCCGCCGGCGGCCAAATCGAGACCCATGAAAGTGTCGCCCGGCTGCATCAGCGCCAGAAACACCGCCTGATTCATTTGGCTGCCGGAGTTCGGCTGCACATTGGCAAACTGCGCGCCGAACAGTTTCTTGGCGCGCTCGATGGCGAGCGTCTCGGCGACGTCGACCCATTCGCACCCGCCATAGTAGCGGTTGCCCGGATAACCCTCGGCGTATTTGTTGGTCATCACCGAGCCCTGCGCTTCCAGAACGGCGCGGCTGACGATGTTTTCCGAGGCGATCAGCTCGATTTCATGCTGCTGCCGGCCGAGTTCGCCCCGGATCGCAGCGGCAATCTCCGGATCGGCCGTTGCGAGCGAAGCCGTAAAGAACGAATCTGGTGCGGCGCTGGAGGAATTGGCGCTGGAGGTCTTGGCGCTGGTGCTCATCGGCGAATATCCCCACCGCCCCAACCTGTTAGGCGGGCTGCGGGCGGTCTTGGAGTGGCGGGTCGAAAGCTGTGTCAGCCGATTAGCACATCGCTCGGCACCGGCCAAGGACTTGCGGTCCCCGCCTGATTTTTATGCAAGATATGGTGGCCGTCGCTACCGAGGTAGAGGCAACCGCAGGGCGCGGTCGGTCGGCGCAACAATTCGGCCCGCGCCTGCCGCCCCCGCTCCACGACGCGCGGGCACCGCGCCGGACGGCTGGTTGTCTCACAGACCCGTATAGCCCGCCTTCACCGGGTCGTTGCTGCCATCGAGCTCGCGCAGATAGGTCAGCCCGCAGACCGTCAAGCGGTTGATATCCGTTTCGCCCGCCTCGAACAGCGTCTTCAGATAGTCCGTCACCTTGACGCGCGCTTCCGCGCTCGCCGCGGCGGAGCGGTTCATCAGGAGATCATAGGTATGCATGATGCGGTCGATGGCGGCTTCCATGGCTTCCTCTGGCTTGACGTCAGGCACGTTGTGCGGCTTCGAATTCGGCGATCGCCTTGTTGGCAAGCCTGATCTTGTTGGACTCGCCGCGGTGATACATGCCGACGATGATTTCCACGAGCCGATCATTGGTGACGAAATCATCGGGGATCGCACCCGCGCGCCGAAGATAGTTCGCGGCGATGGCGTAGGCGTCGCCAACCACGCTCACACTCGTGACCCGAATCCCGCGCTCGACCAGCATGGCCCAAATTCCTCCGGTGGTGGAGGGATAAGCGCGGAAGCTGGAACATGTTCCATATCGGAACGCGCTTTTTCGCTGCAACAAAAATGCAACCAAAACGAAAAAGCGCACCGGCCGGGTCGGCCGATGCGCCAGGGAAATTTCAAGTGCGAGGTCCGCCGGTCTTCTCGAAATCGCCGGCTTGGTCTTTCACATGGCCGAAGATTTCAGAGCCGATACAGGATCTGGTCGGTCCAGAACCGCTCGAGCCGATGCAGCGACTTGTTCAGCGTCGCAAACTCCTCGTTCGAGATGCCGCCGACCTGCTCCACGGTCTTGACGTGCTTCTGATACAGCGAGTCGACGATGCGGCGGACTTCCTGTCCTTGCGCGGTCAGACGAATGCGGACCGAGCGGCGATCGACGCGCGACCGCTGATGATCGAGGAAGCCGAGCTCGACGAGCTTCTTCAGATTGTAGGAAACGTTGGAGCCGAGGTAATAGCCGCGCGTACGCAGTTCGCCCGCGGTCAATTCCTTGTCGCCGATATTGTACAGCAGCAGAGCCTGCACCGAGTTGATATCGGAGCGGCCGCGACGATCGAACTCATCCTTGATGACGTCGAGCAGGCGGCGATGCAACCGCTCCACCAGCGTCAACGCTTCCAGATAGAGCGACTGAACCGGCGCCTGGCCGGCTGTGCGCTCAGCAGCTTCCGCCGCCGTCGCAACGGCTTTCATCATGACACTTCCCCTGTTGTCGTTTTTGTCGACTTATTCGACGAAACTTTTGTCCCGCCTGATAGCCTCAACTTAAGGGGCGCGCTTGAAGATCCGCTTAAATAAGACAATAAAGAGAGAATGAATCGAAGACAGTGAATCGCGGATTAAGCCCTTAAATAAAGGACTTTTCGCAACTTTCCATTGACGCTTTCACCCCCCTTGTTCACGCTTCGTCTGCCCCGATGTCGCATTCCAAAACAGGCCGGCGGCGGCCGGAAAGGTCCCCGTAACGGGTGTGGCCAGACCAAGGTCGACCTCGCAACTTTTCGTAAAGTTTAAAATATCGACGTCCTTGTTGAGCATGATCTCCACGCGCACGCGTTTCGCGTTTGTCGCGAGCAAGCTGGTCTCCATCACGCTATCGAAGTGCGGGTGCTTTTCCGGATCATGTTCTACGGCGGCCGCTCACGAGCCGCCATCCAGGCGAGTGCCAGATAGGCCGCAAGCATCAGGGCCTCGCCGCCGACCACAAGCAGGCTGCCGCCATAGATGCCGGGAAACATCAGTTCGATCACCGCCATCGACACGACGGTGGTCAGCCACACGACAGCTCCCCATGGCGTCGCAAGCCACAGGCCGACTGCGGCGACGAGTTCGATGACCGCGAAATAGACGGTCGCAGCCTGCCAGGCGGTTGGCTGGTTCTCGAACGCCTCCTCCTCGCCGCCGACAAAGCCGGTCACCTGCGCCCAGTGATAGAGGCCTTTCAGGATCGACACCACGGCCATGATGCGCAAGAAGATCACAAGCCGCCGCGTCCAGACGTTTTCGTCGGTTTCGATCCGTTCGGACGACATCGCCGCCGATAAAATGCCGTCGCGCGGCGAGGTTTCAGACATGCGATCGGCTCATCGGCAGCATAAAGGCGTCCTGGAATGGCCCCTTCACGAACAACTCCCCTTCACGAGCAACGCTCGTTCATGAACAACTCTTGGCCCCGCGGCGCAGTAAAATCAATCCTTGGATACGTCCGCGCCCATCCGCATGGACATTCGACCCTTGCATTCGACCCTTGCATTTGACCCTTGCATTTGACCCTTGCGGCAGGTCAAGTGACGCCCGGCCGCCGAGGTGCTAGAACCCGACCAAATTGAAACCGGCTGCTCCAGGAAAGGCACCCCCAATGGCGATCAAATTCGGGCGTCCCATCGAGATGCGCGACGCCTCGCGGCAACAGTCGATTGCCACCCCTACCCTCGATCTGACGATCCGTCCACGCCGCAACCGCAAGGCGGAATGGGCGCGGCGCCTGGTGCGGGAGAGCGTGCTGACCACCGATGACCTGATCTGGCCGATGTTCGTGGCCGACGGACACAACAACCGCGCAAGCGTCGCCTCGATGCCCGGCATCGACCGCCTCAGCATCGACCAACTGGTGCGAGAGGCCGAACGGGCGGTGAAGCTGAACATCCCCTGCATCGCGCTGTTCCCCTACACCGATCCGTCCTTGCGCGACGCGGACGGTTCGGAGGCGACCAACCCGGAAAATCTCGTCTGCCAGTCGGTGCGCGCGATCAAGAAGGAATTTCCCGATCTCGGCGTGCTCTGCGATGTCGCGCTCGATCCCTACACGAGTCACGGCCACGACGGATTGCTGGAGAACGGCAAGATCATCAACGACGAGACGGTCGCCGTGCTGGTCCGCCAGGCGCTTGTCCAGGCCGAGGCCGGCTGCGATATCATTGCTCCGTCCGACATGATGGATGGCCGTGTCGGGGCGATCCGCGACGGGCTCGATCGCGCCGGATTCCTCGACGTGCAGATCATGGCCTATGCGGCCAAATATGCCTCCGCCTTCTATGGGCCGTTCCGCGACGCCGTCGGCTCGGCGAAGACACTGACTGGCGACAAGCGCACCTATCAGATGGACAGCGCTAATTCGGACGAAGCCCTGCGCGAAGTCGAACTCGACATCGCCGAGGGCGCCGACATGGTGATGGTCAAGCCCGGCATGCCCTATCTCGATATTGTGCGCCGGGTCAAAGATACCTTCGGCATGCCGACCTTCGCCTATCAGGTCTCGGGCGAATACGCGATGATCGCGGCCGCCGCGAACAATGGCTGGATCGACGGCGAACGGGCGATGATGGAAAGTCTGCTGGCTTTCAAGCGGGCCGGTGCCGACGGAGTCCTCACCTATTTTGCACCGCAGGCGGCCGAAAGGCTGCGGGCGCAGGACTGATTTTAGTAGGGCTGATTTTGAGGAGAGCCAAAGGCTGGGCGTGTCCGCCCACTTTGCATTGCGTATGCTTTGTTGACGTGGATTAAGACGGCGGGCGATGCGCCTTTGCCACCTGAGCGGGCAGAGCCAAGCAACCACGAACCGCTCACGGAATCGCCGGAATATTGTTATTCCTTTTGGTCGCAAGGCCTTGCAAGCGGCTCGGCGGTTCCCATGTGATCGGCGAACCAGGACGGTCTGGAGGACTGATCATGTCATACACCGGTTCGGACGGCTCAAGGGGCGGTTGGCGCGGTGACAATGGCGACAGTCGGCGCAATGACGCTGGGCCGAACGTGCCGCCGCATGCGTTCGATCCCTACCTGCAGCCGGAACTTTTTCGCGGCGTGCTGACGCGGCGGGTGATCGCCTTCATCATCGACGTGATCGTGCTGTCGATTCCGATCGTGCTCGCAGTGCTGTTCATTGCGGTGTTCGGACTTGTCACGCTCGGCCTCGGCTGGATGTTGTTCTGGCTGGTTTCACCCCTCTCCGTGGTGTGGGCCGTGGTTTATTACGGCGCCTCGCTCGGCGGCCCTCATTCGGCCACGATCGGCATGCGCGTTATGGATCTGGAAATGCGCACCTGGTACGGTTCACCGAGCTATTTCCTGCTCGGCGCCATGCATGCGGTGCTGTTCTGGATCTCGGTTTCGGTCCTGACGCCTTTCATTCTTCTCGTTGGTCTGTTCAATGCCCGGCGCCGACTATTGCACGACATGGTGCTGGGAACTGTCGTTGTTAACAATTCCGTACGTTCCCCGGTCGGGCAACCGGCGCGAACTTATTGACTATCCGATTGACCGTTTGCCTCCGCGGCGCGATGGTATTGCCCCCTTTCGTGCCAGAGTTCGAAGAAGTCATTGACCCAGCATTCGCGTGATACTCCGCAGTTTTACCTGACGGCGCCTTCGCCCTGCCCCTATCTGCCGGGCCGGCACGAGCGCAAGGTTTTCACGCATCTGGTTGGCGACAAGGCCGGCGACCTCAACGACCTGCTGACCCATGGCGGCTTCAGGCGCAGCCAGTCGATCGCATACCGGCCGGCCTGCGACCAGTGTCGCGCCTGCGTCTCGGTGCGCGTGGTCGCCAACGAGTTTCGGCCGTCGCGCAATTTCCGCAAGGTCCTGGCCCGCAATGCCGACATCATCGGCGAGCAGCGCAGCGCAGTGCCGACCTCGGAGCAATATTCGATCTTCCGCGCCTATCTCGACGCGCGGCATCGCCATGGCGGCATGGCCGACATGACGGTGCTCGATTACGCGATGATGGTGGAAGACAGTCATGTGGAGACCCGCATCATCGAATACCGCAGGCGCGGCATCGACAGCGGTATCAACGGCAGGGGCGAGGAACTGCTTGCGGTCGCGCTCACCGATGTGCTCAGCGACGGGCTGTCGATGGTCTATTCCTTCTTCGACCCGTCGGAGGTCAGCCGGTCGCTCGGAACCTTCATGATCCTCGATCACATCGTGCGTGCAAGGCGGCAGGGCCTGCCTTACGTCTATCTGGGCTACTGGATCGAGGGCTCCAAGAAGATGGATTACAAGGGCCGCTTCCTGCCGCAGCAGCGGCTTGCCCCATCCGGCTGGCTGCGCGTCGACGCGTGTGGCGACGCCGTCTCCGAGCCGCAGGATTGAAGAGGCGAATGGTGAGTAGCGAATAGCGAATAGAAGGCATCGAGATCCTCTACTCACCATTCGCTACTCACTACTCGCCTCTCTCATCCACTCACATAGTCCCACACCAGTTTCGCGTTCAGCGAGATGATTAGCGCGGCTGTCAGCGCGGCGAGCGCGGTGAGCCAGCGCGGGGCGACGAATGGTCCCATCTTGGCGCGGCTTGCCGTGAACATCACGAGCGGCACCACCGCAAGCGGCAATTGCAGACTGAGCACGACCTGACTCAGGATCAAAAGCTGCCCGGTCGCCTTCTCGCCGGCCCAGATCGTGACGACCACCGCAGGCAGGATCGCGATCATCCGCGTCACCATCCGCCGCAGCCAAGGCGCAATGCGCCAGTTCAGGAAACCTTCCATCACAATCTGACCGGAGAGCGTCGCGGTGATGGTCGAGTTCAGGCCGCAGCAGAGCAGCGCGACCGCGAACAGCGTGGGCGCAAGGGTCGAGCCGAGCAGCGGCGCGAGAAACGAATGCGCCTGATCGAGTTCGGCAACGTCGGTCTTGCCTGCATGGTGGAACGTCGCAGCCGCGAGGATCAGGATCGATGCGTTGATGACGAAGGCAAAGCACAGCGCGATCGACGAATCGATCGTCGCAAGCGCGATCGCCTCACGCTTTTCCGCCGGCGTATCGCCGTAGCCGCGGGTCTGCACCAGGCCCGAGTGAAGATAGAGATTGTGCGGCATGACCGTCGCGCCGAGAATGCCGAGCGCCAGATACAGCATGTCGCGATTGACCAAAAGCTCGCTGCTCGGCACGAAGCCGCGCAGCACCGCGCCCCAATCGGGATCGGCGAGCGCGATCTGCACCGCAAAGCAGGCCGCGATCACGCCGAGCATCGCCACCACGAAAGCCTCGATCCAGCGAAACCCGAACGCCTGCAGCGCCAGGATCAGAAACACATCCAGCGCCGTGATGATCACGCCGATCGCAAGCGGGATCTGGAACAGCAGATTAAGCCCGATCGCAGTGCCGATCACCTCCGCCAGGTCGGTCGCGGTGATCGCGACTTCGGCGGACAACCACAGCGGCAACACGGCCCAGCGCGGATAGGAATCGCGGCAGGCCTGCGCGAGGTCGCGCCCTGCCCCGACGCCAAGCCGCGTGCACAGCGACTGCAGCACGATCGCCATCAGGTTCGACAACAGCGCGACCGTGAGTAGCGCATAGCCGAACCTGGAGCCGCCGGCGAGCGACGTCGCCCAGTTACCGGGGTCCATGTAGCCGACGGCCACGAGATAGCCAGGGCCCAGGAATGCCAGCAGCTTGCGCCAGAAGGACCCTCGCCTGGCCGTCCGGACCGAGGCGAACATATCGGCCAGAGAGGGTTCCCCACGTTCGTTCCGCCACCCCGGCGCGGCCAGGGCGCCCGCCGATGGCATGGCGGACTCAGGGGTGAGGGCGGATGGGCGCGCGTCCATTCACGAAGCATGGCCCATTTTGATTTTTATTGCAACTCATTTGCAACTGCATCTAGCCAGCGGCGCCGGGAAACAGGGCCAAGAAAGCAGGGCCAAGAAACCGGGTCGGAGCGTGTCCTTGGTTGATGCGATGATCTTGGAGCGCCCCGGTCGGGAAGCGGGTGGGTTCTGGTCTCGCGCGATCGGACAATGGCGCCGACTGATTATTCAGGAGCCCACCATGTCCGCCGCCGATACCCCTCGTCTGCCCGCGACGTTCAACCGCCTCGCCTGGTCCAATCTCGCCGCGCAATCCGCCGAGCAGATCGCGCTGGCGGCGGCTCCCATTGTCGCCGTGCTGCTGCTCGGGGTCGGCGAAGGGAAGACCGGGCTGTTGCAGACCGCACTGACCCTGCCGTTCATCCTGTTCTCCATTCCGGCGGGACTGCTGACCGACCGCATCTCGCGCCGCCGCCTTATGGCGGGCGCTGAAGCCCTTCGCGCGGCGGCGCTGCTTGCGATCCTCGCCTTGATCTGGCTCGGCTGGCTCACTCTGCCCCTGCTCTCGCTGCTTGGCTTCGTCGCGGTGTGCGGAACGGTAGCCTACAGCGTTGCGGCGCCCGCGCTGGTCCCCTCCCTTGTCACCGCGAGCCTGTTGCCGGCGGCGAATGCGCGGATCGAGCTTGCGCGCACCATCGCGTTCGCCTCCGGCCCCGCCCTTGGCGGCGTGCTGGTCGGCTGGATGGGCGCCGCGCCGGCGTTCGGATTTGCGGCGGCGCTGTCGGTGATTGCGGTGGTGCTGCTCGCCGGACTGTACGAGCCCGCGCGCGAGGCCGCGCCACGCCGTCATCCCCTGTACGAGATCAAAGAAGGCGCGGCCTTCGTTTTCCATCATCCGCTGCTGCGGCCGGTCTTCGTCACCCAGTTCATCTTCAATACCGCGTCCTTCCTGCTGCTTGCGGTGTTCGTGCCCTATGCGGTGCGCCGTCTCGGCCTGTCGGCAACCGGCGTCGGGACGACGCTTGCGATGTACGGCGTCGGCATGGTGGTCGGCGCGTTGCTTGCGACGCGCGTGATGCGGCGGCTCGCCTTCGGCACCGTGATCGGGCTTGGACCGGTCACTGGCTTCGTGGCGGCCGTGGTGATGGCGTTGACGACCCTTGTCCCCGTGGCGCCGCTGGCTGGCTTGAGCTTCTTCCTGCTCGGCGCCGGCCCGATCCTCTGGGTGATCTCGACGACGACGTTGCGGCAATCGGTGACGCCGCCGCGGCTGCTTGGCCGGGTATCCGCGATCAACATCTTGAGCTATGGCGCGCGGCCGCTTGGTTCGGCGCTCGGCGCCATCGTAGGTGGCATCTATGGCGCCGAAACCTGCCTTTATCTTGCGGTCGCAATCTTCGGCGCGCAGGCGCTGGTCATCATGATGTCGCCTGCGGTTTCACTTTCGCGTCAGCCGGGAATGATCGGCGGATGTTCGGCCGCGGGTGCATGATATGAGCATCATTCCGCTTCCAATCGATACCCGGTCTCACCATGCGGCGCATCATTCTTTCCCTGGCCTCGTTGCTGATCCTCTTTGCCTGTCCGGCACGGGCCGAACCGCAATGGCTGAACCTGCCGCCGACCCCCGGCCTGCCGAGCGCGGCGCAAAGCGGATGTGCAGAGATCAACGGCGTAAAAATCTGGTACGCGGTTTTCGGCCAGGGACAGCCGGTCCTCCTGCTTCACGGCGGTCTCGCCAATTCCAACTATTGGGGCAATCTGATCCCGGCCCTCTCCAACGACTACCAGGTCGTCGTGATGGACAGCCGCGGGCACGGGCGGAGCAGTCGCAGCAGCGAACCCTTAGGCTACGATCTGATGGCGTCCGACGTGCTTGCGCTGATGGACTTCCTCAAGCTCGATAAGGCCGCCATCATCGGCTGGAGTGACGGGGCGATCATCGGACTGGACATCGCGATTCATCATCCGGAGCGGCTGACCAAGCTGTTCGCCTTTGCCGCGAATTCCGATCCGGACGGGGTGGCGGACGTCTCGCAGAGCCAGGTCTTCAACGCCTACATGGCGCGGGCCAAGGCCGAATATCAGAACCTCTCGCCGACACCGGCCGAATATGACTCTTTCATGGCCCAGGTCACCAAGATGTGGGAGACGCAGCCGCACTTCAGTGCCGAAAATCTTCACAGCATCCGCACGACCACCTGGATCGTGGACGGAGATCATGACGAGGCCATCAAACGATCGAACACGCTGTTCATGGCCGATCAGATCCCGGGCAGCGGCTTGCTCATTCAGCCGAAGGTCAGCCACTTCTCGTTCCTGCAGGACGCCACGCAATTTAATGCCGACGTGCTGCATTTCCTCAAAGAGGCGCCTTAGCTCTTCAAATACCGCGCGTAGCCGCCCGCGATGGCCTCATCCGCGGCGATCTCGGGATCGAGCGTATATAGATCCTGCGCGCGTCCGACACCACGCAAGGCATAGCGGCCAGTGGAGACCAGATAGCGCCGGCCGGTCGCGTCCAACCCGGCGCGGAATTCCGACGACGCAAGGAATTCGCGATCGATCGAGTTGCACATCGAGGCAATGCGGCTGACTTCATTGACCGACGGACCGACCACGGTGAAATCGAGCCGGTCCACGCTGCCGATGTTGCCGTACAGCACCTCGCCGACATGCAGGCCCACATAGGCCGTGGTGACCGGGCGCCCCTCCGCCGAGCGGCGCGCGTTGAGCTTGTGCATGTTGAGGCGAAAGAGGTGCTCGGCAAGCAGCGCGGCGCGGCGGACGTCTGCCATGTCGTCACCCGTGAACATCGCCAGCACGCCGTCGCCAATCAGTTTCAGCACATCGCCCCCGGCCTCATGGATGGCGTCGATGGAGGCTTGAGCATAGTCGTTGAGGAATGGGATGATCTCGTCGGGCCCGATGCTTTCCGAGATCTTGGTCGAGCCGCGGAGATCGGAGAACCACAAGGCCGCGCTGATGCGCTCGGTCACGCCCCGCGAGATCCGCCCTCGCAGCACCTGTTCCGACGCGTCACGGCCGAGATAAACGCGCCCGAGCGTGCGGGCGATGTCCACCTGCTGCGCCGATTTGATGGCAAGGCCTAGCAAGGGCACGAGATCGCGCAGCGCCGCCAATTCCCCTTCGCTGAAACCGTCGTCGCGCCGGGTCACCCAATAGGAATAGAAGCAGTCCATCTGGCCGAGCGTGCCGGCCTCGCCGAAGCGATGCACGAAGGCCAGAAAATGCCGGTGCCCCTTCTGGGCAAGGTCGCCGATCATCGAAAAATCGAGCGAGGCGGCGTCGGCAAGATCGATCGCCAGCTCGTCATGGCCGTTTTCGAGCATGTGGTGGAATGCCGAACGGCGCCAGTTCTTGTTGGCGTCGCCCTCGCTGCTCGACCCATATTCGAACGTGTCGCTTTCATTGGTCTCCCGATCGGTCCAGCGAAAGCCGCGCCCCTCATAGATCGGGTGCAAGGTATCGATGAAGACGAGGCCGCGCGACAGCGGCAGCCCGCCGTCCCGGCAGCGCTCGCAGAAGCCGCGAATCAGATCGGGTTCGGGAAGACCGGTGAGACCCTGGCCGACCAGCCAGTTCATCAGATCGAGGCGGGAAGAAAGTTCCATGCCCTATTATGCCGCGCAATCATGTCCGGTGAAAGCATGCGTGGCCGGCTTGACGCTTCGAACCGGCCGGATGCAAATGCCGATTGATGAGCATCCGGCACGGAAAAGCAATGGCACCCGGGAGATGAGCGGGCGCCAAATCCCGGTTATCCTGGCACTTGGCACCACCCAGACGCTGGCCTGGGCCTCCAGCTATTATCTGCCGGCGATCCTGGCCGATCCGATCGCGCGCGACCTCGGCATTTCCGCAAACTTGATCTTTGCCGCCTTCTCGGCATCGCTGGTGATTTCGGCGGCGCTCGGTCCGCGCATTGGCCGCCAGATCGATCTGGTTGGCGGCCGGCCGGTCCTGTCGATCTCCAACATGACTCTTGCCGCCGGTCTTGGGCTGCTGGGTCTTGCGCAGTCGATCCCGGTCCTGATCGTCGCATGGCTGCTGCTCGGCATCGGCATGGGCTACGGGCTTTATGACGCCGCGTTCGGCGCGCTCGGCCGCATTTATGGTGAGGCGGCGCGCAGCGCGATCACGGGCGTCACCCTGATCGCCGGATTCGCCTCGACCGTCGGCTGGCCGCTGACGGCCTGGGGGCTCGCCACCATTGGCTGGCGGGATACCTGCTTCGCTTGGGCTGCGGCACATCTGCTGATCGGCCTGCCCTTGAACCTTCTGATGTTGCCCCCGGTCAACCAAACCAAGGCCCAGCCGGGTACGCATGCGAAGCCGCGCATTCCGATCGACCGGACCATGGTGCTGCTCGCCTTTGCCTTCGCCTCCGCCTGGACCGTCACCGGCGCGATGGCGGCGCATCTGCCGCGCATCCTGGAGGCGTCCGGCGCAAGCAGCGTCCAGGCCGTGGCCGCGGGCGCGCTGATCGGTCCGGCGCAAGTGGGCGCTCGCATCCTTGAGGCCAGCCTGCTCAGCCGCTATCACCCGCTGCTGTCGACCCGCATCGCCTGCGTCATGCATCCGATCGGCGCCGTCATCCTCGCGATCCTCGGCGGCGCGGGGTCGAGCGTCTTTGCGATCTTCCATGGCGCCGGCAACGGCGTCTTGACCATCGCGCGGGGCACGCTGCCGCTCGCGATCTTCGGGCCGCAAAACTATGCCTACCGGCTCGGCCTGATCGGTGCTCCGGCGCGGATGGCGCAGGCCGCCGCGCCACTGCTGTTCGGGCTGCTGATCGAGGTGATGGGAAGCCGGATCCTGATTGTGTCGTCGGCCCTGAGCCTGGCCGCGCTCGCCGCGCTGCTCCTGGTTCCGGCAAGGCGGCCTGGGTCCTGAAGCGCTCACATATAGCGCTTCCCTTCCTACGGCATTTCACGCAAAACGAGCGCATGGAAAACGACACTGGCCCGCAACGGCAGCCGAGGAGTTTCTTGCGCTGGGCAACCACGCCGCCGCAATCCTATGTCGTTTATCTGGTCTGCCTGATCCTGGTCTGGATGCTGTCGTTCTATGCCGGGACGCTGCGTCCGAAAAAGGCCGAGGGCCCGGGCCCGCCGCCCGTCTCCGCGCCACGCAACTGAGAGCCCCGCTCAATCATAAAACTCCGGCGCCATCTTCAGCGTGTCGCGCTGCGCCTTGTTGATCCAGAGCTGCGCCTTCTCCTTGTTCAGCGTGTCAGCCGCAAAACCCATGGTTTGTTTCACTTGTGATCCTCCCCCCTCACAGATCCGAACTGTCCGGACACTACACCATGACGATGATCGCCGATCGAGGATGACCGCTTTTTGATATCGGATGTGGCGATCCATATGCCGGCGAAGACGGCGATCAGTCCGAACACGAGGTTGGGCGTGATCGGCTCGCCGACGAGCAAGGCCGCGAGCAAGGCCGCCGCGATCGGGTTGACGGTCATGGTATTGGCAACGCGGGTCGGCGTCGCCCGATCGAGCGCCAGCACCCATAGAATAAATGCCAGCGCGCCGCCGCCGATTCCGAGATAGACGCCTGCGATCCATTGCGACGTGGAAAACCGCGTCAGCGTGGCGAGGCTGCCGGTGAATGCCGCTGTCAAGATCAGCGCCGCGGCGCCGCATCCCATGCCGACCGAGAGAAAGCCGAGCGCGCTGGATCGCCGGATGAACGGACGGGACAGCACGTTATAGAAAGCCATGCAGACTACGGCCGCGGTCATGATGAGTTCGCCGCGCCAAGCACCCGCCGGTGCCGCCGACAGGCCCGCGGCGAGCGCCGCGACAACGCCGAAAACCGCGATGCACACGCCGGCGCTCTTTCTGATCGTCAGCGGCTCGACGCCGAGCAGGGCTGCGACCACCATGGTGTGAAGCGGCAGCGTCGCCAGCGCAAGGCTCGCCCGCGCCGCGGTCGTGAAGCTCATGGCAATGTTGTAGAGGACGAAAAACAATCCGAAAAAGCAAACGCCCAACGCCGCGACAGCCGGCCAATCCCGCCGCTCGGGCCAGCGCACGTTCAGCAGCAATGCTGCTGGCAGCAAGCAGAGAAATCCGATGCCCCAGCGCAAAATCGCCAGTACGATCGGATCTGCGCCGACGACGAGATAACGGGTGATCGCCGCGGCGGTGCCGCCGAGCGAGCTCGACAGCAATGCGATCGACACGCCGATCCACTCGCCCACGCCCTGCTCCTCACGCCTTGATTCTCACGCCTTGCTTCTCGCTTGGCATCCGATCGTCGCGCATCAAGGTAGGACGTGTTCTGCTGCTCGCAAGGTGCAAAGGTCTTGCGGGATGATGTGCTCCTCATCATCGTATGCAATTGGCAGCACATGTCAGCAAGAGGCAGCATGTGGCAGCTGCCAAAGCTGCTGCCATGCAAGCAGTGCGGGCTTAGTGCGGGCAGCGCTGCACTTCGACCGTCACGTGGCTCAGGCCTTTTAGGTCGCGCAGACGCTCCTTGTAGACCGCGGGCGGCAACGGCTCGTGCGACACGAGCGAGATCACCGCCGCACAATGGCCGGGGCCGACCTGCCACAGATGCAGGTCGGTGACGCGGTCGTCGCCGGCCTGAAGCCGCGCGCGGATCGTGGCCTGAAGCTTCCTGTCGAAGCTGACATCGAGCAGCACCGCGCCCGCGGCGCGGACCAGCCCGAAGGCCCAGCTTGCGATCACGAGACTGCCGACGATGCCAACCGCCGGGTCAGCCCACACCCAGCCGGATGCCATGGCGACCACAAGCGCTGCGATCGCGAGCACGGATGTTGCGGCGTCGGCCAGCACATGCACATAAGCGGCGCGCAAATTGTTATCACGGCCATGATGGTGGTGGTGATGATGATCGTCGTGATGATGATGCTCATGATCCTGCTCGTGGCCGTGGTCATGCGCATGGCCATGACCGTGGTGATGGTCGTGACTGTCACGCAGCAGCCAGGCGCTGGCGAGATTGACGACGAGTCCGAGCGACGCCACGGCGATCGCCTCGCCGTAGAAAATCGGGACCGGATGGATCAGCCGGAGCACGCTTTCATAGGCGATCTGAACCGCGATCATGCCCAAGATGATCGCACTGGAAAACGCGGCAAGATCGCCGAATTTCCCGGTTCCGAATGCAAAACGCGAATTGCGCGCTTGCTTGCGCGCAAACAGATAGGCGGTGCCGGAAATCCCGAGCGCCGCGGCGTGGGTCGCCATGTGCCAGCCATCGGCCAACAGCGCCATCGAGCCGAACAGCGACCCGGCGATGATCTCGCCAACCATCATGACTGATGTCAGCGCGACGACAAACCAGGTACGGCGCTCGTTGTGCTCATGCGCTTCGCCCAGAAAGACGTGCTCGTGAGTCCACTGATCGAGGGAATGTGTGTGCATCGACCGACCTCCACCGGGGCGCGCCGAATTTAGGCCCGCCTGAAGGCGAATACTATCACGATGGTACGCCCCGGTTCCGAGGTTGCCGAACCCTAACGCATTGACAGCGCGCCTAGCTTTGGATGTAATGGACTTATGGGGGTTCTGCGATCCCCCCACGAGGCGACATGCCCAAGTATCGCGTCCCGTTGATCTTGCGAGGACGCAATCATGTCTTCTTACACCACGATCTCTCCTGACAAATTGGCGCGGCTGATCGGCACGGCGAACGCCCCTGCCCTGATCGACGTGCGCACCGACGAGGATTTCGCCGCCGATCCGCGGCTCGTTCCAGGCGCCGTCAGGCGCAAGGCCGAGGACGCCGCGCATTGGGGCGAGGACTATGCCGGGCGGCCAGCCGTCGTCATCTGCCTGCGCGGCCAGAAGCTTGCCCAGGGCACGGCGGCCTGGCTGCGCCATCTCAATGTTGCGGCCGAGACGCTCGAAGGCGGCTTCGAGGGTTGGAAGGCGTCTCGCCTTCCGCTGATACCGACTGCAAGATTGCCGGCGCGCGATCCGCAAGGCCGTACCATCTGGGTGACCCGGGCGCGGCCGAAGATCGACCGCATCGCCTGCCCCTGGCTGATCCGCCGCTTCGTCGACACGCAGGCAGTCTTCCTGTTTGTGGCGCCGGCGGAAGTGCCCGACGTCGGCGAACACTTCAAGGCAGCGCCGTTCGATATCGAAAACACCTTCTGGAGCCACCGCGGCGAGCGCTGCACATTCGACGTGATGGTCGAAGAGTTCGGCCTCGCCACGCCGCCACTGTTGCGGCTTGCGACCATGGTGCGTGCGGCCGATACCGCGCGGCTCGATCTGTGCCCTGAAGCCCCAGGGCTGCTGGCGGCGTCGCTCGGCCTGTCACGCATGTATGACGACGACCTCAAGCAGCTTGAGGCCGGCATCGTGCTCTATGACGCCTTCTATCGCTGGTGCCGTGACGCCACCAGCGAGACGCACAACTGGCCTACCAACAAAGTGAAGCCTTGAAATGGACGCGAGCGCGGTCAAGCGAGCCGACGCCGCTCACGGCGTCGGCTTCGGCGAGGCTTTCCGGGTCTGGCTGCGGGTCGCCGCCTTGAGCTTCGGCGGCCCGGCCGGGCAGATCGCGGTGATGCACCGCATCCTGGTCGACGAGAAGCACTGGATTTCGGAGAGCCGCTTCCTGCATGCGCTGAACTACTGCATGCTGTTGCCCGGCCCCGAGGCACAGCAGCTTGCGACCTATGTCGGCTGGCTGATGCACCGCACCGCCGGCGGCATCATGGCCGGCGGCCTGTTCGTGTTGCCCGGCATCATCGCGATCATGGGCTTGAGCTACATCTATGCGGCCTATGGCCATGTCTGGTACATCGAGGCGCTGTTCTTCGGCCTGAAGGCGGCCGTGCTCGCAATCGTGCTGCAGGCCTTGGTGCGCGTCGGCAGGCGTGCGCTGCGCAACCGCGTGATGCTCGCATTCGCGGTGATCGCTTTCGTCGCGATCTTCTTTTTCGCCGTCCCCTTTCCGATCATCATCATCGCCGCCGGCGTGATCGGCTTTGTCGGCGCAAGAAGTGGCCGGCCGGAATTTACCGGCGCCGAGCACAGAGGCGCGGGCAAGTCGGCGGCTGTCGAGAGCCTGCTTGGCGAAGATGTGCCGGACCATGCCCGTCCGGACATTGCCCGCGCGCTCCGCGTCGGCTTGTTGTGGCTGTCGCTATGGCTTGTGCCGGTCGCTGCGCTCCTGATCGCGCTGGGCCCCGCCAGCACATTCAGCCAGATCGCGCTGTTCTTCAGCAAGATGGCGATGGTGACCTTTGGCGGCGCCTATGCGGTCCTGGCCTATGTCGCGCAACAGGCGGTCGAGCATTATCACTGGCTCAAGCCGCAGGAAATGCTGGACGGTCTCGGCATGGCCGAGACCACGCCGGGCCCGCTGATCATGGTGCTGCAGTTCGTCGGCTTCATGGCCGCCTATCGTGATCCCGGGACGCTGTCGCCGATGCTCGCGGCGACCCTGGGCGGGCTGCTCGCGACCTGGGTGACCTTCACGCCCTGCTTCCTGTGGATCTTCGTCGGCGCGCCCTACATCGAAACCTTGCGCGGCAACAAGGGACTGGCCGGCGCATTGACCGCGATCACGGCGGCCGTCGTCGGCGTAATCCTTAACCTCTCGATCTGGTTTGCGCTGCACACGCTGTTCCGGCAAACGACTCCCGT
>Ga0126371_10002128_pt1 | contig 16969 bp, 14 predicted proteins | sample PanSoiMetaPlot_4_FD_110145 | JGI IMG/M metagenome (GOLD analysis project Ga0126371, IMG submission 110145) | Tropical forest soil microbial communities from Panama - MetaG Plot_4 | ecosystem: Environmental > Terrestrial > Soil > Tropical forest > Bulk soil | place: Panama | collected 2016-02-17 | reverse complement strand
GACATTTCGCCGGGCTTCATCTTGCTCAGCGCCTGGCCCAGCAGCGACGGCAGTTGGCTCGGCGTTACCCAACCGATATCGCCGCCAGCCGCCGAACTCGGCGACTGCGAGAATTGCTGCGCGACTGAGGGGAAATTGGCGCCAGAGCGGATTTGCTGAATGAGCTGATTGGCGAGGCGTTCGACATCCTGTTCCTGCGAGGGGTTGTCGATCGCGAGATAGATCTCGGCGATGTGGCTTTGCGGCTGTCCCGCGTCTTCCTTGATCCGGGTCATGGCTTCGTTGATCTCCTCGTCAGAGATCGATACATCCCCCGAAAGTTGATTGCGCACGACCTTCGACCAGGCGATTTCGGCCGTCAGCTGGTCGGTTAGCGCAGTCTTGGAGATGCCGACGCGTTTCAGGTAAGCGTCGAGGCCGCCTTTGGGCATGTTGTTGCGTTGCTCGATGCCGGCGAGCGCATCGTCAATCTCTTCCTTTGTTACGATCACGTTGAGGTGCCGGGCTTCCTGGATCTCGAGCTTCTCGTCAATCATCTGATGCAGCATGCGCGGTTGCAGACGCTGACGATTTTCGGGCGTATCGGGAATATTGGAAGATGACAACACCAGCGCGACGCGTGCCGACAGGTCGTCCATGCTGACGATGTCGTTGTTGACGACGGCAGCAATGCGGTTTTCTTCTTGCGCCTGGGCGCCGACAGCAACGCAGGCCAATATGACAAGTGACAGCAACAGCCTCATGGTCGGGCAAAGGTCTCGCAAGGTAGGGGCCAAACGTCTCCGGTCACGGAAGATACACTGGTCGGCCGCGCTTTTCCTACTGTCGGCGCGTTCAGGTTATTGCCCGGGCGACGCCAGTTTTGTCCCGACTTCGCCCAGATTCTTGAACACGAACGTGACCAGAAGGCTGACGCCGGGATGAACATCGCCGAGCTGCACGCCCGATTGCTGGAGGGAAGTGGTGATCGCGAAACAATCGTCGCGATACGTCAAATCGACGCCCGAATAGATCGTGTTGCCGCCCTGGCTGATATTGCGCGTGTCGTGGATGCCGAGCGACCAGTATTGCGTAAGCGCGGCGTTCACCGTGACGCTGATCTGATCGCCGACTTGTAACGGCGAGGTCAGGCCGGGAATCGATTTGAACGAGATGAAAGAGCCGCTGACGCGCAGGTTTGCCGGACCAGTGGAAAAGCCGGTCTCCTGCCGGCGCATGGCCAGGGTCGAGTGATCGACGCGCATGCGGTAATACAGGTCGAGGAACGTCGATGGCGAGAGCAGCAAACCACCGACGATGTCCGACGCTTGGTTTTCGAGGCCACTGCCGACGTCGAACGCGCTGCTTTTTTCCAATCGATAGCTTTGGCCGATGAGGAGGCTGCTGCTGCCATATTCGGCGTTGTAGATGCCGGTGTGGAGGGCGTAATCGACACGCTGTCCGCTGTCGACGCGATCGTAGCCGGGCAACCGGTCGGGCCGAAATAGGCTCGTCTCGTCGAATTCGAACCCTTCGCTGTCCTCGTCGGGAATGATCGCTGGGTTGCCGCCGTTGGGCGCGGCGATGAATCCGGCCATGGGTTCGATCACTTCGCTGGTATAGCCGTCGCGGCGAACCCACGGATAACGCCATAGCAACGCCCCTTGCGGAAATACGCGGCCGCCGGTGCCGGAATGGAGCACTTGCGAGGTGTCGGTAGATTGGACGTTGTCGGAATCATAGCCATCGGCTCGCACGGACATCGAGAATTGATAGCGATCGCCGAGCGGTCCATCGAACGGCAGCCGCCACTCGGTTTTCGTGACCAGGCGCCGAATGTCGGAACCGCTGTGCCGTTCGAGATTGAGGACATTGCCGCTCAATTCGAGGCGGCCACCGATCGGATCAGCCGGACTGGTCCAATCGTAGGTCGCGATCGGCGCGACGACCGGCTGGATGCCGTCGCCGACCAGCGAGTTCAAGCTTTGAAACGAATAGGCACTGATGTTGCTGTAGCTGCGCGGCCCGAAATCCTCGGCGTAGACCTGGCTGGTGAGGAAGTTGGTCGGCTGCGGAAAGTGGTATTTGAGAAGATAGGCCTGATCGGACACGCGCTGGACATCGAAGCCGGTGCGCCAGTTCTGATTTAAGGCGAATGTACCGGTGCCGAATAGATGGCCGCGAATCGATGTCGTCGAATTCGTGGTCGTCGATACGCCGAGCGGGCTGGTTTGTACGGGGGCGTCGCCGGCCTCGATGCTGCCTTCGACGTCGATATGTCCGAAACCCCAGGCCTGTCGGTATTCCTGGTCGAGGACGTCGCCCGCATCTGTCGTGACCATGGGCCGGATGGTGAGGTCTTTATCCGGCGCGATCGCCCAGAAATAGGGCTGTGTGACGTGAAAGCCGAGCGTACTGCCGGTGCCGACGGTCGGGGGCAGGAAGCCGGATGCCCGTTTCACGGACGGGTCTGGGTGGGAGAAATAGGGCGTATAGAAGACCGGCCAACCGTCGATCTCCATGGTCGCATCGTGATACTCGACGATCTGCTCTTGTTTGTCGTGGACGACGCGCTCGGCTTTGATCTGCCACACGGGCGGCTTCGTTGGGTCGCTCGCGCACAACTCACAAGGCGAATAAACGCCGCGCCGCAATTCGGTGCGGTTGCCCTCGACGCGCCGACCGGTGTTCGCCGCCAGGCGCGAGCCGTCCGATAGCAGAATGCGGACGTCCTTGATGAAGCCTTCGCGCATGTCGTCGTGCAGCTCCATGTAATCGGAGAACACGATGTCGCCGCCCGGTTGCAACAGACTGACATGTCCCGATGCTGTGACGGTGTCGGTGCGCTGGTTGTAGGTCACCGTATCGGCCAAGAGGATTTGGTCGACCTGATCGAGCTCGACATGGCCGCGGGCGACCGTGAGGCCGAGATCCTGGTCGTATTCCACTTGGTCGGCTTGGAACAGCACCGGTTTGGTGGGCGCATGTGCCGCATTCTGTGCAGCCACCGGCGCGGCTGCAGCGACAAGCGCGACCGCGCCGACAATCCGGTAAATTGACTTCCCCCAACGCATCTGATCAGCCGTCTTCGAGATGCAGTAGCAGGCTGACGCCGACGAGCCAAGAAATGCCGGCTGGCGTCCAGGCCGCGAGCATGGTGGGAATGGTCGCGGACAAGCCAAGGGCAAATACGACGTCGGAGAGGAAATAGAGAAGGAATCCGCTGGCGATCCCGACGGCGATCATCAGCGTCGCGCCGCCGACGCGCTGCATCCGCAGGCTGAAGCTGGCGGCGATCAGAACCATGGCCGCGAGCAACAGTGGCCGTGCAAGCAGCATATCGAAATACAGCTGATGATGCTGTGACGAGAAGCCGGACGCTTCGAGCAGGCGGATGAAGCCAGGCAGCTCCCAGAATGACATGGTTTCAGGCGGCGCGAAGCTATCCTGGATCTTGGCCGGCGTGAGGTTGGTGGGGATTTCCAGTTCAGCGAATTGCTGCGGCTGCTTGTCGGGCGACCAATCGGTGCCGTCGCGCACCGTCCACACGCCCGATCCGAGCGTCGCCTGCTGCGCGTCGATCCGGCGTTCAAGGCGCGTGTCGTGCGCCAGGAACAGGAACATGACGTCGTGCAGTGTACGCTGCGGCAATGTAAATCGCTCGGCGTGAACGATCGACGGATTGCCTTGGTTGTCGCTCTGGCGCAGCCACAGTCCGGTGCTCGAAAGCGCGAATTGCGGGTTGCCGCCCTGCAGGACGCGGTTTTGCAACGTCTCATAGCGGGCCTGGGTGACCGACGCGATCGGGTTGAACAACGTGACCGAGATCACGCCGATCAGAAATGCGCCCGCCAGCGGCGGCGCGACGAACTGCCAAGCCGAAATCCCGGAGGCGCGCGCCACGACAAGTTCATGGCTGCGTGTCAGACGCCAGAACACCATCATCGTACCGAACAGGACGGCAAAGGGCAGGATCTGCTGCGCCATATAGGGTTGTTTGAGCAGGGCGAGCTTGAGCAGCACCAACAACGTGACGTCGGCCTTGGTGCCGGCGCGCCGGATCAGCTCGACATAGTCGAGCATGAATATGATCATCATCATCGTCAGGAAAACGCCGAAGAACCAGATGAAGAACTGGCGCACGATGTAACGGAACAGCGTCTTCCAAGGTGACATGGTGGCTACGGCGCCGCGCGCCGTGCAAAGAACGCCATCGGCGGCCGACCGGCGGCAGAACGCCAACACATCCACAGCGCCAAGATGAACGGCCCCACGGCGTTGACGTAGATGAGGGGGATGACGGTCAAGGTGCTGCGCGCGAGGTTCGTCAGGCCAACGTCGACGATCTCCATCGCCAGGGCGGCCGCGATTGCTATGAGAATGCGGCGTGCCTGGCCGCGGCGATTGAACTCGCCAGGCAACAGACACAGAATCGGAATGGCCGCCATCGACAACGCCGTCAACGGACCAGCGAGCCGCATGTTCAGTTCGACCACCAGCGCCTGGTTGTTGAGATTGTCCAACAACTCGCCCAGATAGAGCTCGTCGGGCTGACGGTCGCGCAGCGTCGGCGCGTTCTGCATCTCCGACAGATCGAGCGTATAGCTCTTGAACGACAACGACGACAGCTTGCCGGTAAGGCGGTCAAACTGTTGGCGCGTTCCATTCACCATGAGGATGCGCGGGCCTTCAGGCGTGTCGACGAGGGCGCCGCGCTCGGCGGTTATGGTGAGCGGCTTATCCTTGTCGCTGGTATTTTCGATCAGCAGACCAAGGAGATCGCCTTTGGAATCCCGCCGTCTGACATAGACCATCAATGTATCCGACAGCGTGTTGAACACGCTTTCTTGGATGAGGGCGGTGGCGAATTTGTTGCGGATCTCGAACTGCAGGTCCTTGAACGCGCGATTGGATGCCGGGAGGAAATAGAACGCCATGATATAAAGCGTAACCATGCCGGCGGCACCGATCATCAGCGCAGGTTTGGCGAGCGCCCACTGGCTCATTCCCGACGCGCGCATAACGACGAGCTCGCTTTCGGCGATCAGCTTGGCATAGATGAAGACAATCGCGGTGAAGATGGCGATCGGCAACACGACGTCGACGAAACGCGGCAGGATCAGCACGGCGAGATAGAGGAAGAGCCCGACCGAAAGTCCACGATTGACGATCAGGTCGACAAGACGCAGCGATTGCAGAAGCCACACCGCCGCGCTGAAAATGACACCGACGGAAAGCGTCACAATCAGGGCTTGGCGGAACACATACCACGTCAGTCGATCCATGAGGCGCGATTATAGGTGTGGCGCGTCTTCCGCCATAGCGGAATTGCCGCCGTTGGTGCGGCGAACCCGGCGATTCGTTCGTCGAGCGAAGCGGCTTGCGAGCCGGCCCGCGGCGTGGAAATCTCCCCGCGCGCGACGAATGGAGATGCGGTGTCGGATCGAAGCGGGATTGACTTGGCGGATTTGCCGTTCCGCGTCTTCGTCGCTTTGTTCGTGGCGCTGCTGTTGGGCGCCGGCGTTCCGCTGCTGCTGACGCCGCTGCCGCCGCTGGTCGACTATCCGAATCATCTTGCGCGCATGCACTTGCTCGCCGGGCTGGCCGGCTCGCCGACGCTGCGGCAATACTATGCGCTGGCTTGGCGGCCGCTGCCCGATCTGGCGATGGACGTGTTGGTGCCGCCGCTGCTTGCCGTGGTGTCGCTGCAAACCGCCGGCAAGCTGTTTCTTGCGGCGACTTATTTTTTGTCGACCGGCGGCGTGGCCGCGCTCCATCGGGTGCTGAACGGACGCTGGTCGGCATGGTCGCTGACGGCGTTCCTGCTGATCTACAACCGGCTACTGTTGTGGGGCTTCGTCAACTTTCTGTTCGGCCTAGGTCTTGCGTTCTGGGCGCTGGCTGGCTGGATCGCATGGCGCGAGCGCGGCATCGTGGTGCGGCTGGGCTTCGGTCTGATTGCCGCGCTGGCGGTCTATTTCGCGCATCTGATGGCGTTCGGCATCTACGGTGCGATGGTCGTAGGCTACGAGGCGGGCCGACTGTGGCGCGTCCGCGCCGCGCCGACCGTTGCCGTCGGCACCATGCTCGTCGCATTCTTGCCGTTCCTGCCGAGCCTGGCGGTGTTCGCCGCTGAATTCGTGCCGCTGCATGCGGCGACGAGCATCGGCGCCGGTATCCGGTTCGCCAGGCCGGTGCGCAAACTCGACCTGCCGTTCAGCATCTTTGATCTCTACAACCGTCCATTCGACATCGCCTGCTTCGCGCTCGCGGTGATCGGTGCGGCGTTCGCCTATTGGCGGCGGTGGCTGCGCGTCACGCCGGCGGCGGCCGCGCCGTTGATCGTTCTTGCGCTGCTTTATGTTTTCATGCCTGACACGCTGTTCGGCGCAACCGGTGCCGATCGCCGGATGCCGCTGGCGATCGCCTTGCTGCTGATCGGCGGCAGCGCCTGGCAGGCGCCGTTTGCCCGCGCGGGGCGGTTCTTCCTGTCTGCGGCCCTCGTCCTTTTCGTGCTGCGCCTCGGCGTCGTTGCGGCGACGTGGCAGGCCAGCGGCAGGCTCTATGCCGATCTGCTCACCGGCCTCGACACGCTGCCGGCCGGCGCACGCGTCGCCGTCGCCTTCGCGGACGCCGAAGTCAATATCGAGGCGGCGCCGCTGCTTCATTTCCCGGTTCTCGCGGTCGCGCGTCGCGACGCCTTTGTGCCGACCTTGTTCGCCTATGCGACGCAGCAACCGGTCGCGTTCACGCACGAATACGGCGCGGTCGCCGACCAGCTCTCGGCCGATGCTCTGTGGCGTTTCTACGTTGCCGGCGGCACGCCGCTGCCGCTGGAGGTCGCACAGGCGCTGGCGCATTGCCGTTATATTACCTTCGCCGGCCGGCAGCCGTTCGTGATGCGCGCCGACAGCGGTCTGCAACCGGTTTTCATCTCGCCGCGCTTCCAGATCTACCGCCTTCCCGGAGCATCGACATGATGACGCTGTTGGTGCCGAGCCTCGCTCAACTCGCCGGTTGGGCGGGGGTCGGTTTTGCGACGCTGACGTTCATCGGCCTCGGCCGGTTGGTGAGCCGAGGCAAGGCGCTGCCCGAGATCGCCCTGATTGCGGGATGGGGCGTGGCGTGCTGGGTCCTTACGATCTGGGGCATCGCGCTGTCGATTTCGCTCCGCGTGCCGGCCATCGCTCTCGCGGTGGCCGGTCTCGTTGGCTTGATCTGGCCGCGCAGCCGCCTGACGGCGGCGGATTGGCAGGCACTGGGACGCGTCCTGCTTCTGTCGCTGCCGTTGCTCGCGGTGATGGCCTCGGCGCGCCCGAGCCAGCCCGATACCTTTCTCAATCTTCTGCCCAACGCAGCCTACCTTTACGACCACGGTTTGTTTCCGGCGATTGGTCGACCGGCGGCGCATTCGCTATTGCCGGCCGCGCCCTACAACCTGCAATTCGTGGCGCTGATCGCCGGCCTGGTGACGCCACAGTTCCCGTTCGGCGCATTGATCGCCTTTAACCTGGTGCTGCAACTTGCTGCCGGCTTGTTGTTCGCGCGCTTGGTTGCCGACAGCGATGATCGGGCGGAACCGCCCGGTTGGAGCGTCGTCGCCTTCGGCCTGTTGTTGGCCACGGCACTCAATCCCGGTTTCGTGCCGCGTTATCACCTGTCGGGATACAGCGAGCCATCGGTGACCGTGGTGCTCGCGATCGCGGGGTATCTCGCCTTGCGGCGCGATCGCACGTCGGTCTGGCTGTTGGCGGCCGCGCTCGCTGCGTTGGTCGAGATCAAGCAGGACAGCGTCGCGTTGGCGCTTGGCATCGCGCTCGCGGCGGCGGCGCAACCGCCGGGCGCCGGCGACAGCGGCGACGCGATCGTGCGACGCGCAGTCATGGCCGCGATCCCGGCTGGCGTGCTGTATGCGGCGTGGACCTGGTACGTACACACGCGGTTTGCCAGTTCCGACGTCGAGCTGACATGGATGCCGCTGGCACAGTGGCAGTGGCACATGTTGCCGATGGTTTTGCGCCAGATCGCGCGCATCGTCGCCGAGAAAGTCGTTTTCTTTGGACCGCTCCTTGCCGTGCTGATCGCGTTTGTCGTTCGCGCTGGCCGCGCGCCGCTGGCTGCGCCCGGCCAGCGCGCCGGCCTGACGTTGCTGATCGTCGCGTTGGTCTATAACGCCGCGCTGCTCGTCAGCTATATCGGGCATTTCAGCGGCCAGATGACCGCCGATGCGCACTCGTTCTTCCGCTACAGCACGCACCTCACGCTGTTGTTGATGGTGACGCTGGTGCTGATGCTGCGCGCGCCGGCGCGCGCGTGGTTTACGGCCCTGTCGTTGTATCGGCGGCGATGGCTGGGCGGGCTTGCGATCGCCGTTTTCATCGGCTGCCCAGTGGCGTTCGTGCATTTCCTGCGCTTCGATCTCGAGACGCCGCAATTGCGCGCCTGGGACTTGGCGAAGCATCTCGCCGCCGTCGTCGGACCGGACGATCGCGTCGCGCTGATCCTGCCAAGCGATGGCGGCAGCCTGTTTCCCGTTCTCGAAGGTCTGCTGCGAATGACGCCGCCGCGCCGGCCTAACCTCGTCCTCGATGATGTGCCGGCGGTAGCGCCCGATACGTTCACGAAGGTTGCCGCCGACCGATGGGTGTTGGTCTCATGCACGCCGTCCGGCATGGCGGGCGTCCCCGAAGGCGAGGCGGCGCTCTTCGCACACGAGGCCACCGGCTGGAGGCTCGTCGATCACTGGCCGTATCCGCCGGCGGACGGCGGTCATTGGTCGCGGGTGATCGCTCTGGCGCCGCTCTGCTTACCCGGTTGAGTGGGTTGACACTGTAGCAATTTCAACGCTCTATCGCAGTTTCGCGGTTTGCATCGAGGGTCGAATATGAGAATCAAATTCGCGCCGCCCCGCCTGCCCAGAACCGGAACGCTTGTGTTGTTTGTCGGAGAGGGGCGGAAGCTATCGTCGCAAGGGACGCAGCTCGATCGCCGTAGCGGCAAGGCGTTGACCCGCGCGTTAGGCGCGTCGCGTTTCAAGGGCAAGGCGGAAGAGACGCTGGCGATCCTGGCGCCGGCCAAGCTCGGCGTGGCGCGCGTTCTGCTGGTGGGAACCGGCAAGGCCGATTCCGCCGATCGAGCGCTGTGGCAGCATTGTGGCGGCGTTATCCTGGCGGTGCTCAATGGCGCCGGCGAGAGCGAGGCGGCGGCGCTGATCGAGGCGGGGGATCGCGCGGCCGAGATCGCAGCGCATGTCGCTTATGGTGCGCGCCTGCGCTCCTATCGTTTCGACAAGTACCGTACCAAGGAAAAGCCCGAACAGAAGCCGTCGCTCAAAACATTGTCGATCCTGGTCGAGGACGTCGCCGCCGCGCGCCGCCGTTTTGCGCCGCTCGACAAGATCGCCGACGGCGTGTTCTTCACCCGCGACCTGGTTTCCGAACCGGCCAACGTGATCTATCCCGAAACGCTTGCCGGCCGCGCCAAGGAGTTGACTGAACTCGGCGTTGCCGTCGAAATCCTCGACGAGAAGAAGATGGCGGCGCTCGGCATGGGCGCGTTACTCGGCGTCGGACAGGGCAGCGCCCGGCCGCCGCGTCTGCTGGTCATGCAGTGGCACGGCGCCGATGACAAAAAGCAAGCGCCGGTTGCGTTCGTCGGCAAGGGGATCACCTTCGACACCGGCGGCATCTCGATCAAGCCGTCCGCCGGCATGGAAGACATGAAATGGGACATGGGTGGCGCCGGCGCCGTGATCGGCCTGATGAAGGCTTTGGCCGGACGCAAGGCCAAGGTCAACGTCGTCGGCGTCGGTGCGCTGGCCGAGAACATGCCCTCGGGCACCGCGCAGCGGCCGGGCGACATCGTCAAGTCGATGTCCGGCCAAACCATCGAGGTGCTCAACACCGACGCCGAAGGGCGCTTGGTGCTGGCCGACGCGCTGTGGTACTGCCAAGACCGCTTCAAGCCGCGCGCGATGATCGACCTCGCGACGTTGACTGGCGCAATCATCATTGCGCTCGGCCACGAGCATGCCGGTCTCTATAGCAACGACGACAAGCTCGCCGAGCAACTCACCGCTTCCGGCAAGGCGACGGGCGAGACGCTGTGGCGCATGCCGTTGGGTGAGGCCTACAACAAGATGATGGACAGCGACGCCGCCGACGTGAAGAACATCAGCGGCGGTCGCGACGCCGGCAGCGTCACCGCCGCGACCTTCCTCGAACGCTTCGTCAACAAGGTGCCGTGGGCGCACCTCGATATTGCCGGCACGGCGTGGGCGAGCAAAGACAAGCCGACTGCGCCGAAGGGCGCCACCGGTTTCGGCGTACGCCTGTTGAACCGGTTCGTCCGCGACAATTACGAGACCCGCGACGGCAAGTGACCGACATCGGCTTCTATCATCTGCGGAGCCTCACGCTCGACCGCGCCTTGCCGCAGCTGCTCGAGAAAGCCTATGCCGGCGGTTACCGCGTCGTGTTGATGGCCGGATCCGCCGAGCGCATCGATCATCTCAATGCGCTGCTGTGGACCTACGGCGACGCCGCCTTCCTGCCGCATGGCGCGACCAAGGACGGCAACGCGGCGCAGCAGCCGATCTGGCTTACCGTCGACGACGAAAACCCCAACAACGCGGATATGCTCGTGCTGGTCGACGGCGCGACCTCGCGGCACGTCGACCGTTACAAGCGGGTGCTCGACGTCTTTGACGGCAACGACGAGGCCGCGGTTGCGTCGGCGCGCGAGCGCTGGCAGCAGGCCAAAGCCGCCGGCCACGCCCTGACCTATTGGCAGCAGACCGACAAGGGCTGGGAGAAGGCCGCCGCGGGTTGAAGCCGGCAGCCAGTCCCGCTATAAACCCGCGACTTTTACGCCAGCAATGAGGCCCGGCCCATGGCCAACGAACGTACGCTTTCGATCATCAAGCCCGACGCAACGCGTCGCAATCTGACCGACAAGATCAACGCCCGCTTCACTGGGCGCGGCCTTAAAGTCGTTGCACAAAAGCCGCTGCACCTGTCGCGCGCGCAGGCCGAAGGGTTTTACGACGTGCACAAGGAGCGGCCGTTCTTCCGCAGCCTGGTCACGTTCATGACATCAGGGCCGGTGGTGGTCCAGGTGCTCGAAGGCGAAAATGCGGTCGTGCTCAACCGCGAGATCATGGGCGCGACGGATCCCAGCAAGGCGGCGCCGGGCACCATCCGCAAGGATTTCGCCGAATCGATCGAAGCCAATTCGGTCCACGGCTCGGATTCCGTCGAGACCGCGCAACGCGAAATCGCGTTCTTCTTTCCCGAGCTTTAGACCAGGAAGTAGGCGAGCAGCGCCAGGACGACGACGATCGTCCCGATCGCCCAGCGGAGCAGCCGCGCAAAGCCGAGCCAAGTCTCACGGTGCGGTTGCAGGTCAAACGCGCTCATCAAAAGCCCCTGAACAGGAAACTTGGCAAGCTATAGCGCGGCCGTCGGATTTTGCAAACCCCTGTGCGGCCGCGTCAGTGCCGCACCCAGCGCCAGCGCATAGAACGGCAGCCACCAGAGCTGGTAATTGTGGTGGGCGGTCGGCGCCGCCAGGATGACCGCCAGGGTCAAAGCCGCGGCCAGCGCCGCGCGCGCGGTCAGCTCAGGCGCATGCCGCCAGACATGGGCGGCGACAGCCAGCGCGAGCGCGACGACGATCGAGCGTGCAGCCACCGCGGCGCCTTCCGGCGCAAAGGCCAGCCAGCTCGTGCTGTCGGGCGGGCGGATGGCGTTGAACAGGATGATATTGTCGTAGAACGCGCCGGGTGCGGCGAAGGCATAGGGCAGGATCGGCGACAGACCAATGGCGATGCCCAAGCCATAGCGCAACCGCGCGCCGTTGCCGGGCGGCAATAGGCAGGGCACGAACGCCACACCCGGAAACAGCTTGGCGGCGATTGAAAAGCCGACGCAGAGACCTGAAAGAAAATCGCTGCGTTTGAAGGCGACGAACGCGAGAAGCAGCGGCACGATCGCAGCCAGATCGGTCGAGCCCTTGGCGAAAAGCTGCTGCGCTACCAGCGGCAGCGACAGGTAAAGCGCGGCGGCGATGACACCCGCGGCGCGCGAGCCGCTGCGCCGTCCCAGGTGCAGCATCAGCGCGCCGGCCGCGGCTTGGAGCAGCATATTGGTGATCAGGACGCCGCGCGCCCCGAGCGTCAGACCGAGCGGCAGGTAGATCGCCGGCATCACCGGCAGATATTTGTAACCGCCGAAGGCGCCGCCCAATTCGCGATCGATCGGCAGCAAATAGGGATTCTGTCCGGCGAGCATGGCGTGGCCGGCGGCAAGCGTCGTCGTCGCCATATCGATCAGACGTGGATGGATCAACCGCGCTGCGCCATAGATCAGTTCAACGGCCGATAGCGCGACGACGAGCGCGATCACGATCCGCGATGGATTTATTGCCGCAACGGGTCGGCGCAACGTCCGCAGAATGATAGGCACCGCGGCCAGCAGGGCGAGCAGCGCCAGGGCCTTCCATGGTCCGGCTTCGCCCCAGTTGAAAATCTGGACCAGACCGACGGCCAGCCAGAACGCCGCCGCCGCGGCCACGCGCGTCACGGTCAGGCCACGGCGTCGAGGCGCACCGGACCCGGCCGGCCGTCGATCTCGACGCTATCGCGCACGATGCGTACCCGGCCTTCGGCGACCAGCCGTAGCGCCAGCGGATAGGCGCGATGCTCGACCGCCAGTACGCGTGCCGCGAGCTTGTCGGCGTCATCACCGGGTAATACCGGCACCGAGCCCTGGACGACGATCGGTCCGCTGTCGACCTCGTTGCGCACGAAATGGACGGTGCAGCCGTGGCGCTTGACGCCAGCAGCGAGCACGCGCGCATGCGTATCGAGGCCGGGAAATTCCGGTAGCAGCGACGGATGGATGTTGATCATGCGGTCACGCCAGGTCTCGACGAATTTCGCGGTGAGCACGCGCATGAAGCCGGCGAGACAGACGAGCTCGACACGCGCTTCTTTGAGTGCGGCGTCGAGTGCCGCATCGAAGCCGTCGCGATCCGCGAAGTCGCGGTGCGCGATCGCGCGCGTCGGGATTTTTGCCCGCGTTGCGCGTTCGAGCCCCTGGGCGTCGGTGCGATTGGAAACGACCAGAACGATTTCGGCGGGGAAGTCCCGCGCGGCACAGGCGTCGATCAGCGCCTGGAGGTTGGAGCCGCGGCCGGAGATCAGCACGCCGGTCCTCAGCCGGGCCACGCGCGCTCCGTATTGACGAGCTGGGCGCTGGCCTCGCCCGCGCCTTTGACGATGCGGCCGATACGGTGGACACGTTCGCCGGCTTGCGTCAGGACGCGCGTAACGGCATCGGCTTGCGCTGGCGCGACGACGGCGACCATGCCGATGCCGCAGTTGAACGTGCGCGCCATCTCGGCGCGCGCGATACCGGCGGTGCGCGCGAGCCAGGCGAAAACCGGCGGCAGCGTCCAGGTGGCGGCGTCGATCTCGGCGGCGAGACCGCCGGGCAGCACGCGCGGAATGTTCTCGACTAGGCCGCCGCCGGTGATATGCGCATAGGCCTTGACGCCGCCGGCCTTGAGCGCCGCCAGGCACGGCTTCACGTAGAGCCGCGTCGGCCGCAGCAGCTCGTCGGCCAGGGTGTGCGAGGCGGTAAACGGCGCCGGCGCCGTGTACGACAGTCCAGCCTCCTCGACGACGCGGCGCACCAGCGAGAAGCCGTTGGAATGAAGACCGTCGGATTCGAGTCCGAGCACGACGTCGCCGGCCGCGACATTCGCACCGTCGAGCACCTGATTACGCTCGACCGCGCCCACCGCGAAACCGGCCAGGTCGTAGTCTCCGGCGGCGTACATGCCGGGCATCTCGGCGGTTTCGCCGCCGATCAGCGCGCAACCGACCGCGCCGCAAGCAGCCGCGATGCCTTTGACGATGGTTGTCGCTTGCGCGACGGCGAGCTTGCCGGTCGCGAAGTAGTCGAGGAAGAAGAGGGGCTCCGCGCCCTGGACGACGAGATCGTTGACGCACATCGCCACCAAATCGACGCCGATCGTGTCGTGCTTGTTGGCCGCAATGGCGACTTTGAGCTTGGTGCCGACGCCGTCAGTGGTGGCGACCAGGATCGGATCGCGGTAGCCCGCCGCCTTGAGATCGAACAGCGCGCCGAAGCCGCCAAGACCGGCCGCGGTGCCGGCACGCGCCGTCGCTTTGGCAAAGGGCTTGATCGCCTCAACCAGTGCATCGCCGGCGTCGATGTCGACTCCGGCGTCGCGGTAGTTGCGGCTTTTCTTGGAGTCCGCCATTCGCGCGCTTTCTACGCCAGGACGGCGGCGATGAAAAGCCCGGCCATGATAGACTGGCGCAATGAAAGCGCCCGCCCGGGCGGCCGCGGTTTGGCTCGCCGGCTTCTGCAGCTTCCTCGACCTGTACGCGCCGCAATCGATTCTGCCGATGATCCGCGACCTTTATGGGGTCGATGCGGTCGTCGCCAGTCACATGATCAGCGCCACCACTCTGGCGGTCGCGGTCATCGCGCCGTTCACCGGCGCCGGCGCCGACCTGATTGGCCGCAAACGCGTGATCGTCACCGCGATGGTTGCCTTGATCGTTCCTACGGTCATGATCGCGCTGTCGACGACGTTGCCGGCCATGGTGTTTTGGCGCTTCGTCCAGGGCCTGTTATTGCCACCGATCTTCGTCGTCACCGTTGCCTATATCGGCGATGAGGTGCCCATTGCCGAGGCCACAGGTGTCGCTGGCATCTACCTGTCGGGCAGCTGCTTCGGTGGATTCTTCGGCCGCTTCCTGTGCGGCATCTTGGTCGGGCCTTATGGCATCCGCGGCGCGTTCCTGGGCCTTGCCGCCTTGACTGCAGTTGCTGCCGTCGGCGTCATCGCATTGATGCCGCGCGAACGTCAGTTCGTGCCAAGTGCCGGCCCGGCACACGCGTTACGCCATATTCTCGCGCACGTCTTCGATCCGCAGCTCGACGCCATCTTCGCCGTCGGCTTCGGCGTATTGTTCTCGTTCGTCGCCACCTTCACCTATGTGAATTTCCACCTCGCCGCGCCGCCGTTCGATCTGTCGGCGGCGGCGCTCGGCACGATCTTCCTCGTCTATCTCGTAGGCGTGGCGACCACGCCGCTGGCCGGGCGGCTGGTGCGGCACTTCGGCCGTCGGCGTCTGGTGCTCGGCGTTCTCGGCATCTGGATCTGCGGCCTGTTGCTGACGTTGACCGGCAGCCTGTGGGTCATCGTCGCCGGACTGGCGGTCGGCGCCGGTTGCGGCTTCATCGTGCAGACCGCGGCGACGGCGTCGGTTGCGGTTTCGGCGCAACGTGCGCGCTCGTCGGCGGTCGGCCTCTACGTCACCTGCTATTACGTCGGCGGCAGCATCGGCGCGGTGCTGCCCGGCTATGTGTGGAATCGCGCCGGCTGGCCGGGTTGCGTCGCTATCGTCATCGCGATGCTGCTGTTGTTGGCCGCGATCGTGCTGCGCTTCTGGCGCGAGCAGCATGGCTAGCGAGCGCCCGAGACGCCGAGGCTTGAACCAGGAGGCCGTCATGCGCGCCGCCGCGGCAATTGCGACCGTCATGACCGGGATGCTGCTGAGCGTGCCGGTCGACGCGGCGTCATGGAGCGATCCGATCCTTGCGCCGACGGCGGGTCCGGCGCAGGTGATTGGCCGGCCGTGGAACGGCTGCCTTGCCGGCGCCGTCTCGCTGCCCTGGGATGGGCCCGGATTCGAGGTGCTGCGCCCGGCAGAGCATCGCTATTTCGGCCACCCGGAGACTGTTGGATTCGTCGAACGGCTCGGACGCGAAGCGCACGCCGCCGGTCTACCGATTTTTTACGTCGGCGACATGGCGCAGCCGCGCGGCGGGCCGATGTCGTCCAATCACGTGTCGCACGAGACCGGCATCGACGTGGACATCTGGTTCACGCTCGACACCGTGCCGGGTTTGCCGGCCGCGGCCCGCAAGACGCTCGAGCCGCCGACGATGGTGCTCGCCGATCAGAGCGCGATCGATCCGGCGCAGTTCGGACCGCGCCAGGTGACGCTGCTGCGCCTGGCGGCAAGCGATCCGGCGGTCGATCGCATCTTCGTCAGCCCGGCGATCAAGGAAGCGTTGTGCCAAGGCTATGGTGGCGCCGGGCAGGGAGATCGCACCTGGCTCGAGCGTGTGCGGCCGTGGTACGGCCACAAGGCGCATTTCCACGTGCGCCTGAAGTGCCCTGCTGGTTCGCCGCTGTGCGTCGCGCAGCCGCCCGTGCCGCCGGGCGACGGTTGCGATCCGGCGATCTTCGCTTGGTGGGCGCAGGAACTGAGCAAGCCCAAGCCGCCGACGCCGGCGGTGCCGCCCGCGCGACCACCATTGCCGGCCGCCTGCACGGCGCTATCGCCGCTAAATTAGATGATGCGTCCGGCGGCTGCCTCGGTCTCAAGAACGAAAGCCACAACGTGCTCGCCAGCTTGACCTGATATTTCGACGTGCCGCAGCCGACGTTGGAAGTACAGCCTAGTCCACCGGCCTATCAGGCCAATCCGCGCGTGCCCACGGCCAATGGCGTGCGCGAGCCGCAAAACCGCCGCGTCGAGATTCTCATCCCTTAAGCGCACCAAGGGGGGGAGCGCGAAGGAAGGCCCGGACCCCACACCGGGCCTTTCTTTTTTGTGCGCAGGGTGGAAAAGGCCGGGGCGGCCGCTCTATGGTGACGGCCGCGAGGTACCCGTGACCATTCCATTTCCACAGCCGTTCGAAGAATTCGCCCGGATTTTCGCCGACGCCAAGGCCAAGGAACCGTCCGAGCCCGACGCGGCGACGCTGGCGACATCGACGCGCGACGGTAGGCCGTCAGCGCGCATGGTGCTGGTCAAGGCGGCGGATGAACGCGGCTTCGTCTTCTACACCAATTTTGGCAGTCGCAAGGCCGGCGAGCTCGCCGACAATCCGCGCGCCGCGCTGCTCTTCCATTGGAAGTCGCTGGCGCGTCAAGTGCGGGT
>Ga0126371_10002127_pt1 | contig 16970 bp, 17 predicted proteins | sample PanSoiMetaPlot_4_FD_110145 | JGI IMG/M metagenome (GOLD analysis project Ga0126371, IMG submission 110145) | Tropical forest soil microbial communities from Panama - MetaG Plot_4 | ecosystem: Environmental > Terrestrial > Soil > Tropical forest > Bulk soil | place: Panama | collected 2016-02-17 | reverse complement strand
CTTGAGCCCGTCGGTGCGGGATCTGTGGCTCGCACTCGGCCGGTTGGCGCGAAGCGTGCGCGCCGAAATCAAGGCGCGCGACGGCGCGCTGGAATCGGCACGCTCGGTGCTGGCAACGCTGCCCGAGCCTCTGCTTCTGCTCGACGCCGATCGTCGCGTGGTCCGGGCCAATGCGGCGGCCACGACCCTCTTCGGCGAGCACATCGAAGGCCGCGATCTCGCCGGTGCGCTGCGCCATCCGGCAGTGCTGGCAGCGACCGACCAGGTCCTGAAGGGCGAGACCGCGCGCACCGTCGAATTCGAGCTAACCAGCCCGGTCGAACGCCATTTGCGGGCCGTGGTAGCGCGGCTGATGCCCGAGGCGGAAGGCGCGGCCGCGGTGCTGGTGCTACACGATTTGACCGAGCTGAAACGCGCCGAGCGGCTGCGGGCCGACTTCGTCGCCAACGCCAGCCACGAGCTGCGCACGCCGCTGGCCACGCTCGTCGGCTTCATCGAAACCCTGCGCGGCCCGGCGCGCGAGGATACGCCGGCGCGCGACCGCTTTCTAGGAATCATGGCCGAACAAGGCGCGCGAATGACCCGGTTGGTCGAGGATCTACTGTCGCTGTCGCGCATCGAGATGAACGAGCACCGGGCGCCGACCGAGGCGGTGCGCATCGAAAACGCACTGCGTCAGGCGGCCGACCCGCTTGAGCCGCGCGCCAAAGCGCGCGGCATGCGGTTCATCTTCGATATCGCGCCAGATTTGCCGCCAGTTGCGGGCGACCCCGATGAGCTGGTGCAGGTGTTCCAGAACCTGCTCGACAACGCGCTCAAGTACGGTGATCAGGGCACGGCCATCGAAATCGTGGCACGGCCTTCGACCCGAGCGCTGAGCAGTACGCGGCCGAGCGAACGCGGTGGAGTTGCCGTCGCCGTGCGGGACCACGGCGCCGGCATCGCGCACGAGCACATTCCACGGCTGACCGAACGCTTCTATCGCGTGGACGCGGCACGGTCGCGGGCGTTGGGCGGAACCGGCCTCGGCCTTGCTATCGTCAAGCACATTGTCAGCCACCACCGCGGTGCTTTCGAGATCGATAGCGAGCTTGGCCAGGGCTCAGTGTTCACGGTTCATCTGCCAGTGGCAGTCGGCCAAAAAATGCCAGCAGGAACAGTGGCTTAGGTTGACGCCGCGCAATTCCGGACGGCTGTCATAAAAGCGCAATGGAAGGCGCGTAACCCTGTTGCACTGAAAGAATTAGGAGCACGGGGAACAGCGTGGAGGCTCGTTTGCACGGCCCGCCGGCAACAGCCGTGGGGCTCGCGCCCCACGTTTTGCGGCGTCAGCGCCTGGGCGACACGGTTTTTCGTGGCCTGACGCAGGCTTTCGCCATCGGCGTCCTGGTGCTGCTCGGCGGCGTGCTGGTGGCGCTGGCGATGGGCGCCATGCCGGCTTTCCGCAAATTCGGCCTCCATTTCCTGGTCAGCGAGGCCTGGAACCCGGTCAGGGACAATTTTGGCGCATTGCCGGCGATCTACGGCACGGTGCTAACCGCGCTGCTCGCCATGCTGATTGCGGTGCCGGTGGCCTTCGGCATCGCCATCTTCCTGACCGAACTTTGCCCGCCGATGCTGCGGCGGCCGATCGGCGTGATGATTGAGCTGTTGGCGGCAATTCCGAGCATCATCTTCGGCGTCTGGGGTCTGCTCGTGGTCGCCCCCGTACTGCAAACCACGTTGCAGCCATTCCTGATCGACACGCTCGGCGACATTCCGATCATCGGCGCGCTGTTTCAGGGACCGCCCTATGGCTTGGGCATGCTGACTGCCGGCCTGATCCTGGCAGTCATGGTGCTGCCGTTCATCGCCGCCGTGACCCGCGATGTGTTCATGACCGTACCGGCGATGCTGCGCGAAAGCGCCTACGGCATGGGCGCGACAACGGCCGAGGTGGTACGCTCGATCGTCATCCCGCATTCGCGCGTCGGTATCGTCGGCGGCGTGATGTTGGGCCTCGGCCGCGCGCTGGGCGAGACCATGGCCGTGACCTTTGTTATCGGCAACGCCCACCATATCAGCGCGTCGTTGATGGCGCCGGGCACGACGATCTCGGCGACGCTCGCCAATGAATTCACTGAAGCGGTCAGCGACACTTACACGTCGTCGCTGATTGCACTCGGCCTTATCCTCTTCGTCATCACCTTCATCGTCCTGGCCATTGCCAACTTCATGCTGTGGCGCCTGTCAGCGAAGGACGGGGCATGATCAGCATTTACGCGCGCCGCCGCGCGGCCAACTTCACGATCATGACGTTGTCGTTGGCTGCGACCGCGACCGGTCTGCTGGTGCTGTTCCTCATTCTGTGGTCGCTGCTGCGCCACGGTCTGCCCGCCTTTTCCGCGAATTTCTTCGCTATGAATACGCCAGCGCCCGGCAACGCCGGCGGCTTACTCAACGCCATCTACGGTAGTCTGGTGATGACCGTGGTGGCGACTCTGGTCGGCACGCCGGTCGGTGTCCTCGCCGGTACATTCCTCGCCGAATTCGCGCGCGGCTCGCGCCTCGCATACGCGGTGCGCTTTATCAACGACATCCTGCTGTCGGCGCCGTCGATCGTCATCGGCCTTTTCGTCTACGGCGTTATGGTGGTCCGCATGGGTCACTTCTCGGGGTGGGCCGGCGCAGCGGCGCTTGCCATCATCTTCGTGCCGGTGGTGGTGCGCACCTCCGAGAACATGCTGACGCTGGTGCCGGCCAGCCTGCGCGAAGCGGCGGTGGCATTGGGCACGCCGCAATGGAAGGTCATCGTCATGGTGGTCTATCGCGCCGCCATGCAGGGCATGCTGACCGGCGTCATGCTGGCGATTGCACGTGTCGCCGGCGAGACGGCGCCCTTGTTGTTCACCGCCTTCGGCAACAACTTCTGGAGCGCCAACATGAACGCGCCGATGGCCAATCTGCCGGTGGTTATCTTCCAATTCGCGCTCAGCCCCTATGCCGATTGGCAGCTCTTGGCCTGGGGCGGCGCGTTGCTCATCACCCTCGCGATCCTCGCGCTCAACATCGTAGCGCGAATGGTCGCCAATTGGAGCAGCTTCGGCAAATGACCTACGAAATCCAGCCCATCGAAAGCCCCAGCCGACCGCGCCCGCATCTGATACAAATGCCCCCCGTGGATACGCCCCATCCGACCCCGACCGCCGAGGCCAAGGATCAGGCGCAGCCGAAGGTCCAGATCAAGGACCTGCGCTTCTATTACAAAACTTATGAGGCGCTCAAAGGCATCAACCTGACGCTGCACGACAAGCGCGTCACCGCCTTCATCGGCCCGTCGGGTTGCGGCAAATCGACCCTGCTGCGCGTGCTCAATCGCATCTACGAGCTCTATCCCGATCAGCGCGCGACTGGCCAGGTGCTGGTCGACGGCCAGGACATCCTCGACCCGCGCCAGGATTTGAATCTGCTGCGCGCCCGCATTGGCATGGTGTTCCAGAAGCCAACGCCATTCCCGATGTCGATCTACGACAACGTCGCTTTCGGCATCCGGCTTTACGAGCGGCCGAGCGCACGCGATCTCGACGAGCGCGTCGAAGAAGCGCTCAAACGCGCGGCGTTGTGGGACGAGGTCAAGGATAAGCTACGTGAAAGCGGCTTGTCGCTGTCGGGCGGCCAGCAGCAGCGGCTGTGCATCGCCCGCGGCATTGCAGTAAAGCCCGAGGTCCTCTTGTTGGACGAGCCCGCATCCGCACTCGATCCGATATCGACACAGCGCATCGAGGAGCTCATCGCCGATCTCAAGTCCGACTATTGCATCGTGATCGTGACGCACAATATGCAGCAAGCGGCACGCAGCTCGGACTACACGGCGTTCATGTACCTGGGGCAGCTGGTCGAGTTCGATACGACCGAAACGATCTTCACGCATCCGAAGGAACGTCAGACCGAAGACTACATCACCGGGCGCTTCGGCTGAGGAACGGACGAGACATGGTCTCCGAACACATCATCAAGAGCTACGACCAAGAGCTTCAGCGGCTTGACAATATCATCGCCGAGATGGGCGGCATGGCCGAAAGCCAGCTAGCGGCGGCGATCGAGGCGGTGGCCAAGCGCGATAGTGAGCTGGCGGCGCGGGTGGTCAAGTCGGACGCGCGCGTCGATGAGCTCGAACGCGAGGTCGAAAGCTTGGTCGTTCGGCTGCTGGCGTTGCGTCAGCCGCTGGCGCGCGACCTGCGCCAGATCGTTGCCGGCCTCAAGATCGCGTCGGATCTCGAACGCATCGCCGACTACGCGGCTAACGTCGCTAAGCGCGCCATCGCGCTCAATCAGACGCCGGCGGTGAAGCCGGTCTCCGGCATCCCGCGCATGGGGCGGCTTGGCAGCGGCATGATCAAGGACGTGCTCGACGCCTTCGTCGAGCGCGACGCCGAAAAAGCGTTGGCGGTGTGGCTGCGTGACGAGGAGATGGACGATCTCTACACCAGCCTGTTCCGCGAGCTTCTCACCTACATGATCGAGGACCCGCGCAACATCACCGCCTGCACCCACCTGTTGTTCATGGCCAAGAATCTTGAACGCATCGGCGACCACGCCACCAATATCGCCGAAACGCTCTATTTCTTGGTGCACGGCACGCCCTTGGCGCAAGTCCGGCCGAAGCGCGACCGCACCAGCCTGGCGCTGACACCCAATGCCGACGTCGAAGACATCGAAGAGGATCAGGATTGATGCGGCCCGCAGTTCTGGTTGTCGAGGACGAAACCGCGCTGCTGACGTTGTTGCGCTACAATCTCGAGAAGGAAGGCTTCACGGTCAGTGCCGCACACGACGGCGAAGAAGCGCTGCTGCAGCTCAAGGAAGCAAAGCCAGACGCCGTGCTACTCGACTGGATGCTACCGCGAGTCTCCGGCATCGAAGTTTGCCGCCAAATCCGGCGAACGCCGGCGTGGCGTGACCTACCGGTGATCATGCTGACAGCGCGCGGCGAGGAAGGTGATCGCGTGCGCGGCCTCGATTCGGGCGCCGATGACTATGTCGTCAAGCCGTTCAGCCCCAACGAGTTGATCGCGCGGCTCCGTGCGGTGATCCGCCGGGCACGGCCGGCGTCGACGGCGGAGACGCTGCGTTTTTCCGACCTGGCGCTTGATCTGTCGGCGCACAAGGTGTCGCGCGACGGCAAGCCGATTCACCTCGGGCCGACCGAATTTCGGCTGCTGCGGTTCCTGATGGAGCGGCCGGGCCGCGTGTTTTCGCGCGAGCAGCTGCTTGATGCGGTGTGGGGACGTGATGCCGAAGTCGAGCTCCGCACGGTCGACGTCCACATCCGCCGGCTGCGCAAGGCGTTGAACGGTGGCGGCCGGACCGACGTGATCCGCACCGTGCGCGCGGCCGGCTATGCCCTCGACGAGCCCGTCGGCTAGCCGATAGATTGGGCCCCCGCGCCACCGAGGGGCCCTTTCGATGACCGATTTGCCGACTGTGAAAGTGCCCGTCCCGGCCGTGACGGTCGAAGCCTACCGCATCGTCTTCGGCCGGCTCGGCAACGTGCTCGAGCTTGGCTGGCTACCGTTGCTGATCTTGCTCGGCGTGTCGATCGTGCCGGCGGCGCTGCCAGACGATTTCGGCGGCGACAACGTTGCGCTGCGTGCCTTGCCCGACCTTCTCGACTTGGTCGCCGGCGCCTTGTGTCTCAACGCCTTCGGCGTGCGCTGGTATCAGGTGCAGCTGTTCGGCGGCGCCAGCCATCGTCCGTGGCTCCGACCGTGGAGTCGTTTCCTGCTCTACACGTTCGCGTTTTACGCCGCGCTCGGCATCGTGTTGGCGGCGACCCTGCTCGCCGGCTCGATCGTCGGCGACCACAACCTTAGCCTCGAAATCGGCGCGGTGGCGCTCGATCTGGCAGTCGTCGCCGCTTTGTTGCTGGCGATGGCGCGCCTTTCGCTGCTTTATCCGGCGGCCGCTGTGGATTGGCCGGTCGGCATCAGCGGCGCGTGGCGCGCGACGCGCGGCAACGGCTGGCGTATCGTGCTGTGCTGGCTTTTCGCCACCGCCCCACTGCTGCTCGGCGTTCAGATTATCATGGGCGCGGTGTTGTCGGGATTCGGCATCGGCGGAACGACGGTCCCGCCGATGGGCCTGTTCATCCTGCGCGGCCTGATTGCCACGGTGGCCGACTTCCTGATCGCCGCGCTCGGCGCCGTCGTCCTCAGCGACGTTTATCGCCGGCTGATACCGACCGCCGGGCGCTGAACGCCCGAATCAGCGCGAGCCGAAGATCGCATTCATCAGACTTTGGAGAATACCAGAATGGTTCGGCGGCGGCGGTCCGCCTGAGCTCGGTGGCGGCGGCGGGGCGTTGCGGCCAAACATATTGTCGAGCGCGACGAAGGCGCTCGGTCCGGGCAGGTCGCGCACCGGCATGTTGCGCGTCGCGTCAACCATGAACGCGTGCCAGGTGCGCGCCGGCAGCGTTCCACCGGTCACGTGCTTCATCGGCGAATTGTCGTCGTTGCCGAACCACACGCCGCAGACCAGATCGGCGGTGTAGCCGATGAACAGCGCGTCGCGGAAATCCTGCGTCGTGCCCGTCTTACCGGCGTCCGGACGGTCGAGCGCCGCGGCGCGGCCGGTGCCGCGCTGAATCACGCCCTCAAGCAGCTGATTCATTTCGCCTGCGATATTCGCGTCGATGACGCGCGGCGCGCCCGAGCCTGACCGTTGATAGAGCACGTTGCCGTGCGAATCGCGGATCTCCATCACCGCGTGCGGCCACGCGGCAATGCCATCGCTGGCGAACGCGGCATAGGCCGCAGTGAGCTCCATGAGTGTGACGCTGCCGGTGCCGAGCGCCAAGCTGTCGTCGTCCGGCAGCGGCGTGGTGACGCCGAGCCGGCGGGCGGCGGCGATGACGTTGCCGGCGCCGACACGGTGAATCACTTGTGCGGCGACAGTGTTGATCGAGTAGGCGACGGCGTCTGCAACAGTCACGTTGCCGCGATACGTGTTCTCGTAATTATGCGGTTCCCAATTGCCAATCCGCACCGGCGCGTCATTGTAGATATCGGTCGGCTTGATGCCGTGTTCGAGCGCCGCCAGATAGACGAACGGCTTGAAGCTCGAGCCCGGCTGCCGTTCGGCCTGAGTGGCGCGGTTGAATTGGCTTTCGTTGTAGTTGCTGCCGCCGACCATCGCGCGAATGGCGCCGTCGGGAGACATGGCGACCAGCGCGCCCTGCGTGACGTGATCGGCGGTGCCGTCAGCAGCGAGCGTCTTGGCCACCGCGCGTTCGGCATAAGCCTGCATCTTCGGATCGAGCGTGGTGGTGACGACGACGTCGTGACCATTGATGTCTGCAAAGCTGCCGATCTGGCTGGCAATCCAATCGCCAAAATAGCGGCTGCCCGGCGGCACGCGGTCGGCGGCGAGCTGGCCTTTCTGGCGTTCGGCGGCGCGCGCCTGGGCTTCGGTGATGTATCCCGCATCGACCATGTTCTGCAACACCTGGTCCGCACGATCGGCCGCCAGGGCGCGGTCGTTCACCGGGCTGAAGCGCGACGGCGCCTTCAACAGGCCGGCGATCACCGCCGCCTCGTAGAGCGTGATGTCGCGCGCCGATTTGTTGAAATAGCGATGCGCCGCGGCATCGACGCCGTAAGTGCCAGCGCCGAGATAGACACGATTGAGATAGAGCTCGAGGATCTGATTCTTCGTGAATTGATGTTCGAGCCAGAGTGCGAGCATGGTCTCGCGGATTTTGCGGCCGATCGTGCGATCCGGTGTGAGAAACAGATTCTTGGCGAGTTGCTGCGTGATCGTACTGCCGCCCTGGACGATGTGGCCGGCGCGCAGATCGGCGAACAGCGCGCGCGCCGTACCGATAAGATCGATGCCGAAATGATGGTAGAAGCGACGATCTTCGGTGGCGATCACCGCTTCCGGCAGATAGCGCGGCATCTCGCGCAACCGCAACGGTTCGCCAAAGAGTTCGCCGAAGGTCGCGACCAGAGAACCGTCGTCGGCCAGAATCGTGACCGACGGCTGGCGTTGCGCTGCCGTGAGTTGATCGGTGCTCGGCAGCGTGAGTGCGAAATAAGCAAGCGCGCCGGCGCCAACGAGGAACGCCCACAACGACGCAAACGCAAGCCATTGTCCTGGACTTCGCGTTGACCGCTTCCGCGTGCTGCGCGGGCGCCGGTCACCGCGCGATTCGTCTTTGTCGCCACGCGCCATAAAAAATCCGCCGTTCCGGCCATGCTTCTACCACGGCACGACGACAACGACCTGCGGCTTTTGCAACCATCGCGCACCGATTTGCGATTTGCCGTAAATCTGCCGTGCTCCCGCCGCGATTTCGCCGCCGAGGCCGCCGGTCGATGATCAGCACGCGGCCGATCAACGTCGGCGTCAGATTGCACGGGACATTGCGCAAGCATTCGCCGAACAGGTCGCGGAGGCCGACGACCGGTTCGGCCGGCGGCAACGCGAACGTCACATGCGCGGGATCGGCATAGAGTCCGTTGCGGCCGACGGCGAACTGCGTGCCGAGTTGGGTCGCCGCTGCGAGCAGCAGGCGCGTCGCGTACGGCGTTAGCACGTCATCGCCGTCGACAATCTTAAGCCAAGGCAGCGTCGCCGCTTTGGCCGCGACGTTGGTCGCCTTGGCTGGACCGGCATTGGCCTGCCGGAGGATGCGGACGTTGCCGCGACCCGCGCAGAGACGTTCCATCACCGCAACCGAATCGTCCTGCGATCCGTCATCGATCAAGACACACTCGCGGTCGAAATCACCCTCCTGGGCGAAAATCGCGGCGAGCACCGCCGGCAGAAAGCAGGCCTTGTTATAGACGGTGACGACAAACGATACGCCGGTCATCGCCGAGGTATATCGCGGCACCTAGGCGGCGTCATCTTCCCCGCTGCCGGCCCGTACCCGAGGCAGGGGACAGACGACCGGCCCGCCGCCTATAGTCTGTCAGAATGTTCACCACCGAGCCGCGCCCGCGATGACGTCAAGCCGCCGGATCATGATCGTCGACGACGATTCGGCCCTGCGCCACTCGCTTGCCGAGCAATTGCAGCTGCATGAGGAGTTTATGGCGGTCGAAGCCGCAAACGCGGCCGAAGCGCTCGATTTGGCCAAGCGGCAGTACCACGATGCCGTGATTCTGGACGTGGGGCTGCCCGACATGGACGGCCGTGAGCTGTGCCGGCTGATGCGGCGCGAAGGCGTACGTGCGCCGATCCTGATGCTGACCGCCGCCGACAGCGAGGCCGACACTGTGCTCGGACTCGATTCCGGCGCGAACGACTACATCGCCAAGCCGTTCCGGCTGCACGTGCTGCTGGCGCGGCTTAGGGCGCAACTCCGGCAGCACGAGCAGAGCGACGACGCGATCTTCACCATCGGCCCTTATACGTTCCGACCCGGCACCAAGCTTCTTGTCGACGAGACCAAACGCAAGAAGGTGCGGTTGACCGAGAAAGAGACCGCGATTCTCAAATACCTTTATCGCGCTGGCGCGCGCACCATCGGGCGCGACGTGCTGCTCAACGAGGTCTGGGGCTACAACTCGGGCGTGACCACCCACACGCTTGAAACCCACGTCTACCGCCTGCGCCAGAAGATCGAACGCGATCCGACGCACGCCGAAATCCTGATCACCGACGCTGGCGGCTACCGCCTAGTGCCATAGGAATCGGCGCGCCCGCTCCTGCGCCGCGCGGTACAGCTAGGCGCCGGCGGCACGCGCTTTGAGCGCGGGGTAGCGCGCCAGAAATCCGGCGCACTCGGCCATCGCCTCGACGTCGTTGAACGTCGGCACGCCAGCGGCTTCCATCGCGGTGAACCATTCCGCCTTGCCTGGCAGCGTGCCCATCATCGAATAGAGCAGCGGCAGCGGCAATATCGGCGCTAGATCGGCCATGCGCGCGATCACGGGCCCGGCATCGACCATGAAGGGCACAACGTGAATGCCGAGAATGGCATCGAACGCGCCAGCGCCATGCTTGACCGCGGTTTCGAGCGTGAAGCCGAACCGGTCTTCGCGCGCGTCAGCAAGGAGGTCGATCGGGTTGGCGACCGCGGCCTCGGCCGGAAGGTTAGCACGCAACGCCGCCGCCATTTCTTGCGACAGATCGGGCAGGTCAAGCCCTTGCGCCGCTGCCTCGTCCGCGCACAGCACGCCCGGTCCGCCTGAATTCGAGAGAATCAGCGCTCGCCGGCCGATGCCTTGCGGAAAGCTGCCGAAGCCTTTGGCCGCGAGCATCAGTTGGCGCAGGCTTTTGACGCGCAACAAACAAGCGTCGCGACAGAGCGCTTCGATCTTCGCCTCGCCCTGAGACGCCGCGCCGGTATGCCGCCGCGCCGCCGCCGCGCCGGCATCGGTGCGGCCGCCGATCAGCGCGACGACGGGTTTCTTGGCGACGACCCGGCGCGCGACCCGTTCGAATCGAGCGGCGTCCTCGACGCTCTCGATGTAGAGCAGCACCACGGAGATCGAATCCTGGTCGCCGAGATAATCGAGATAATCGGTAACGCCCAGCTGTACGGCGTTACCGACCGAAACCAGAGAGCCGAGCGGCACGGTGAGCGTCTTCGAGGCGGCAATCGCCTCTTCGCCAAGTGCGCCCGACTGCGTGATGAACGCGGCCATGCCGTGGCGGTTGGGCCCGAGCGGCATGTCGCGCAGGAACGTGGCTGCAAAGCGCGCCCCGGGCGGCAAATGGATGATGCCGGCGCAATTGGGACCGACGACGGTGAGTTTTTCCTGCGTGATCAATGCGCGCAATTCCCGATCGCGCGCGATGCCGGCCTCGCCCGCCTCGGCGAATCCACCCGGCAGAATCAGAAGATTGCGATGGCCCGTCGCCGCCGCCTCGCGCACCACATCGAGAATCAGGTCCGGCCGGATGACGATGACGGCAAGCTCCGCCGGCCGGTTGAGCTCCGCGAGCGATTCGCGCGTGGCGATGCCGAACATCGTGCCGCCCTTGGGATTGACCGGCACGATTTCGCCCGCGAAACCCGAAATGCGCAGGTTTTGCAACACCGCGCCGCCCGACGAGGTCGGCCGCTCGGCCGCACCGACTACGGCGACGCTCGCCGGTGCGAAGAACGGCTTGAGGTCGCGCGCCATCAGCCGACCTGGAGCAGTACCGGCACGTGATCCGAAGCCAACTGCCAATCGCGTGCCGCCTTATGAACGCGCGCCGCCTTGAGGGCGGGCTGCAGCGCCGGCGAAACCCAGACATGATCGAGGCGGCGGCCACGGTCGGATTTGGCCCAATCCTGATTGCGATAGCTCCACCAGGTGTAGAGCCGCTGCTCGGGCGGCACGAAGTGGCGCACGGCGTCGGCGAATCCGCCGCGCGCCTGCATGCGGGTTAATTTCTCCACTTCGATGGGTGTGTGACTCACGACCTTGAGCAGCTGCTTATGCGACCAAACGTCGTTTTCAAGCGGTGCGACATTGAGATCGCCGACCAGGATCATGGTCTTGCGCCGCGCCTTCTCGCCAGCGAAGTAGGTCGACAGCTCGTCGATGAAACGCAGCTTGTGAGCGAATTTGGCATTGGCTTCGGGATCGGGAACGTCGCCGCCGGCCGGAACGTAAAGGTTGTGCAGCTCGACACCCCCGGGGAGCGCGACGACCGCGTGGCGGCAATCCTCGCGGTCGCACCAGCTTTGCGTCCGCGGACTTTCGAATGGCAACCGCGAGAGGATCGCAACACCGTTATAGGACTTCATGCCGTGAATCAGCATGTGCTTGTAGCCGAGCTTGGCGACCGCCTCGCGCGGAAAGAATTCGTCCGGCGTCTTGGTTTCCTGCAGACAGATGACGTCGGGCGCGAGCTGCGCCACCAGGCGCTTCAGGTTCTTGAGCCTGAGCCGCACTGAATTGATGTTCCAGGTGACGAGCGAGAAAGCCATGCGCGGCGAACTAGAACACGAAGCGGGTCCCGCCGACAATGCCGAGCGGCCAACGCCCGGCAGCGAACAGCTCGAATTTGGCGGTGAAAGCATGTCCGGCTTCGCTGCCGGCGAGCAGCGCGAGACCGCGTTGATGGCAAGCCTGCGCGGCGGCGCCGGCGGCAACTTTCGCCAGCGCCGTATCGTCGAGACCGGCCGAGGCGAGCGCGACGGCGGCGCAGGTTTGCAGCCCGGCGGCGACTTCGGCCAGCGCGGTCAGTGCGGTGAGCAGTGGTTGCAGGCCGAAACGCGCGGCCCCCTGGCGCTGCAACGCCTGTTCGCAGGCGCTTTCGGCCTGCCACCAATCGCGGCTCCAATCCGGACGTTGAGTAATGGCCGCGGCCTCGCGCCAGCCGGGTACCGGTGCGACCGGACCCGGCGCCAGGCCGAGAGCGGTGACGTAGCGCTCGGCGGCGGCGATCACCGCCGGCGCCAGCGCCGTGCCGACGGCGCTGAACCACCTCAGACGCGGAATTTCAGCCGTGAACGCGGCGACCTGCGCCCAGGCCGCATCGACCTCGCCGCGCGCCGCGTCGCTCACGCCGCCTCGACGACCTCGGGCAGCTTGAGCTTAAGGTGGCCTTCGACGAGATCGCGCACGCGCTTCAGGAAATCCGCGCGCATGTCCTCGTTGGTGCGCTGCTTGATGCCGTATTTGCGATAAAGCGCGTTGTTCGCCGAATCCGCCTTGCCAAAGAAGGCCGGCATCATCGGGAAATAATGATCGATCGCCGCCTGGACTTTCTTGCGGCCGTCCTCGGTCTTCACCAGTTCGGTGCAGGTGTCCTTGCCGAACTGCGAATGGAAAATCTCCTCCGGCATCGTCACCTTCGCCAGGTTGCGCAGGGGCAGAAAGCTACATTTCATCAAATCTTCGACCTGGATGATCTCAGCCAAGTCGGCCAGCAGCTTGATGACGCAGAATTCCTCCCAGGTTTTGAGCGAGAATTCGAAAATCGACAACGGCTTGCGGCCCTCGGGCGTCATCTCAGATTCGGGAATGCCCATCTGCTCGCCAAGTTGGCGGAAGCGGACATGATGGCCGTATTCCTCCATCGCGATGCGGCAGGTGAGCCATTTGAGATACGGCGTCGGCGCCAGCGCGATCGCCGGTTCATCGTAGACGCGTGCGCCATAGAGTTCGTTGACGGCGTGACTGCGCACGACCTTGCGCACGGCCAGTCGGTATTCATCGGGCGCAGCCTTGAGGGCGTCGACCGACTTGATCGGGGCGGCGGCTGTCGCGCTCATGATCCCCTTTCCTTTCGACGGATTCTATAGGTCTATAGATAAGACCTTATCAAAGAACCGGTCGGTTCGCAAACGCCTCGAGATCGGTCTCGAGCGTGGCGAAATGCGGTGCCAACGCCGCCATCGCGGCGCCGAGCCCGTCGGCCGTCTCGGCCACCGCGGCGGCGATCGGTCGCGGCTGTGACAGGATCAGGACCTCGCGGCCGCGGATGCCGAAGAGCTGGCCAGTGATCTTGGCGCCAGCATCACCCGCCAAGTAGGTGACCAGATCGGCGACCGGCTGCGCCGGGATTTTCATCGCCGTGTCCTTGTAGGCCTGTTGCACCGGGTTCTGCGGCTTGATGCTTTCGGTGACGCGCGTTGCCGCGAAGGGCGCGACCGCGTTGCACGCGACGTGGCTGCGCGCCATGTCGAGTGCCGCAATGCGCGTCAGACCGGTCAAGCCGGCTTTCGCGGCGGCATAGGCCGCCTGGCCATAATTGCCGTAGAAGCCGGCGGTCGACACCAGGTTGATGATGCGGCCCCAGGCGCCGCCGCCGCGTTTCGCCTTGGCCTGGTCACGCATCAACGGTGTGGACGCGGCAATCAGATAAAACGGCGCGAACAGGTTGGTGCGCAGCACCGCCTCCCAGTCGCCGGGATCCGCCTTGAACACGAAGGCGTCGCGCAGGATGGCGGCGTTGTTGACCAGGATGTCGATGCCGCCGAACCGACTGGCGGCGAAATCAATCACGGCCTTGGCGGCCGACGGCGTGGCGATGCTTTCGGTGAAGGCGGCAACCCGGTCACGCAAGGCCTTGGCCAAAGCCTCGGCAACCGTCGGATCGGCGCCCATGCCGGCGATGCTGGTGCCATTATCGGCAATCACCACCGCGGCGCCGGCCTGATGCAGCGCCTCGACGATCACCCGGCCGATGCCCCGACCGCCGCCGGTCACCACCGCCACCCGACCGCTCAATGTCCCGGTCATGGCGCTGCATCGTGCATGGAAACGAGGGCCGGTCAAGACGGCCAAGACGTTGAATCAAAAGCTAAAATAAAAGGCGCCCGGCCAGGGGGGAGTGGCCGGGCGCCCGAAGTCCGTTTGAGGAGTCGAAGGGTCTAATGCGGCCCCCCGGCCCATCCACGGCAAGCCGCGGACGGCTTCTGGGTACCTACTTAGGGTGCGATCCGGGCGATTTTGAGGATCAAGGCATGCAAAAGATGCAGCCGCCGCATGCCGGATTCACGCGCATCCGAGCCAGCGCCGCACCAGCGCCAAAAGGCGCACCGGGTCTTCCTGGATCATCAAATGGCCGATCCCGGCGAGTTGGGTCAGCCGCGCACGCTTCATGCGTTGCGCCATCTCGGGCATCGCACGCGCCACCCAGTCGCGATCGGGGCGATTGGGATCGCCGCCGACCAGATCGAGCACGCGTCCGATCCGGTCGAGACGCGACCAGGCGTCGCTGTGGCGATGGGCCGCGAAAATTGCGGCTTCGACTTCCGGCGGCGACGCCAGCGTGAAGCCATCGCCCCCCTTGGGTTTGAGCGCGGCGCGGCAATGCGCGTCGAGCATTGCCGGGGCGAAGCGTGCAAACGGGCTGTTGCCGCCGTTGAGGCGATCGCGGAAGGCTTCGATGCTCGGCCAATCGGCACGGCGACGCTTGGCGCCTTCAACCAGCCGCGTCTGGCGCGTCTCCGCTTCGTCACGCACCGGTGAACCCGGCGGCGGAAACACCGGCGGTTCAAGCAGCATGATTCCGGCGAAATCCGGCAACCGACCGGCGGCGGCAAGGTCGATCGCCGCAGCGCCGCCGAGCGAATGACCGAGATAGGATAGTCGCGTCGCGCCGAGCCGCACCGTCACCGCGTCCGCCACGCGCCGCAGATCGTCGGCAAAACGGTCGACGTGGAAGATTTGGTCGAACGGACCGGACGGCCATATCGCGCCGCCGTGGCCGCGCGCATCGAAGGCGAAGACGTGCACGTCGCGCGCGAGATCTTTGAGCCACGGACCATAAGAGCCCGCCGGCAATCCGTTGGCGTGACCCAGCAACAGCGCCGCATCGGCGACGCCGCGCGGACGCAGCTCATAAACCGGCAGCAACCCGCCGTCGCTCGTCGCGACGGTAAAGACGAAATCGGCTTCGGCGAGCGAACGAAACGTGCCGCTCATATGCCGGCGCGGCGCGCGGCGCGCGCGCGACAAGCCTCGCCGAAGGCGCGGAACAGCGCGCGCGAGAACGCGTTGTCGCCGACGCGATGTTCGGGATGCCACTGCACGCCAATGAAGAAGCCCGCCGCCTGTGCACGAACGGCTTCGATCTGGCCGTCGGGCGCGGTGGCTTCGACCGCGAGGCCCGGCGCCAACCGGTCGATGCCTTGATAGTGCAGCGAGTTGACCGCCACGATTTCAGCACCCGCGAGCGAAGCGAATAGACCACCGGGCGCCAGCCGCACGTTGTGCGCATCGTAGCCATAGCGTTCGTCCACCGGCAGATCGAGCTCGGCGCGATGATCGAGCCGGCCAGCAACGGCGTGGACTGCCGGATGTAACGTGCCGCCAAGCGCAACATTGACCTCTTGGATGCCGCGGCAGATGGCGAGCACCGGCAGATCGGCGGCAAGTGCCGCGCGAATCAGCGGCAAGGCGGCGCTATCGCGCGCCGGATCGCGTTCGCGCTCAGGCGGGGGCGGCGGACCGCCGTAATGCTCCGGCCCAACGTCGGAACGCGAGCCCGGCAACAGCAGGCCATCGAGCCGCGTCACGAGATCGTGCGGCGGAATGTCGTCGAGCGCGGGAATCAGCACCGGCACCGCGTCCGCCGCTTCTCGCACGGCACGGAGATATTTCTCGACGACGGCGTGCGTCGGCTGGCCGCGCAGCGGCCGGGTGCAGCATTGCACGCCGACCAGCGGCGCAGCCCGAGCGGGTTGCGGGGCGTCTTCGTTCGGCACGAGGCGAGATATTGGCGATACCACGCCACGCCAGCAACGTGCTTATCGCGGGGGTGACCTGCGCGCTCAGCCGCCGGAGGCGTTGCCGCGGGGATCCTGCCAGATGAAAAGCTGCGGATTGAGCGGCATGCCGAAGCGCGGGCTGTCGAGCGTCACCGTGACCGACTTGTTCTGGGCATCGAGGATGGTCCACTGGCGAAGCTGGAGTGGTGCGTCGCTGAAGACCATGGTGACACGGCCGCGTTCGGGCCGCTTGGTCTCGGTCGCCGCGACCCGGATCACGCCGGGCTCGTGCCGGACGTCGTCGATCCGGATGGCGCCGCCGAGCTCGACGGTGGTCTGGAGCAGGAACCAAGCCGGTGTGTTGTCGAGATCGGTCCAGGTCACCTGACCGAGCTGGCCGTCGTAGTAATAGACCTGATCGTTGGTGGCGACGATCAGAATAGGATGCGGCGGGTTATAGACGATGCGCATGTGGCCCGGCCGCGAGATATAGATCATGCCGGTCGCGGTCGAGCCGTCGCCGGCGACCTGATCGAACCGCGATTCCATCGTGTGGATGCCGTTGAGATAATTCTGGATCCGTCCGAGGTCGATTTGGTCGGCCGGCTTCAGCGCGGCCTGCGCCGCACGCGGCAACGCCAGCGCCGTCGCCAAACCAGCGAGCACGACGCGGCGAGACGGAAAATGTGCGTGTGTGGGCGAACGGAGCGGCATGCGGCTCATATATCGGGGTCCGGCAGCGAGTTGTCGAGGCTTCTCACGCCGCTATAACGCTGCACTTTGTGGCGGATTTATGGGTGCGCGCCGCTCAATCGCGGCCGCG
>Ga0126371_10002125_pt1 | contig 16982 bp, 17 predicted proteins | sample PanSoiMetaPlot_4_FD_110145 | JGI IMG/M metagenome (GOLD analysis project Ga0126371, IMG submission 110145) | Tropical forest soil microbial communities from Panama - MetaG Plot_4 | ecosystem: Environmental > Terrestrial > Soil > Tropical forest > Bulk soil | place: Panama | collected 2016-02-17 | reverse complement strand
GCAGCATCGACCTCTATATGGTCCGGCTGCCGCGACGCAAGCCGTCCGAGCCGAACCACCGGTCAAAACCACTCGATCAATGCGAGAGCCGACCTCGATCTACGCCGTCCGTCGCCGCGCCATCCGGGCGTGGCTCATGGCGGTCGCGGCGCTTGTCTTTGCGATGGTGCTGGTCGGCGGCGCGACCCGGCTCACCGAATCCGGCCTCTCGATCACCGAGTGGCAGCCGGTCAGCGGCGCGATCCCGCCGCTGTCGCAGGCGGCCTGGCAGGCCGAGTTCGAGAAGTACAAGACGATCCCGCAATATCAGCTCATCAACCACGGCATGACGCTCGGCGAGTTCAAGACCATCTTCTGGTGGGAGTGGACGCACCGGCTGCTCGGCCGCGTGATCGGCGTGGCCTTTTTGCTGCCGTTCCTCCTGTTCTGGTGGCGTGGCTGGGTCGAGCCCGGGTTGCGCGCGCGCCTGTGGGCTATTTTTGGCCTCGGCGCGTTCCAGGGGGCGGTCGGCTGGTGGATGGTCGCGTCCGGCCTCGCGGGCCGCACCGAGGTCTCGCAGTATCGGCTCGCGTTCCACCTCACGCTGGCGTGCCTGATCTATGTCGCGATCCTGTGGACCGTCGAGCGGCTCGCGGATCGGCCTGCGCCGGCGGTTCCGCTGCGCCTGCGTGTCGGCGCCGGTGCGCTGGTCGTGCTGGTGCTGGCGCAGATCTATCTCGGCGCGCTGACGGCGGGCCTGCGCGCCGGCCTCGTCTACAACACCTGGCCCCAGATCGACGGCGCGTTCATCCCCGACACGGCGCGCCTGTTCTTCAATCATCCGCTGTGGCGGAATTTCTTCGAGAACACGCTCACGGTGCAGTTCGACCACCGCATGCTCGCCTACACGGTGCTGGTCGTCGCGCTGCTGCACGCCTTCGACGCCCTGCGCGTCGGGCGCGCGGCCGCGACCGGCGCGGTCGTGCTCGCACTCGCCGTCGTCTTCCAGGCGACGCTCGGAATCCTGACCCTGCTGCACCAGGTGCCGATCGGCCTCGGCCTCGCGCACCAGGGCATGGCGCTGGTGGTGCTGACGCTGGCGAGCCTGCATGCGGCGCGTCTCGCGCATGTTCCGGCGAAGTGGATGCCGGTTCGCCGACAAGAACATGCGCCAAGTGAAAAAATTTTAGAGCGTCCTCCGATTCCGTAGGAACGGAGCACGCTCTAAAGCGGCCCGCGTGGCTTGCCCAGTCGGCTCAGATTCCGGTCGTCGCGAACACCGCCGAATAGTGATGCGGCGGAACCTCGACGACGCGCACCAGCCGCAGGCCTGACGGCGCGACTGCGGCGATCGTTGCCTCCGGGCTCATTCTCAGCACCGTCGCGGGACCGCGCGCCTCGCCCAGCACCGTCGTCTGCTCGCGCGGCCGCCGATGCCAGTTGACGACGGCAAATTGCCCACCGGGCTTGAGGACCTCCGCCACCGCGGCAGCAAGGCGCGGCCGGTCGGGCACGCCGTGGAACGCATTCGCCAGGAAGACGAAGTCGACGGGCGCCGCCACGACCTTGGCGAGGTCATAGGCGTCGCCCTCGGCGAAGGCGCAGTTCGTCACGCCTGCGTCGCCGAGGCGGCGGCGCGCCACGTTCAGCAAGGCGCCGTCGATGTCGATCGCGGTGACCCGGCGGGCGATGCGCGCCATCGGCAGCGTGAACCAGCCGGTGCCGGCGCAGAGGTCGACCGCGGCGGCGCCGGCCGCGAGGCCGGAGTCGGTCAGCACGCCGGCCGGATCAGGCCACAATGCCTCCCACCAGCCCGCGTCGGGCATCTCGGTGCCCTGGAAGAAGCCGGAGATCATGCGGCGACGTTCCGCAGCAATTCACGCGGCACTGCGTCAGGTTTATCCGGCGAGCGCCTGCTCGAGGTCGGCGATGATGTCTTCCTTGTCCTCGAGGCCGATCGAGAGACGCACCACGTCGGGCCCGGCGCCCGCCTGCACCTTCTGCGCGTCGGAGAGCTGCTTGTGGGTGGTCGAGGCCGGATGGATGATCAGCGAGCGGGTGTCGCCGATATTGGCGAGGTGGGAGAACAGCTTCACGTTGGAGACGAGTTTCACGCCCTCGTCGTAGCCGCCCTTAAGGCCGAAGGTGAACACCGCGCCGGCGCCCTTCGGCGCGTATTTCTTGGCGAGGTTGTAGTAGCGGTCGCCTGCCAGGCCCGGATAGCTCACCCACGCGATCTTCTGATGCTTGGCGAGCCACTCGGCGACCGCGAGCGCATTGTCGCAGTGGCGCTGCATGCGCAGCGGCAGGGTCTCGATGCCGGTGAGGAAGAGGAACGCGTTGAACGGCGCGAGGGCAGGGCCCATGTCGCGCAGGCTGAGCACCCGGCACGCGATCGCGAAGGCGAAGTTGCCGAAAGTCTCGTGCAGCACGATGCCGTTGTATTCGGGCCGCGGCTCGGAGAGCATCGGGTAGCGGCCCTCGCGCGACCAATTGAAGGTGCCGCCGTCGACGATCAGGCCGCCGATCGAGTTGCCATGGCCGCCGAGGAACTTGGTCAACGAGTGCACGACCACGTCGGCGCCGTAGTCGATCGGCTTGCACAGGTAGGGCGTCGCCAGCGTGTTGTCGACGATCAGCGGCACGCCGGCGCGGCGCGCGATGTTGGCGACCGCCTCGATGTCGGTGATGACGCCGCCCGGATTGGCGATCGACTCGATGAAGATCGCCTTGGTCTTGGGCGAGATCGCCCGCTCGAAGGTGCCGATGTCGTCGGGATCGGCCCACACGACATTCCAGCCGAAATTCTTGAACGAGTGGTTGAACTGGTTGATCGAGCCGCCATAGAGCTTCTTGGAGGCGACGAACTCGTCGCCCGGCCGCATCAGCACGTGCATGACCAGGACCTGCGCGGCGTGGCCGGAGGCGACCGCGAGCCCGGCGGTGCCGCCCTCGAGCGCGGCGACGCGCTCCTCGAGCACGGCGTTGGTCGGGTTGCCGATGCGCGTGTAGATATTGCCGAAGGTCTGCAGGCCGAACAGCGAGGCGGCGTGGTCGACGTCCTCGAACACGAAGGAGGTCGTCTGGTAGATCGGCGTCGCGCGCGCGCCTGTGGTCGGATCAGGCTGCGCGCCGGCGTGGATCGCAAGCGTCGAAAACCCCGGAGTGCGTTCGGTCATGGCCGGTCCTCTGGAGGCTCAAGAAAGCCCGTGCGGTGATTGGAACCCGCATGTTCCCCAAGCCGGCGGACACGTCAAGGCGGCAATGGACGATGCGTTAGCGGGATCGGCTGATCGCAGGGTGGGCAAAGGCGGCCGAAGCGCCGGCGATTTTGCACGGTGCGCACTTCGCCGTGCCCACACGTAGAACGGTGGTGCGCGCGTGGGCACGGCCGACGCTTTGGATCACATCAAGAGAGGTGGCCGCCTTTGCCCACCCTGCGAGCTAGTCGGTGCCTTCCCGGAACGCCCGTTCGGCCGCGGGCGTCGCGCCGCCCGCCGTGGTGGCGCGGTTGAGCGACATGCGCTGGATGCCGCGGCCGGAGATCTGCGCCTTCTTCGAGGTGAGCGTGCGCGAGTTGACGCCCATCCAGGAAATCTCCGACGACAGGCGGCCGTACTCGATCTTCGGGCAGCGGTTCATGACCACCTTGAGGCCGTTCTGTTCCGCGAGCGCCGCCGCGGCGTCGTTGCGGATGCCGAGCTGCATCCACACCACCCGCGGGCGCGGCGTGAGCTTGATCGCCTCCTCGACGATGCCGAGCGCGTATTGCGAGGCGCGGAAGACGTCGACCATGTCGACCGGCTCGGGGATGTCGGCGAGTTTCGCGTAGACCTTCTGCCCGAGGAGCGCGCCGCCGGCGAGCCCGGGGTTGATCGGGATCATGTGGTAGCCGCGCTCGAGCAGGTACTTGAACGCGAAATAGCTCGGCCGGCTGTCCTTGTTGGACACGCCGACCATCGCGATCGTCTTCACCGTGTTGAGAATACCGCGGATATACGCGTCGTCGTAGCCGTCGTGGTTCATCGCGCCAACATAGGGGCGCGCCGACGCGGGCGGAAGGGCGGTCCGCGCCGGCCGCTCAATGGAGCGATGCCGGCCGCGGACCGATCGGGCTCAGTTGTTGCCGGCGCGCGTGTCGCAGCGCGGAAGCTTGGCGAAAGGCCGACTCATCACCTTGTGGCAGGCCGGCTTGAGAAGCGCGATGTTCTTCTTCAGGCACTTCGTGATCGCCTCCTGGTCCGGGATGTAGTCGTTGCAATGCGCATAGACTTCGGGCGTGCACGCATCGATGTCCGCCTGGCTCGGCCCCGGATCGCATTTCGGATTGGCGCTCATCGCCGGCATGCTGCAGACACCCAGAAGGAACAGTGCCGCAATCCCAGCCCGGAACGTCATCGAGACTCCCTCCCCATGGTGGATCTTCCACACACCGGCCGCGACGACCGCGGTCCACCGGCCGCAAATCATCGTCATGCACCATGACCGAGACTCGCGACGTCACGCAAGCTTCACACGATCGTCGTGTGTTATTTCCGCGCGATTTGAGAGCGTTGTGTTGAAGCCGCAACACTGTTCCGCGCGCACTGTCGCGATGCAGCGTGACCGAGCGTCGGTACAGGGAGCTTCCGATTCAGTGATCTTGCCAGTTGGGCGGGCGCTTCTCGATGAACGCGTCGATGCCCTCGATCGCATCGCGGCGCAGCATGTTCTCCACCATCGTGTGCGACGCCAGCCGATAGGCGTCCTGCAACCCCATCTCGATCTGGCGATAGAACGTCTCCTTGCCGAGACGCACCGTCATCGCCGATTTCGCCGCGATCTGGCGCGCGAGCTTGATTGCCTGCTCGCGCTCGCTGCCGGGCGCGACCACGCGGTTGACGAGGCCGATACGCGCGGCGTGCTCGGCTGAAATCGTATCGCCGGTGAGCAGCATGTCCATCGCGTGCTTGCGGGCGACGTTGCGGGTGAGCGCCACCATCGGGGTCGAGCAGAACAGGCCGATGTCGACGCCGGGCGTGCAGAAGCCCGCGAGCGAGGACGCGACCGCGAGATCGCAGCTCGCGACCAGCTGGCAGCCGGCCGCGGTCGCGACGCCTTGCACGGCGGCGATCACGGGCTGCGGCAGGCGGACAACCGACTGCATCAGCGTGCTGCAGGTCTCCATCACGTGGGCGAAGAAGGCGCGGCCGCGATCGCGGTCGTTGCGGTGCGCGGTGAGTTCCTTGAGGTCGTGGCCGGCGCAGAAGGCGGGACCGTTGGCGGCGATCACCACGGCGCGCACGCGCGCATCCTGGGCGATCGCGACCAGAGCCTCGCCGAGCGCCGCGAGCATCTCCTCGGAGAGGCAGTTGCGCGCCTCCGGCCGGTTCAGCGTGAGAAGCGTGATGCCGTTGTCGTGCTCATGCAGCACGACGGGTGATTTGGCGTGCAAAACGGGACTGGGTGCTTGCATTGAGTCGGCTCTTCGGGACGGATGGGGCCATTGTATCGCATCGGGGAGCGCATATCCCGGCGAAAGCCTGCCCCCGACTTGATCGGGGGGTCGATGCCGGTTCGCCGACAAGGATATGCGCCAACCCAAGAACCGCGAGCCGCGGGTGGAGCGAGGAGGGATGTATGCAGGCGGGGCTGACCGTAAGCGAGCTCGAGCAGCGGCTCGCGGCGGAGTTCCCGGAGGCGTTTCATGCCGGCAGCGGCCTCACGATCCTCGTGGCGCGGCCGCGCGCCGCGCGCGTGCGCTTGGTGCCGGCGGCAAAGTCGACGCGGCCCGGGGGGACCATTTCGGGGCCGACCCTGATGACGCTTGCCGATGTCGCGATGTATGTCGCGGTGCTCGCCTCGGTCGGCTGGGTGCCTCTCGCGGTCACCACCAATCTCAACATCAATTTTCTCAAGAAGCCGGCGCCCGGCGGGCTCCTCGCCGACTGCGCGATCCTCAAGCTCGGCAAGCGGCTGGCGGTCGGGGCCGTGACGATTTGCGCGGAAGGCGACGATGAGCCGGTGGCGCATGCCACGCTGACTTACTCAATTCCGCCGCGGGCCAAGTAATTAGTCAGAGGTATCATAGAACCAAAATGATAGACCATTGATTTAATTGCGATTTGTCCGCCCGAAAGGCATTGACCCGGTATCCGCGGGCGGGCTAGAAGCCGCCATTCCATGGTTGCCCCATACGGGGCGGCCCGGCCCAGTCACGGACCTGACGCCCATGAAGACCTATTCGGCCAAGCCTGCCGACGTCGACAAGAAGTGGGTGATGATCGACGGAAGCGGCCTCATCGTCGGCCGCCTCGCCTCGATCATCGCGATGCGCCTGCGCGGCAAGCACAAGGCGACCTACACGCCCCACGTCGACTGCGGCGACAATGTCATCGTGGTCAACGCCGAGAAGGTGGTGCTGACCGGCCGCAAGCTGCAGCAGAAGGTCTATCGCCACCACACCGGCTTCATCGGCGGCATCAAGGAACGCAGCGCCAAGCACATCATGGAGGGGCGCTTTCCCGAGCGCATCGTCGAGAAGGCGGTGGAGCGCATGCTGCCGCGCGGACCGCTCGGCCGCGTCCAGCTCGGCAATCTGCGCGTATACAAAGGTCCCGAGCATCCGCACGCGGCGCAGAGCCCCGAGAAGCTCGACGTCGGCGCCATGAACCGCAAGAACACGAGGAGCGCGTGACCATGGCCGAGACCATGCAGTCGCTTGATCAGCTGGCGACCCTGAAGCCGGCCGCGCCCGAGGCGCCGAAATACATCCAGAAGCTCGACAAGCAGGGGCGCGCCTACGCGACCGGCAAGCGCAAGGACGCGGTCGCGCGCGTCTGGATCAAGCCGGGCCCCGGCAAGATCCAGGTCAACGAGCGCACGATCGAGGTCTACTTCGCGCGCCCGGTGCTGCGCATGCTGATCCAGCAGCCGCTCGTCGCGTCGAACCGGCACGGCCAGTACGACATCAACTGCACGGTCTCGGGCGGCGGCTTGTCCGGCCAGGCCGGCGCGGTGCGCCACGCCATCTCCAAGGCGCTCACCCAGTTCGAGCCCGACCTGCGCGGCGTGCTCAAGCGCGGCGGCTTCCTCACCCGCGATCCGCGCGTGGTCGAGCGCAAGAAGTACGGCCGCGCCAAGGCCCGCCGCTCGTTCCAGTTCTCCAAGCGCTGAGGCGAGCCGGCCGCACGGCGTCGATCAAGGTCGGCCATCAGAGACATCGGAAAAAGGGGCGCATGGCGCCCCTTTTTTTGATGGGTTTTCATCCGCGGTCCGCGATCGCGGGCTTTTCGTGTGCGTTTTGTCGGCGAATTGCCGGCGGTTTTATCCGGACTTTGCCGCAGTATTCGCCGTGTATTCGCGACAAAAGGCGGCCGGGCGTTAAAGTCGAGTGAAAGTCTGTTTCGAGACTCCGTTCGGGGTTCTACCTATACGCTGGTATGAGAGGGTCATCCGAAATCACCGGGGCGCCCTCCGATGTTCCGCCATGGCCTTGCCACTCCGTTCTCGCTCGATGTGACGACGCTCTTCGTCGTCGCCGTCGGTGTCGCGGCGCTTCTGGGCGTGTTCCTGCTGTGCGCCTGGACCCAGGATCGCATTCGCGCACTCGCGTGGTGGGGGGCGGCCTATCTGATCGGCGGCCTGTCGGCCGGCCTGTGGCTGGCGGGTCAGCGTGCCATGCCGTCGATGCCCTCGACCTTGCCGAGCGCGCTGCTGTTTCTGTCCTGCGGCATGGTCTGGAACGCGGCGCGGCTGTTTCACGACCGTCCCATCATCTGGCCCGCGATGTTCGCCGGCGCGGCGGTGTGGATGATCGCCTGCACGACCGTGCTGTTCCCGCCGACCGGCGCGAGCCGCGCCGTGCTCGCCTCCCTGATCGTGTCGGTCTACGTGGTCCTCGCCGCTGCCGAATTGTGGCGCGAGCGGCGCAAGTCGCTCATCCGCCGCTGGCCGGCGCTGTTCGTGCCGGCGCTGCACGGCGCCGTCTTCCTGTTCCCGATCCCGCTCGCAGGCCTGCTGCCGCAGCAGGACGCGCTGGTGACATTCGCGGCCGGCTGGCTCAGCGTCTTCGTGCTCGAACTGCTGCTCTACGCGGTCGGCGCGGCCTTCATCGTGCTCGTGCTCACCAAGGAGCGCACCCTGCGCAGTCACAAGACTGCGGCGCTGACCGATCCGCTCACCGGCCTGTTCAATCGCCGCGGGCTGGTCGAGGTGACGCGCGACGTGACGCACACGAGCGGCCGTGGCTCCCGTCCCATCACGGTGCTCGTCTTCGACCTCGACCACTTCAAGTCGATCAACGACCGCTTCGGCCACGCGGTCGGCGACGAGGTGCTTCGCCTGTTCGCGTCGGTCGCGAGCGCCAACATGCGGACCACCGACTTCCTCGCGCGCCTCGGCGGCGAGGAGTTCGCCGCGATGGTGCAGGGAACGCTCGACGAAGGCATCATGATCGGCGAACGCCTGCGCGTCGCGTTCGAGAGCGCCGCCCGCACGGTGGCGGGCCGTTATATCGGCGCGACCGTCAGCGTGGGCGTCGCGGCGCACGCGGCCGCGACCAATATCGACGCGCTGCTCGCGCGCGCCGACGAGGCGCTCTATGCGGCGAAGAGCGCGGGGCGCAACCGGGTGGAGGCGGAGCTTCCGCACCTCGATGGGCCGCGGGCCGCGCCCGCCGTCGCACCTGCACCTGCCGCGGCCCCGACCGCCACCATCGATTGGAGCAGCGACCGCCGTCCGCGCGGGGCGCAAGGTCGCGAGGCCGCGTAGCCGGCGCGCGCGAGGCCATGAAGGCGAAGGGCGGGCGATGAGCCCGCCCTTCTCTTTGGCGAAGGGACGCAGACGCAACTCGACGCGTGCCACCACGCACAAGCACCGACGCCAAAACCCCACAAAAGAACGCGAGCCGCAAATCCTGCGGCCGCCAAGCGGGACGCCGTCGCCGGAGGGCGGAACTCCGGGAACGCCACCGCGTGCCGACCGGGTTTGTCCGCGTTCTCATCGGCTTGAGCAATTTCAGTTGCGCCGCCGCTTCACGGCGGCCGGGCCAATTCCCGACGGCACCACCTTAGAGAAGGTCAATGACGCGGCGGTGACACGGTACGGCGGAAGTTGCGGCTGTGGAGAAATGGGCGCCACCGGCAACCGGTTGTTTACCGGGCCGGCGCTACCCTATGCCCATGTTGCGTCGTGGCAGCGTTGCCCGCATGCGGGCCGAGCTCGGCGCGCTCGAAGCGAGTGCCGAGCGCGCAGGTACCGCGCTCGCCTGCATCTATTCCTCGGCCGCCGAGTTCGAGGCCGCGCAGATCGATGCCCGCCGCGCCTTGCGCCGGCGGCTGCCGCCGATCGATACCATGCGGTTCATGCTCGTCGCGACCGCTGTTGCGGCAGTCGCAGCCCTTGCGGCGCTCGCCGGCGTCGCCGCCATCACGCTTTAGATCCGGCTTATCGACCAAAAAAACGGGCGCCCGGAGGCGCCCGTGAGGTGAGATCGCTTCCGCGATCTTGGGAGGAAACGCACGCCCTAGAACATGATCCCGAAAAGTGGATACCGGTTTTCGGACAAGATCATGCTCGAAGCCTCAAGCCGAATAGTACATGTCGAACTCGACCGGATGCGGCGTGTGCTCGAAGCGGATCACTTCCGACATCTTGAGGTCGATGTAGCTGTCGATGAAGTCGTCGTCGAACACGCCGCCCGCCTTGAGGAAGGCGCGGTCGGCATCGAGCTCGCCGAGCGCCTGACGCAGCGACCCGCACACGGTCGGGATCTGCTTGAGCTCGGCCGGCGGCAGGTCGTAGAGGTCCTTGTCCATGGCCGGACCCGGATCGAGCTTGTTCTTGACGCCGTCGAGGCCCGCCATCAGCATCGCGGCAAAGCCGAGATAGGGGTTGGCGAGCGGATCGGGGAAGCGCACCTCGACGCGCTTCGCCTTCGGATTGCTGGTCCACGGAATACGGCAGGAGGCCGAACGGTTGCGCGCCGAGTAGGCGAGCAGCACCGGCGCCTCGAAGCCCGGCACCAGCCGCTTGTACGAGTTCGTCGTCGGGTTGGTGAAGGCGTTGATCGCCTTGGCGTGCTTGATGATGCCCGCGATGTAGGAGAGGCACGTCTCCGACAGGTCGGAATACTTGTTGCCCGCGAACACCGGCTTGCCGTCCTTCCAGATCGACTGGTGGCAGTGCATGCCCGAGCCGTTGTCGCCGTAGACCGGCTTCGGCATGAACGTCGCGGTCTTGCCGTAGATGTGGGCGACCTGCTGGATGCAGTACTTGTAGATCTGCATCCGGTCGGCCATCACGGTGAGCGGCGAGAACTTCAGGCCGAGCTCGTGCTGGGCGGACGCCACCTCGTGGTGATGCTTCTCGACGACGCAGCCCATCTTGGCCATGGCGGCGAGCATCTCGGAGCGCATGTCCTGCACCGAGTCCTGCGGCGGCACCGGGAAGTAGCCCTTCTTGGTGCCGATGCGGTGGCCGAGGTTGCCGCCCTCGTAATCGGTATCCGAATTCGTCGGCAGCTCGACCTGGTCGAGCTTGAAGCCGGTGTTGTAGGGACTCGTCGCGTACTTCACGTCGTCGAACACGAAGAACTCGGCCTCCGGTCCGAAAAAGACCGCGTCGCCCACGCCCATGGACTTCACCATGGCCTCGGCCTTCTTGGCCATGCTGCGCGGATCGCGGTTGTAGGGCTCGCCGGTGGTCGGCTCGAGCACGTCGCACACGAGCACCAGCGTGGTCTCGGCGAAGAAAGGATCGATGCAGGCGGAGGCCGGATCCGGCATCAGGCACATGTCGGACTCGTTGATCGCCTTCCAGCCCGCGATCGAGGAGCCGTCGAACATCTGGCCTTCGGCGAACGTCTCCTCCTCGATCATGCTGATGTCGAAGGTGACGTGCTGCCACTTGCCGCGCGGATCGGTGAAACGGAAATCGGCGTATTTGACGTCATTGTCCTTGATCAGCTTGAGGACATCTTTGGCCGTCGTCATGGAGTTCAGTCCCTTTCTCAGCAAGCGGGCGTGAATGATTGGAGGAGGCTCAGGATTTCGGTCAAATGGCGTCCACGCCGGACTCCCCCGTGCGGATCCGGATGGCTTCCTCGATGTTGGAGAGGAAGATCTTGCCGTCGCCGATCCGCCCCGTCTGGGCGGCGCGGCGGATCGCCTCGATGGCCTTTTCGACCATCTCGTCGGCGAGCACAATCTCGATTTTCACCTTGGGGAGAAAATCGACCACGTATTCGGCCCCACGATAAAGCTCGGTGTGACCCTTCTGTCGGCCAAAACCCTTGGCTTCGGTGACGGTGATGCCTTGCAGCCCCACCTCTTGCAGGGCCTCCTTCACCTCGTCGAGCTTGAAGGGTTTGATGATCGCCTCGATTTTTTTCATTGCCTCTCCGTCTCCGGCCCGGCCTGCGGGCAAGCCGCCGGCCGAACCCGGGAACTGGTTAGCAGGGTCCATGCCAAGCGCGGATGTGCAGCAAAATCCGCGATTTGTCAGGGAGTTGCGGTGTCGGAAAGCAGGGCCGTTTCGGATGCCCCGTGGACGCTCTGCCCAAATATTAGGCGTTATGCCTGTAAAAACGTCAAGCGTACTCAGCTGCGGCCCGACCCGGCTGTGGGAATTTGTGCAGGGCGCTCAGGCGTAAGGCATGTCGCGCGGCGTCGCGACCCGTGTTGTCCGGCCCCGCAGGCCTCCTCTACTGTCGCGTTATGCTCGAGTTGCTCACCACGGCCGAGATGGCGCAGGCGGATCGTCTCACGATCGCGGCTGGCACGCCCGGCATTGATCTCATGGAGGCCGCCGGGCGTGCCGTCGCGGACGCGGTGTCGGCGCGGCATCCGCCCGGCACGCGGGTCGTGGTCGTGGCGGGCCCCGGCAACAATGGCGGTGACGGCTTCGTCGCCGCCCGCGTGCTGGCGGATCGCCGCTATCGCGTGCGCGTGCTGCTGCTCGGCGAGCGTGGCCGCCTCAAGGGAGATGCAGCCGAAGCCGCCGCGCGATGGCAAGGCGCGAAGGGGGGGCAGAGGTTGTTTGAGCCCGCCACCCCGCAGGCGCTCGATCCCGCCGACGTGATCGTCGATGCGTTGTTCGGTGCCGGTCTCGATCGCCCGATCGAGGGCGCGGCGCGTGCCTTGATCGATGCGATGAATGCGAGCAGCGCCACGATCCTCGCGGTCGATCTCGCCAGCGGGGTCAACGGCACGAGCGGCGCCGTGATGGGGTGCGCGGTGCGCGCGAGCCGGACGGTGACGTTCTTTCGGCGCAAGCCCGGCCACGCGTTGCTGCCGGGCCGCATCCACTGCGGGCCGGTGGACATTGCCGATATCGGCATTGCGCCGGAGGCGCTGGCGCACATCCGGCCACGCACGTTCAACAATGATCCCGCGCTCTGGCGCGCGCTGCTGCCGTTGCCGCAGATCGCCGGGCACAAATATTCCCGCGGTCACGCGGTGGTCGTTTCGGGCGGCGCGGTCACGACCGGCGCCGCGCGGCTCGCGGCGCGCGCCGCTTTGCGGGCGGGCGCCGGGCTCGTGACCATTGCGGCGCCACGCGAGGCGCTCGCGGTCCAGGCTGCGGCGAACACGGCCGTGATGGTTCGGCCGGCCGACAGCGCCGTGGAGCTCGCTGCCTTGCTGGCCGACCGGCGCCTCAACGCCGTGGTGCTCGGGCCCGGCGGCGGCATCGGACCGGCGATGCGCGAGCAGGTGCGCGCGGCGCTCGCCGGACGGCGCGCCGTGGTGCTCGATGCGGACGCGCTTTCGAGCTTTGCGGGTGATGCGGCGCCGTCGTTTTTTCACGCCATCAAGGCGCGCGGCGACGACGCGACAATCCTCACGCCGCATGAGGGCGAGTTCGCGCGATTGTTCAGCTCGGAGCTCGAACCGGCTGAGAAGCGATCGAAATTGGAGCGTGCCAGGGCCGCCGCCGACATCTCCGGCGCAATCGTGATCCTCAAAGGGGCCGATACGGTCATTGCGGCGCCGGATGGCCGCGCGGCGGTCAACGCCAATGGCCCGCCATGGCTCGCGACGGCCGGAACCGGCGACGTGCTGGCGGGCCTCGTCGCCGGCCTGCTGGCGCAGGGCATGCCGGCCTTCGAGGCCGCGAGCGCCGCCGCCTGGCTGCACGGCGAGGCCGCTGCGACTGCGGGTATCGGAATGATCTCGGAGGATCTCGCCGAGGCGCTGCCGCGAGTGTGGCGGCGGCTACAGGAAAGGGAGGCGTGATCGGAGGCGATGCCGCCGCCGATCAGGTGCTCGGGTGGCCGGACTACTGCTGGACCAGGTTGCCGTTGTTGTTGGCGATGTTGTTGAGCGACAGGCTGCTCGACGTGGACTGTCCGTTGGTCATGCGGCAGATCGCGCTCAGCGTCACATTCGGACCGTCGACCAGAATCTGGATGTTGCCGCAGCTCATCTGGAACGTACTCCTTCCGCTTCCCTGGGTCAGCTTTCCGTTCTGGTTGCTGATGCCCTGCAGGATCAGCTTGGTTGGGTTCGGCGTTCCGTTCGCGTGCAGGCAGACCGCCTGGAGGGCGGCATCGTTGCCCGAATAGACGAACTGAATCTGCGAGCAGGTGTTCTGGAATGTGTTCGCGGCGAGCACCGGCGTCACGGCGAGGCCGGCGAGCACGCCGGCGGCAATAAGGCAGCGATGGGTCAAGATTTCCTCCCTGGAAACGTCTGGCTGGTGTGATGGTAGGTGTGCGCTTACATGCTGCGGCTGCGAACTTAAGATCGCATTCGCAGACGATGCCACCATACAGTGACTGTGACGCGACAGCCATCCGGGTGCCGTCAGTGGGGCGGCGCATCGTCCGGAAGGGCTTTTGGCCCGCCGCCATGTCCTATGGTGTGCTGCGCGGCGGGCGTGCTATAAGCCGCGCCGCGCGGCGGCAAGCCCTCGGCGGGCGTGGCGGAATTGGTAGACGCGCTGGATTTAGGTTCCAGTGACGCAAGTCGTGGGGGTTCAAATCCCTCCGCCCGCACCACCGTAAGGATGGCTCGTTGCGGCGCATCGTCCTTCCGCATGCGCCACGGCCGCCTGTCGCGGAGCGAACAAGGATAAAGACTTCAACACGAAGCGGCGAGAATTTGAACCATGCAGGTAACCGAAACCAACAGCGATGGCCTCAAGCGCGAATTCAAGGTGGTCGTGCCCGCGGCCGATCTCGACGCGCGGCTCAATGACCGCCTGGTAGCGCTCAAGGACCGTGTCCAGATTCGCGGCTTTCGGCCCGGCAAGGTCCCGATGACGCACCTCAAGAAGGTGTACGGGCGCGCCGTCATGGCCGAGACCATCGACGAGGTGGTGCGCGAGACCAACGCCAAGATCGTCACCGACAACAACCTCAAGCTCGCCATGGATCCGAAGATCACCATGCCGGAGAGCGAGACCGAAATTGAAGGCGTCATTTCGGGCAAGTCCGACCTCGCCTATACGATCGCGGTCGAGGTGGTCCCGCCGATCGCGCTCGCGGATTTCAAGCAGATTTCGCTGACGCGGCAGACCGCGGAGGTCGCCGACGCCGAGGTCGACGAGGCGGTCGGCAGGCTCGCCGACCAGAGCCGGCCGTTCGGGCCGAAGCCCGAGGGCGGCAAGGTGGAGACCGGCGATCGCGTCAACGTGAAGTTCACCGGCACCATGGACGGCCAGCCGTTCGAGGGCGGCAGCGGCGACGACATCAACGTGCACGTCGGCTCGCACACCTTCATTCCGGGCTTCGAGGAGCAGCTCGTCGGCATGGCGGCGGGCGAGACGCGCACCGTCAACGTCACGTTTCCGAAGAACTACCTGGCGCCGAATCTGGCCGGCAAGGATGCGGTGTTCGAGGTGACGGCGAAGTCGATCGAGACGCCCGGCACGGTCACGGTCGACGACGCGTTCGCCAAATCGCTCGGCATGGAGTCGCTCGACAAGCTCAAGGCCGCCATGCGCGAGCGGCTGACCCGCGAGCACGGCGCGGCGAGCCGGCAGAAGCTCAAGCGGCAGCTGCTCGATGAGCTCGACAAGCTGCACAAGTTCGCGCCCCCGCCGACCCTGGTCGAGCAGGAATTCAACAACGTCTGGGGCACGATCACCTCCGACCTGCAGTCGCAGAACCGAACCTTCGCGGACGAAGGCACGACCGAAGAGAAGGCACGCGAGGAGTACCACGGCATCGCCGATCGCCGCGTCCGGCTGGGCCTCGTGCTTGCCGAAATCGGCGACAAGAACAACATCAAGGTGACCGACGACGAGATCACCCGGGCAATCGTCGAGCAGGCGCGGCAGTATCCGGGCCGCGAGCAGGAGGTCTGGGAGCACTACCGCAAGAACCCGAACGCGGTCGCGACCCTGCGGGCGCCGATCTACGAGGAGAAGGTGGTCGACTTCGTGGTCGAGCTCGCCAAGGTGACCGACCAACAGGTCTCGCGCGAGGAGCTGTTCAAGGACGACGAGGCGCAGGCCGCAGCCTGAGCGGTGCCGGCCGGCGCGTGGGGTCAAATCGGTGTGACGGGGACCGGCTGGCGAGCAGGCTCCTGGCGAATCGTGCATAAGCAGGGAGGAGACCGTGTCGGGGAGCTCGGTGTGGCCGAAATTCATGCAGCGGCTGAAGCCCCGGCTGCGGTGCTCGTTCTGTCGCCGCTCGGCCGAGGACGTCGAGAGGCTTGTTTCCGGCACATCCGCCTATATCTGTGACACCTGCATCGCCGCATGCGTCGCGGTCCTGGAGCGCCACGGCGGATTTGCGGCGAGCGCCCGGGGCACTAGACCGTTGGCGCAAATCCTGGCCGGCGAACCGGTATCCACTTCGCCGGGATATGCGCTAGAAGGCGTCCCCGCGACGCACCTGGATTGGATGCGAGAGGACTGAAACACGATGCGCGACCCCGCCGAACACTACATGCAGCACCTGGTCCCGATGGTGGTCGAGCAGACCAACCGGGGCGAGCGCGCCTACGACATCTATTCGCGGCTGCTCAAGGAGCGCATCATCTTCATCACCGGGCCGGTCGAGGACGGAATGTCGACCCTGATCGTCGCCCAGCTTCTCTTCCTCGAGGCCGAGAACCCGAAGAAAGAGATCGCGATGTACATCAATTCGCCGGGCGGCGTCGTCACGGCAGGGCTTGCGATCTACGACACGATGCAGTTCATCCGCCCGCCGGTGTCGACGCTGTGCACCGGCCAGGCCGCATCGATGGGCTCGCTGCTGCTCGCCGCCGGCGAGAAGGACATGCGCTTCGCGCTGCCCAATGCGCGCATCATGCTGCACCAGCCGTCCGGCGGCTTCCAGGGCCAGGCCACCGATATCATGCTGCATGCCCAGGAGATCCTGAACCTGAAGAAGCGGCTCAACGAGATCTACGTCAAGCACACCGGTCAGCCGCTCAAGACGATCGAGGACGCGCTCGAGCGCGACAAGTTCCTCACCGCTGAGGGCGCAGCCGAGTTCGGCCTTGTCGACAAGGTGATCGCCAAGCGCCCCGAGGAAGTGAGCAAGGCCTGACCATAGGTCATCGGGCCTACCCGTCCGGCGGTGTGTCAGCATTCGTACGGATGGGGAAGCCGCCCCCCTCGTGTCGATTTTTGCCATAAAGATCGGGCGAATCGGCGGGTGGAGCACGGAGAAACGGGCCGGAACAAGGGCCGGCATCGAGATTTCATCATTAATGAAATCTTGATTATCCAGGCTCTACCGTGTTTCGTTATGGGTCACGGCGGCGTACACCGCGAAATGACGGTAAGTGTTGCCCCGGCGCTACGGATTCTTAGGGGCGAGACGAGTAGCATCGTAGGTCGCGGGAGAAGTCCGGTGCCTTCGGGCGCACTGGCGGAGATGATGGAATGAGTGGCAAGGTCGGCGACTCGAAGAACACTCTCTACTGCTCGTTCTGCGGCAAGAGCCAGCACGAGGTGCGCAAGCTCATTGCCGGGCCGACGGTGTTCATCTGCGACGAGTGCGTCGAGCTGTGCATGGACATCATCCGCGAGGAGAACAAGTCCTCGCTGGTGAAGTCGCGCGACGGCAT
>Ga0126371_10002123_pt1 | contig 16985 bp, 17 predicted proteins | sample PanSoiMetaPlot_4_FD_110145 | JGI IMG/M metagenome (GOLD analysis project Ga0126371, IMG submission 110145) | Tropical forest soil microbial communities from Panama - MetaG Plot_4 | ecosystem: Environmental > Terrestrial > Soil > Tropical forest > Bulk soil | place: Panama | collected 2016-02-17 | reverse complement strand
CATACAGCTACGGTGAGAGTGACAACGAGCAACCGGTAGGGCAAGCTCTTGACCTTGCAGAGGACCACGACGGCGCCGACTAGTGCCAGGCCGCCGACGATCCCTCCCCACCCGAGGCTGACAATCACGATCCCCTTCGGGGATGAGGTGCCGGTGGGCCGCGCCAGAGTTGTGAACGTGATGCCGTGCCAGTAGTTACCGCCTCCCGCCCACAGTGCCGCGACCGCGGCTAGCGAAGCTAGCAGACGACGAAAAGCCCGGCCGCAAGCCCGGCACGCAGACGGCGGCGCTGCCAGCGCATGAATATCACGGTCAGGATGACGACAGGATCAAACAACCCCGACGCGTACTTGGTTGCGTTCGCGAGGATGAGCACCAAGCCGACGAGAGTTAGCAGCGACTTCGAGCGCCAGGATCGGCGGGTCGATGCGATGACTGCCAGCCACATAGCGAGCGCGAGCAAGAACAGAGCCATCGCGTCGTAAGTCGCGAAGCTGCCCAGGTATTCAGCCGCGCCGGTCCCGGCGAACAGTGCTGCGGCGAAGGTGGCTGCGGTGCGGTTGAACAACCTCCTGGCAGTCCCGTGCAGCAGGATCGTCGCCCCGAGCATGAAGCACAGTGACAGCGCACGGGCCGCGGCTAGGCCGCCGATGCTATCCGCGGCAGCGCCCAGCGGCGGATAGATCACCGGTGCACCGGATAGGTAGGTCTGGAACTCCGGTATTTGGGTGCCGCTCAGCCAGTGAGTCCACTCCATGTGCCCGATCCACACGTAGAGTGCCTCGTCAGCGAACGCCGTATTGGCCCAGATCAGGCGGGCCGACAGGCCCGCCTGTATCAGCAGGACTAGAAGCAGTGGCCACCGTCGGTTTGCGAGGACGCGTACCCACCCTGACCGCGACTGGGTAACTGGGCTCGGCCTTTGCTGCGGTGGCTCGTCCGGCAGGTAACGTACTTGCTGCTCGGGGCGAAGATGGCTGTCGGACTCCGAGGCTATGGCGAGGAGAGCATTGACGCCTGCAGCCTGTTCGACGCCATGGAACCTTCCAGCATCGGCGTATTCGCGAACATGACCATCTGGTGCTCTCAAGCCGACAACCTTTTGGAGTTATTGGAACGAATTATCACGTCCCAATGCGAGGCTGGCCGTTCGCACCAACGGTGCAATTTACCCTCCCCGTAACAAGTCAGCTCTCGGCGGACTTATCGTACTACCCCTGGCTTGGCTGCGAGACCGTTTTGCGGGCTAGGGAAACTACCCCTGTCTCGCTAGGCCCGGACGACTCTCACGACACACGACATCGTCGGCAACGCGGGAAGTTTACTGGTTAAGAGCTAAGCGTCGTGGCTGTTCGGAGAGATGGTGATGTTGCGGGGGCTCGATGCTGAGGAAGTTTGGCCAGGAAGCAGCCGCAGCGCGAGCTAATTCCGATTCAGTCGCGCCGCAACCTCAGTGGCCCAGTAGGTCAGGATGATGTCCGCGCCGGCTCGGCTGATCGCGGTCAGCGTCTCGGTAATCGTCCGGTCCCGGTCCAGCCAGCCGTTGGCTGCAGCCGCCTCGACCATCGCGTACTCGCCGCTGACCTGATACGCCGCCACCGGCAGCTCGACGCTCGCGGCGATCTGACTGATCACGTCCAGATAGGCGAGCGCCGGCTTGACCATCACGATGTCCGCGCCCTCGGCGACGTCGAGCTCAACTTCACGCAACGCGTCCCTGGCTGCCGGGTCCTCTTGGTAGGAGGCACGGTCGCCGAACTGCGGCGCGCACTCAGCGGCGTCGCGGAATGGCCCGTAGAAGGCCGAGGCGTACTTCGCCGAGTAGGCGCAGATGGCCACGTCTGTGTGGCCAGCTGAGTCGAGTGCCGCGCGGATCGCGCCAACCTGGCCGTCCATCATGCCGCTGGGGGCAACCACGCGGGCTCCGGCAGCAGCCTGGGCGATCCCAATCGAGGCGTACCGCTCGAGCGTCGCGTCGTTGTCGACCTCACCGGCAGGCGTGAGTACACCGCAGTGACCATGGTCGGTGTATTCGTCCAGGCACAGGTCGGCCATGAGCACCGTGTCCGCGCCGACGTCCGCAGCCAGGTCACGCAGTGCAAGCTGGACAATGCCGCCCGGATCATCTGCCGCCGAGCCGCGCCCATCCTTGACCGCCGGAATACCGAACAGAATCAGGCCGCCGACTCCTGCCGCGACCGCCTCAGCGGCGGCCTTGCGCAGGCTCTCCCTGGTGTGCTGGACCACGCCAGGCATAGACGGAACCGGCTGCGGTTCGGCAATCCCTTCCTTGACGAACAGCGGCTGCACCAGACCAGCTGGACGTACGCTGACCGGCGCGACCAGCCTGCGCAGCGGCTGTGTCGTGCGTAGCCGCCTGGGCCTGGAAACCGGGAAGCTCGGGGTCATCGTGCTCCTGCCAATGCTGCTTGCCCGACCTCAATCGAGATAGACGATAGTCTGCGCGGCGGCCAGCTACCTGATCCGCCGCCGTGCTCCCCGCCTGCGCTCGCTCGGCTTGCGGACAGGCTCGCCAGCCTCGACGGCGGCATCGCGGATCTTCGCGCCGTGCGCCGCCAGAGCTTCGACTAGCGCCGGGATGGACGGCGTCTCGGCCACCACATCCACTCGGAGGCCGAACTCGGTCGCTGTCTTCGCCGTCTGCGGCCCAATCACCGCGATCACCGTGACCGCGTGCGGCTTACCCGCGATGCCGATCAGATTGCGCACGGTCGAGGACGAGGTAAACAGGACCGCGTCGAAGCCACCGCCCTTGATGGCCTCCCGGATCGGCGCTGGCGGCGGCGCAGCCCGCACGGTCCGGTACGCGGTCACGTCCTCGGCCTCCCAGCCGAGATCGGTGAGGCGGGCCAGTAGCCCTTCGGTTGCGATGTCGGCACGGGGCAGGAGAACACGATTGATCGGGTCGAGTACGTCGTCATAGGCCGGCCAGGCGTCGGCCAGGCCCTCGGCCGACTGCTCGCCCTCGGGCACCAGGTCTGGCATGATGCCGAACTCGCGCAGCGCCCGGGCGGTCTGCTCGCCCACCGCCGCGACCTTGACACCGGCGAATGCGCGGGCGTCCAGGCCGTACTCCTCGAACTTCTCCCTAATCGCACGCACCGCGTTCACCGAAGTGAAGCCGATCCACTGGTACCTGCCGGTGACCAGTCCCTTAACCGCCCGCTCCATCTGCTGCGGAGTGCGCGGGGGCTCCACTGCGATCGTCGGCACCTGCTCGGGCACCGCACCCCTGGCGCGAAGCAGATCGCAAACCTCGTCCGCCTGCTCCTTGGTTCGCGGTACCAGCACTCGCCAGCCGAACAGTGGCTTGGTCTCGAACCACGACAGGGCGGACTGCATGGCAACTGTCTCGCCGACAACGGCCACCGCCGGGCCGCTTGCAGTAAGCAGGCTGACACCTGCGGCCTTGAGGTCAGCCGCGATTGTGCCGAGCATCCCGACGACCGTGTGCTGGTCGGTCGTAGTGCCATTCCAGGTGATAGCGAACGGCGCGGTGTCAGGCCAGCCGGCGGCGATTAGCATCTTGCCGATGTCCACCGGACCGGTCTCGGCGCCCAGAATGACCAGCGTTCCGTCACTCGCCGTGACCCGGCTGACCTCGCTCGCATGGATGATCCGAACGTCGCCTGAGCCATCGCTGGTGAGCGGGATGCCCGCGTACTCTGGCACGGCCGTCGCCGCGGAGATGCCTGGGATAACTTCGAACGGCACCTTCGCTTTCGCGCAGGCCGCGGCGTCCACGGCCGCATTGCAAAATATGAACGGGTCGCCGCTGAACAGCCGTACGACGAGCTCGCCGGCCTTCGCCGCCTTGACGAGCATCTTCGGGTCCTGCTGCTGCGCGTCGGAATCGGCGATCGTCGCACCTGGCTTGAGCAGGTGGCCGAACCGCTCGCCGATCCACGGCGCGGCCACGACGAGGTCGGCGCGCCTGATCAAATCGGCCGCGCGCACGGTCAGCAAATTCTCGTCGCCGGGCCCTGCGCCCACGAACGCCACCCACCCAGGCGACGTCGCCGCGGCACCTGCCGCTTTGTCGCTTGCTGCTTTGGCCTGCTTTTGGACCTTGCCGGTTGTGGGGTTCACCTATCATCGTCCCCGCTGTTGATGTGTCCGCCTGACACTGTCGTATACCGTCCCGCCCCGCGGCTGAGCAGTTCGCTGGCCACCTGCGCGCCGATGGCCTCCGCCATGGCCAGTGGACCGCTAGCGCTGCCCCGAAGCGCCATTCCCCCGTCAGCTGCCACGACCACGCCGCGCAGCCGAAGTACATCCGTCCCGGCAGCATACGCGCCGATGGGAGCCGCACAGCCCGCCTCGAGCGCGCCTAGCAAGCTGCGTTCCGCCGTCGTAGCGGCCCGGCTGGGCGCATCGTCTATGCAGCTAAGCAGCGCAACGAGGTCTTCCCTGCTCGCACTGCACTCAACCGCCAGCGCACCCTGGCCGGCCGCCGGGAGCATCTCATCGGGCTCGAACACCTGCGTAACGGCATCCAGCCTGCCAATCCTGGCCAGTCCGGCGTGCCCTAGCACGACCGCATCCAGATCGCCCGATTCCACCTTGCCGAGCCTGGTGTCGGCGTTGCCGCGTACCGGGACGGGCCGCAGGTCGGCCCGCAGCATCAGCAACTGCGCGGCGCGGCGGGGTGAACCGGTGCCAATCCGGGCACCGCGGGGCAGGTCGGCGAGCTTGGCCCCGCCCTGCGCCGCGAGAGCGTCGCGCGGATCATCGCGCACGGGCACGGCAGCCAGCGTTATCCCGTCGGCCGCGCCTGTGGGCAGGTCCTTCAGGGAATGCACCGCGAGGTCGATCTCGCCCGCCAGCAGCCCCTGCCTGATTGCGCTGACGAAGACGCCGGTGCCGCCGATCTGGGTCAGCTGCTCGGTGCTGACGTCACCCGCAGAGGTGATGCCCACCAGCGTGACCTCGCGTCCAGTGCGCTCCGCGATGGCATCAGCGACCCGGCGAGACTGGGTCATCGCCATCAGACTGCGCCGGGTGCCGAGGCGCAGTACCGGATTGGTCATCGCTGCTCCCGTTCGGGTGGCTCGGCCGAAGTAGCTGTCGGTGCTGGCGACAGGCCAGCCAGCGTGGCGTCGGCGTGCGCGACCGACTGCACCGCAGCCGGGTCCAGGTCGAACAGGACCCGCAATGCGTCCTCGTAGCTATCTGCGCCCGGCGTCCCAGCGAGCTCCTTGACCCGCACTGTCGGTGCGTGCAGGAGCTTGTCAGCGACCCGGTTCATCGACCTGGCTACCTCCTCGAGCACCGCGGCGTCCGCGCCGATCCGGCCCGCGAGCCTGGCCAGTTCCGATTCCACCACGCGAGCAGCTTTCGCTCGCAACGCCACGACAGTGGGCGTCACGCGATCTGCCCGCCAAGCGGAAAGATAAGCCTCCAGCTCGTCGACAACCACCTGCCTGGCGGCCGCGATCGCGGCCTCGCCTGGCTGGGCGTCAGCTGGCTCGACGGCGGCCAGTGTCTCCAGGTCGGTGACCGCAACGCCTGGCAGGTCACCAACCCCTGGCTCGACATCGCGGGGCAGTGCCAGGTCAAGTAGGACGGTCGGCCCAGCTGATCGCACCGTCTCGGCAGTGATGATGTGGCCGGGCGCGCCCGTGCAGGTCACCACCAGATCCGCTGCTGCGATCAGGCGCGGCAGGTCAGCCACGTCGGCCGCCTGCCCGCCGTACTGCGCGGCCAGTCGCTCGGCCCGCGCTCGCGTCCGGTTCGCGATCACCAGGCCTGCCGCGCCTGCCCGAGACGCGCTGGCCGCGGCCAGGCCGCTCATCGCGCCGGCTCCGACCACGAGTACCTGGAGGCCAGTGAGGGAGGGCGTGGCCCGTTCCGGTCCATAGGGGATGCCAAGCTGCTGCGCTGCGGCGCGCAGGCCAACGCTCACCAGGTTCGCGCCGGCCCCGCCAACAGCCGTCTCGGACTGCGCGCGCTTGCCCGCGCGCAGCGCGACCGAGCCGAGGTCGGACAGCGCACGCCCCAGCGTTCCCTGGTCGCGCGCGATCCGCAGCGCTCCGCGCAGCTGGCCAAGGATCTGACTCTCACCGACCACCATCGAGTCAAGGCCACAAGCGACAGTCAGCAAATGCTGGACCGCCCGGTCCGAGTAGTGCACGTACAGGCACGGGGTGAGCTCGTCGTGCGGTACGCCCGAGTGGCGCGACAGCAGATCGCAGATCGCGGCGACGGCGCCGTGGAACGAGCCGACCTCGGCGTAAATCTCCATCCGGTTGCACGTGCTGAGGATCAGCGTGCCCGCGATATCGTCCGCCCGTGCGACGTCGTGCAGCAGCTTTGCGAGCGCGTCGCCGGTCAGCACAGTCCGCTCAAGCGTCGCCAGCGGCGCGCCCTTGTGGCTGAGACCGACGACCAGCACGCTCATGTCGCTATCGCCTGCGCTCCCGTTCGGTAATCAAGTTCTGCGGCTTGCAGTGCCGTTGCCGCGTCAATTTCTCGGCCCGCGGCCCCGTCGCCGGCAACGGTCAGGTCGCGATTGCTCGCCGCACGATCCCGTCGCCGGCTCGCCGTCTCCGCCTCCTGGCCGAGGTCCCCCGGTGCCGCGACAGCGCGCCGTTGCGCATGAAAGGCGAGGATCTGCAACTCAATCGACAGGTCGACCTTACGCACATCGACGCCGGAAGGCACGTTCAGCACCACCGGTGCGAAGTTGAGAATGCTCGTGACACCCGCAGCTACCAGCCGATCGCAGACATTCTGGGCGGCTCCGGCCGGCGTCGCGATCACTCCGATTGATACATCGAAGTGTTCGACGACATCCTCGAGCTCAGCATCGCTACGGACGGTGTGCCTGGCGATGACAGTGCCAACCACGGACTGATCGCAGTCGAGCAGGGCCGCGATACGGAAGCCGCGGGAGGCAAAACCGCCGTAGTTGGCGAGCGCCCGGCCAAGGTTTCCGGCTCCTACGATCACCACCGGCCAGTCCTGGGTCAGGCCGAGCTCGCGGGAGACCTGGTAGACCAGATACTCCACGTCGTATCCGACGCCCCTGGTGCCGTAGGAGCCCAGGTGTGACAGGTCCTTGCGCAACTTGGCCGAATTCACGCCCGTCGCAGCTGCCAGCTCCTCGCTGGACACGGTGGCAACATCATGATCGGCGAGCGCGTACAGAGCGCGCAGGTAAACCGGCAGCCGGGCTACCGTCGCGTCGGGGATGCCGTGGCCGTTAGCTGAGGCTCGACGGCTAGCGGCCACTGAGCGGCCGGCAGACGCAGGGCGGCGAGACATGCGCCGGAACTCCTGGAGGACTCGACAGTGCTTCCGGGCGGGGGCTCCGGATGCGGCTTCAAGTCAACGTTACGCCCTTGTGAACGTTTGCACAAAGTCGCACAGGACGGGCCGTGGTTCCGGGGCCGGACTTGACCGTCACAAGTCGGGTTGCCTGACCTGCGCTCCAGCTAGATACCCGAACGAGCCGAGTCCGGCTCCCCTTGCAACGCTGCGCGCAACCGGACCTCACTCACCCGCCAGAAGTCGTGCTGAACGCCGTCCACGAATGTGACCGGAATCATGTCCGAGTAGGAGCTGAGGTCGTCGGGGCTGGCGGTGATGTCGCGTTCGTCCCATCCGACCCCAAGCTCTTCTGTCACCCGCGCGATGACCGCCCTCGCCTCCTCGCATAGGTGGCAACCGGGCCTGGATAGGAGCAGCACTCGGCGGATATCGCCGGGAGGTGGCGTCACCACGACCGGGCCGACCCGTCCTGGCTCGCGGGCGGCCGTCCATAGTCACGCAAGTAGTCCGGCCGCTCAAAACCGGACGTGTCGTAGCCGGGCTCGCCGAACAGGTCCTTGACCGAGGGGAACGGCGAGACCTTCGCCTGCTGTAGGCCCAGCTCGATCACGTTCGTGGCCAGCACGTAGGGCCTGCGGTCCGCCTCGAACTTGGTCACGTACGGTTGCTGGCGATGCCACTCATACGCGCCGCGGTCGCGGTAGACCTCATAGAGGATGCGCTGCATCGGAGCTGACGGCACCGCGTGCACGATGAACACGAGCGTGTCAGGTTCGGATGACCTGACCTGATCGACGACCCGCTGCGTGAGCTGATCGAACTCATGGACCCGCTCCTCGAGCAGCGTGTAGATCGCGATCTGCCCGAACAAGTCCGCGCGGGAGTTCTCGTCAATGGCCCGGCCGGACGACCGCGGTCGCTCAGGCTCGCTTCCGGGCAGGTCGGACCATCCCCGGGAGGGGGCTAGGTCAAGGTCACCGGTCCGGAAGTCCCCGTCAGGGTTACCAGCATCGCTGCCAGGCCTGCCTGGTTGATCGTCACGTGTCTGCCAGCCGTAGTCGTACTCGTCAGCCGAGTGCTCGGAGCTATGTCCGTCCCCCTGGTAGCGGTCAATATCGCCGGTGTGGTCCACCTCGCGCGAGTCAAAGTCACCCCACTCGGCCGTCTCGGCGCGGCGGCCGCTGCTGCTTCCGTCGCCGCGGAGGTCGACGCGCCGGTCGAAATCGCCAGCGTCGTCGCGGTCCCACCGCCGGTCGTCCCAGTTGTCCGCTGGCACCCGGGCGCTCCGGCTGTCTGTCTCGCCGGCAGTAGTCCCGTGCAGCGCGGCGAGCCGCAGCCGCGCGGTCCTGACTCCGGCGTACCAGATCAGTCCGGTAGCGATAGCGCAGAAGAGCGTGAAGACCGGGCGGAGCGGCAGGTTGACCCCGGCGCCGAAGTTCACGAGCAGGACCAGTGCGGGGTAGGCCAGCAGCAATGCGGCGGCACCCCCCGCGAGCTGCGCGGGCAGGATGGCGTTCCAGCCTGGGCTGCCAGATCTAGCGATGACCAGGCCGACCGCGATCAGCGTGATCAGTGCGGTCAGCGGCCCGACGGCGAACATCAGGATGTACTTCGGCGGCGCCTCGTAGTACACCGCCGGGTCAGGCCACGACTTGGTGAAGGCGACCGCGGCGAGCTGGTCGAGGATAAGGATGACCCCGGCGACGATCGCAACTGACGGGATATAGACCCTGGCGCAGAACCGGGCAGCCAGGCTGCGGGCCGCGACTTCCGACAGGGCCAGGACCACCGCCAGCGGCGCGATCACCTGAGCGCCAAGCTCCATCGCCCGGAACATTGCCCCGTCGAAGCCGGCCAGATAGCCCAGTGTCTGGGACCCGAGGCTTATCAGCAGCCCGATGAGCGCAATCGACCATGCAACCAGGTCAGCGCGGGGCGCGCGAAAACACCGCGCGAGTAGCACGCCGCTGCCTACTGCGGCAGCCACGGCGCCGACGCCGGCGATGACCATGGATAGGGAAGACATCGCTGCCTATGGTGCACGACTCCAGCCGATGATGCGACCCATGCCCCATGACCTGGCCACTCACACGCGTTGGCCACCGGCAGGTCAGGCCATCGGTAGGCTCAGTTTCATGACCGTCGGGACCGGCAGGAACGGGTCAATCCTGAGGCTACGCCGGGCAAAGCGGCAGGCGGAAGAGGCAGGCGAAGCCTCCGCGGCAGCCGCCGAAGTCGAGCACCCGCCACCGGTGCCCGATCCGCGGGCTGCGGCGTTCTTCGATGTCGACAACACGCTGATGCGCGGCGCGTCCATCTATCACTTCGCCCGCGGGCTGGCCGCGCGTGGCATGTTCGGCCCGCGAGACCTGGCCAGACTCACGTGGGGTCAGCTCGCTTTCCGGCTTCGTGGCACAGAGAACTCCGATCACATCGACGCAGCCAGGGAAGCCGCGCTGGCCTTCGTGGCTGGTCATCACGTAGACGACATCGTCGGGCTCGGCGAGGAGATCTACGACGACACCATGGCTGACCGCATCTGGGAGGGTGCGAGGAAACTCACACAACAACATCTGGATGCCGGGCAGCGCGTGTGGCTCGTGACCGCGACGCCGGTAGAACTCGCCAACATCCTGGCCCGCAGGCTCGGCCTCACCGGGGCGCTCGGCACCGTGGCCGAGTCCGCGAACGGTGTCTACACCGGCAGGCTGGTCGGCGGGCTCCTGCACGGTGACGCGAAGGCCATGGCAGTGCAGGCGCTGGCCCGACGTGAGGGCCTCGACCTGTCCCGGTCGAGTGCCTACACCGACTCGTTCAACGACATGCCGATGCTGAAGCTCGTCGGACACCCGAACGTGGTGAACCCTGACGCCCTGCTTCTTGCCGAGGCGCGACGCAGGAACTGGCCGGTTCATGACTTCCGGTCGGGTCGGCGGGTCACGATGATTGCGCTGCCGGTCGCGGCAGGAGCCGGAGCCGCGGCAGGCGGACTCGCGGCTGCTATCGCGCTGCGGCGCAAACGATCGGGCAGCTAGCCGAAAGCCGGCCCGCGCTCGATGACTAGCTCGTCGAGCTTCTCCTGGATGATGTCTCTGACCTCGTCGGCCAGCTTGGCAACGAACGCCTCATCCGGCTCGGGCGCTACATGCTCGGCGGTGCTGATGGGCTCGCAGAACTCGATGATCCACTTAGATGGCAGCGGGACGGCGCCGAGCGGCCCGAGCCAGGGAAATAGCGGAGTCAGCGGGAAATAGGGCAGATTCAGCGCTCTGGCCAGGCCTTCTGAGTTCCCGAGCATCGGGTAGATCTCTTCCGCGCCGACGATTGCGCAGGGGACGATCGGCGCTCCCGCCTGCAGCGCTGACCGCGCGAACCCACCGCGGCCGAACCGCTGCAGCCGATACCGCTCGCTGAACGGCTTTCCGATGCCCTTGAAGCCCTCCGGAAAGACTCCGACCAGGTGGCCAGTGTCCAGCAGTCGTTGGGCTTCGGCCGGATCTGCCCGTGTGTGGCCGCTGAGCCTGGCCAGGGTGGCCAGGCCAGGCACTGCGTACACCATGTCGGCGCTGAGGACCCGGAGGTTCCTGGCCTGCGGGTGCTCGGCGAAGATGCCCGCCTGGAGCATCACCGCGTCCACCGGCAGTACGCCGGAGTGATTGGCCACCACTAGCGCCGCGCCCGTGGCCGGGATGTGTTCCACGCCCCGCATCTGGATCTGGAACCAGTTGCGGTAGAGGGCGAGCGCCGCTGGCATCAGCACAGCCGAGTTCAGCTCAGGATCGAACCCGAATTTGTCGACCTCGTAATCGCCCTCGAGCCGGCGCCTGGCGAATTCGGCTACCCCGGCCAGCCGGGCTCGCCAGCCGCCAGTGCTGGCGGGCAGCTGTCCGCTCATTGCCTCGACCTGCGTTACTTGCCTCGACCTGCGTTGCCTTCCGACTGCCCGGCCAGCGCCCCGTGGCCGGCGGCAGCCGGGCTACTTCTTGTTGCGGCGCTGCACGCGCGTCTTGCGGAGCAACTTGCGGTGCTTCTTCTTGGCCATCCGCTTGCGCCGCTTCTTGATGACTGAACCCACGAGACCACCCTCGCTTGCTTACATGGCTGACGGGCATGCCCATGCACATGCTCGCCACATCGGGCGGCTGGGCAACATGCCAACGCCACAGCGTACCTCTGCCGGGGCACATTGCCCGGCATCGCCCGGCAACTGACGCATCTGGGCGGCATCCGGGCACCCGCACGGCCCTTCCGCAGACCCGCAGACCTGGCTAGCCGGAAGCTACGAAAGCTTCCCTGAGGTAGTCACTCACAGCTCGCTCCGGCACCCGGAACGAGCGGCCTACCCTGATCGCTTCCAGCTCCCCAGAGTGGACAAGCCGGTACACAGTCATCTTGGAAACGCGCATAATCGCAGCCACTTCGGCCACGGTCAGGAACCTGACATCGCTGAGCGGAGTTGTTTCTGCTGCCATTGGTAGCCCTCTTCCGACCGAGCTGGCACGCCGCGCGGGAGTGGCGCATCAGTCACGCCCGTCTCCAGCGTAAGTCCTGTATGGAAAAGGGCAACCCGTGCGAGCCCTGCCAATTCAGCGGCACATCCGCAACGGCATGCTCAGCCGTTGTCCGCCATTACACTCGTGGCCTCGCTCAGCCTGCTCCTAGCTCCCGGCCGCGGTCCCTTGCCGCCTCGATAGCAGCCAGTACTGCGGCCCTCACGCCGTGCTTCTCTAGTTCCCTGATGGCATTGATGGTTGTGCCGCCAGGGGACGTCACGGCCTCGCGCAAGAGCACCGGGTGCTCGCCTGAATCGCGCAACATGGTGGCAGCACCGTAAACGGCCTGCTTTACCATTTCCAGCGCGTTCGATCGCGGCATCCCGAGCAAGATTCCGGCATCGACCATGGCCTCTACCAGGAAGTACACGTAAGCGGGACCGCTTCCAGACAGAGCCGTCGCCGCGTCTTGCTGGGATTCAGGAATGCGGAGCACCTTCCCGACCGGGCGCAGCAGCTGCTCGGCCAGGCGCAGGTGCTCCTCGGTGGCGTGCGGGCCGGGCGAGATGACGCTCATCGCCTCGTCCACGAGCACCGGGGTGTTGGACATCACCCGAACGACCGGTATAGCGCCACTTAGATGACGGCCGATGAAGGCGGTCGTTATGCCTGCTGCCACCGAGATGACCAGGTTCGCGGGTGTGACGTGTGGCCGGATTTCAGCCAGCAGAGCATCCATGTCCTGCGGCTTCACGGTAATTATCAGGGTCTGGGACTGCTGCGCTGCCTGTGCCGCGGACAGCACGTCGACGCCGTAGGAGTCGCGAAGCTCCTGGGCCCGGCCGCTGCGCCGCGCCGCCGCGATGATGCCGGCGGGCGCGACAACGCCTGCCCTGAGCAGACCGGATATCAGCGCCTCGCCCATCTGGCCGGCGCCAAGGACGGCGATCACGCAGGCAGCCTACGGGACGTGCTTCAACCAGCAGCGGCCGCCCGGCAGCTGCCGCTAGCGGCGCGAGGCCAGCGCCCGCAGGAAGAAGACGAGGTTGGCGGGCCGCTCCGCCAGACGGCGCACCAGGTAGCCGTACCAGTCGTCGCCATAGGGCAGGTAGACGCGCACCTGCGCGCCTCCGGCGGCCAATCTGGACTGCTCCGCAGGTCTGATGCCGTACAGCAACTGATACTCGAAACTGTCGGCGCTGCGGCCATTCAGCTGCGCCTTGGATGCGGCGATCGCGATGAGCCGTGGGTCGTGGGTTGCGAGCATGGGATAGCCAGGACCGTCCATGAGGACGCGCAGGCAGCGCGCGTAGGACTGGTCAACCTCAGCCTTGACGGCTAGGCCGACCCCGTCCGGCGCCTGATAAGCGCCCTTACACAGGCGCACCCTGGACCCGGCCATCGCCAGGCTCGCGCAGTCGTCAGCGCTCCGCCGCAGGTAGGACTGGATGACACAGCCGAGGTCGGGAAAGTCCGCGCGCAGCTCCGTCACGACCCGCAGCGTCGCATCGACCCTGGTGTGGTCCTCCATGTCGACCGTAACGGTCGTGCCCGCGTTGCGCGCCGCTGTCGCGATCCGCGCGATGTTCTCCGTCGCGGTCTTCTCACCGTGCTCGGCTAGCCCCAACCCAACCGCAGTGGGCTTGACGGATACTTCCGCGCGCCCGCCACCCGACAGTCCGGCCGCTGAGAGCTCGCCGAGGAGCCGTACGTACTCTTCGGTCACCGCCGTCGCATGTTCTGGCTCGATGGTGTCCTCGCCCAGAAAGTCGATGCTGACGAGGAGACCGTCATCCAGTAGCCGCCTGGTGACCGCGAGTGCATCGTCGGCAGCTTCGCCGGCGACGAATCTCTGCACTACGTCGCGGGTAAGCGGGTTAGCCATGATCAGGTCGCGGGCGCGATTGCTGGCCGACAATGCCAGCAGCGCTTGGCGGAGCACTACGGGTGACCTCCAGGAACGACGTTGTCCGCTGCGGGCTCAGGTTACTCGCGGGGACGGCCTGTAAGGTCACCACGCGGGCGCTTGAACGTGATCTGGACATTAGCCCCTGCGTCCGGCGAAACCAAGACCTCCTGCGCCGCAGCTATCCCATCCGCCTGGAGCGCGGCATCGACCGGAGTCGTGCGCTTGATCAGAGCCAGGCCGATCGGGCCGAGCTCGTAGTGCCGGGCGGATGATCCCATGGAGCCCACCTGAGTCCCGTCGAATTCGACGGGACTGCCGTGCGCTGGCAGGCGGTCCACACTGCCGTCCAGTTGCAGCAGCACAAGCCGTCGCGGCGGATGCCCGAGGTTGTGCACTCGCGCTACCGTCTCCTGCCCGCGGTAGCAGCCCTTGTCCAGGTGCACTGCGGTGCCGATCCAGCCGACCTCATGCGGGATCGTCCGGTGATCAGTGTCGAGTCCGAGCCGCGGACAGCCGGCCGCGATCCGCAGTGCCTCATGAGCCCACATTCCAGCCAGCGCGGCGCCGGCCGAGCGCAGATCCGCGACAGTCTGGACGAGGCTGTCCCTGGCGAGAATCAGGTCAGTTCCAGCGTCGGTTCCGATCCGCACGGCGGCCGGCGTGTCGAGTTCGGCCGGGACGGCCGGCCCCTGCACCGTGAGCACGGCATAATCGGAGCTCACGTCCTCCGCCTCCACGGCAAGCATGAACCGCATGGAGATGAGGAATTCGAGCACCCCCGCGGACGTGCCTGGCTCCACGTGCGCCCAGGTCGTGTCTCCGTCATCGGTCAGCGTCAGCTCGTACTGCACATGACCCTGCGGACTGAGTATCAGGGTCTGCGCGCTCTCGCCTGGTGCGAGGCGCTCCAGATGCTGAGTGCTCAGGCTGTGCAGCCAGCTAAGCCGGTCCGCGCCGGTGATTTTCAGCACCGGCCGGTGCGAAGCGTCAACGACGCCCCACCCGGCTGCCAGGGCACGCTGCTCGGAGTAGGGGTCTCCGTAATGGGCGGCGACGCCGGCATCCGGAGCGTCGGCCGTGACGGCTCCGGGCTCGGCCAGCAGTGGGCTATTCACCCCATCAGGCTATGCGCTCGCGCGGTTCATGGTCCTGCGGCCGGCAGCGGGCACACCGACCGAAGATCGTCAGATGACCGACGTCAGTAAGGAAGCCCTCGCCCTCATCCAGCGCCGCTACCAGCGGCCGGACCGCGGATTTGTCGACCTCGGTGATCTGCCCGCAACCCTGGCAAACAAGGTGCACGTGCTCGGCCTCGGTCGCCAGGTGGTAGCGGGGAGCGCCGTGCCCGAGGTGGGTGTGGGTGACGAGGCCGAGGTGCTCAAGGAGCTCGAGCGTCCGGTAGACGGTAGAGACGTTCACTCCCCTGGCGGTCTGCCTGACGTCGGCGAAGATCTCCTCCGGAGTCGCGTGCTCCAGCCTGGAAACGGCCTCTAGCACCAGCTGCCGCTGTGGTGTGACCCGGTATCCGCTGGCCCGGAGGGTGTCATCCCACAACTGCGACATGCCCTGAGTCTAGTGAGGCGCGACCAATATCACCTTGCCTGTAACCGTGGCTGTGACGTAGCGTTCGGCTAACGCAGGAAAGGAGGTGGTCCAACAGTATGCATAGATGTCGGACTTGCGAGGTGGCTGTCAGCTAGCCGCCGCCTGCGTGAAGCGCGAGCGCACAGCCGCGGTTTAGCGGCGGCGGTCGGCTAATTCACGGCAGACACCGGACCCCCGGGCCGACCGGCCTGTCCAGCCGGTCCCCGTGGCAAACTCACCTGCGGATGAGCACTGCTGCGGGAAAAGCCTGGGGGCTTCTGCTTTCCCGGCCGCGCTCAGGTTCCCGGCTGCGCTCAGGCCACGCGCTTGAGCTGCGCTGACACGTGCGACTGCAGCGGCTGGCCGACGGCGGCCATGTCGTAGGCCCAGCCAAGATCGGCGCCGATGAGGCCATAGAGCCGCCGGCCAGCGGTGACGTCCTTGGCCGTACTTGTGCGGGCGATCGCGTCCGTCGCCATCTCTATCTTCGTGCCGGTCTGCTGGCCGATGTAGATCTCGGTGATCCCGGTCGGGTGTGCGAGGACTACCTCGAGCCCGCCATCAGGCTGCGGCCGCCAGAAGCCAGTTTCCATCGCGAGCGGCCGCCCGATGGTACCGTCGGGCGCCAGCAACCAAGTGCGGCTGGTGTAGATCAGGAAAGGCTTGCCGTTGTGGCCAAAGCTGATCTCCTGACCGAAGTTCGCGCTCTCGATTGTCGGGTAGCCGACAACTCCGGCTCCCTCCCACCGGCCCAGCAGGAACCGGACTGGGAGCAGGCTTGCATGCAATTCCGGTTCGTGACCGTCCGCCGCGGCCGCGCTCGGTTCTGGTGGTTCCATCGGCAGCTCCCTCAGTGCTCAGCTTCCTTAGTGCTCAGCCTGACGGCCTGGCTTGTCCTTCCGGCAAACCCGGACCAGGGCCAGCACAAGCAGCGCGCAGCCGCCCGCGACGCTGGCGAAGACAGCGACCAGGACGATACCGCTGATCACATGAGCCATGTCTGCGGAGTTTAAGCAGCATAGTCACGCTCACCGCAGTGCCACGCCGTCGGGATTGCCTGACCGCCGGGGCCTGTCGGTTTGTCCGGTGGTCAAAGCGCTAGTGTGCCTGGCATGGGCTCCCGCTCGCTTGTAGTGAAGGTAACGGTCGGCAAGGATGACCCCGAGCGCTGCAATCAGGCGTTCAACGTGGCGGCAACGGCAGCTGCGAGCGGTGTTCCCGTGTCCTTCTGGCTCACCGGCGAGGCTTCCTGGTTTGCGTTGCCCGGCCGGTGTGATGACCTAGAGCTGCCGCACGCGAGTCCGCTACCCGAGCTATTCGCCCGCATCCTCGACGGCGGCACGGTAACGCTGTGCACGCAGTGCGCCGCCAGGCGCGGAATCGGCGAATCCGATGTCACCAGCGGTGTCCGTATAGCCGGCGCGGCTACGTTCGTCGCGGAGGCGCTCGCTGAGGGAGCCCAGGCACTGGTGTACTGAGGCTCGCGGTCAGCTCCCGGTGGCTGCGAGCCGCTCGGTCCGCAGCCGGCGCGCCCACTCTTCCGACGCCGGGTGCAGCGGCTGTAGTCTCCCGGCAACCCAGCTCAGCAGCAGATCCGCTAGGCCCGGATTGCGAGCGAGCGCAGGGCCATGCAGATAGGTGCCGAGCACGTGTCCGGCATAGGCGCCCTCGGTGCCATCGCCGTTGCCGACTCCTAGCGTGAGCCT